>ENA-ORLU01002386-ORLU01002386.1-human-gut-metagenome-genome-assembly--contig:-NODE-2386-length-11058-cov-3.357162_pt1 | contig 11058 bp, 9 predicted proteins | sample MGYA00243009_ERZ508833 | MGnify/ENA primary metagenome ERZ508833 (study PRJEB26277, sample SAMN04329763) | human gut metagenome | biome: human-associated habitat | host: Homo sapiens | place: USA...
AATTATATAATTGATGCTGTATACAATATGACAGACGACACTTTGAAAGAATTGGGAAGAATAGAGCGTATATAGTGTGTAAAAATATGAAATATATACAAGATATGTGCAAATATGGTGTATATAAATGATAAATATATATATCGTGACAGTGCATAGGTATATAATATTTGATAGCAGAGGAATAATATATGAGCAGTTATTTTTATTTTACAGAAATCACTTGGTAAACCATTTTCAACAAAAACAAGCATATTATGAATTCTAGCAATTCCTCTACCGAAATGATCTTGTTTTAAAATAGTAACTAAATATTCATCATTTACTGTTATTTTTTCTTCCATAATACCACTTCCATTACTATTAAAACATAAAATGATTATGCCGTAAACATAATCATTTTAATATTATTATTAATTTGTTGATACTAAGGTAATTTTAGCATATCCATTTCCAGAACGAACGCCATTTTGCATAGAGCCATCAGTTACACCACCAATGTAACCGGAGCCGCCGCCACCGCCGCCCATCCAATCATCATCATCATCGGTTGCGCAATCACCACCGCCACCACCATACAAACCGCCGCCACCACCGGACCACCATCTACCATTTCGATCATATCCACCAGCTCCAAAAGTGCCATAAGCAATAGTGTCCCCAGAAAGTCCACCATTTGATTGGGTTCCTCCATTTCCAGCATCATAACTAGAACCGCAATAATGATAGCCACATCCTTGGCTTCCAGTTGAGCCACCACCGTTGCCACCATAAAAAGCTGCTCCAGAAACACCACCACCTGGATTATGAGAATTATCGCCCCATCCAGCAGCACCACCACCACCAGCAACTATTAATAAACCAGTAGTGTTTGGGTAGTGTGCAATTGTTCCATTTCTAGTTCCAATATGAGTGGCGCCTCCACCAGCAGCTAATCCTTGGCCACCACCGTTAAAGCCACCGCTATGCATTGTAGAAGAACCATAGCCACCATTGCCACCAACATAAACATAAAGCACTTGTCCTTGTGTTAATTTGACTTTTCCAGATGAATATCCACCCTTACCAGGAACACCTGGCTTATAATTACGCGTACCTCCTTCAGCACCCCAAACTTCTAATTTATAAGTTCCAGAAAAAGGTGCAGTAAAAGATTGAGATCCACCTGTGTAAGCATATTCCCATTTTTGTTCAAGTGGTGGTATATTTACAGTTGTTTGATTATAATATCCACCATTACCAGCTTGATCATATATGTATAATTGAGTTTTGTAGGTTTGATTATAATGACCAAATGTTGCAGGTGTGATATCACATCTATAGGCATTCGCACTACTATCCCAAGTTGCTGTAAACCAATTCCAGTTATTGTATGATCCAGTTGCTGTTGAAGTTGGACATTGTACTTTTGCTATTCCTACATTATCAGTTGCTTGAATATATAATTTTGCTACATCTTTTGTTACTTCTCCCCACCACCAATTAGTATGAATTGGTTTCGTAACATCTAAGTATACTACTTGTAAATCACTCCATGTACTTCTATTTCCATTATTAGATACAGTTCTATACCAAACATAAGTTGTACCTTCATCACTTACTGTAAGATTATCACTTGTTGTTCCTGTTATGGTTGTATCTTCTGTTGGTGCTGTATTTGATGTTGACTTATAATACTCATATTCTTTTACTTTGCTTAAAGCAGTTCCTGCAGTTGCTACTTTTATAGTAGATGCAGTTGCTACCCAACTTATACTTCCTCCTGTAAAAGTAGGTGCTGTTGGTCTTACATTATTTAAAGTAATTTTATAAGTTCTAACACTTCCACTTTGACTAGTTACATAAACTATTAAATCATTATTTCCCCAACTTAATGTCTTACTTCCTGTTCCAGATACTGTTGATAATACGCTCATTGCTTCAGCTACTACACTTACATTCTTTATTCCAATTTCTGCTTCTAAGTTATATAGAGAATTTGTAGATGAAAAACTTGGTGTAATTGTATATCCATTAACTCCAAAATTCTTTAAATAATTATTTGTATTTGGAGTTATTTTTAATAAACTACAGTTACTTGTTCCGCTTTTTAAATTTGATGTTACTTTACTTACTGCTTTTGCACTATATTCTCCTACATTCGTTGGTGGATTATCAAGGACTGCTTCACTACAGCTTGTTCCACTATAGTAAATATAACTATACTCTAAATCGACATTACTTCCATTTGGATTAGTAGCTGTTGCTTCTCCTATTGTGATACTACTTCCAGTTGCCTCCATTGTTTTATCTAATAAACTAATAGTTGGTGTTCCTTTCGTTATAATATGACTACTACATTTATTTCCACTTGCATAGTTACTATTTCCTTTACTTTCCGCTTTAATACTATAAAATCCTACATTTACTGGTAAACTTGTTAATTTTTCTCCTGTACAGTCTGATGAACTATAGTATGTATAAGTAATTGCTGTCTTACTTTCACTTGTTGCAAGATTATGACTAATCTCACTTCCTGTATAACTTGCATTTTTATTTTCTAATGTGATTACATCTACCTTTTTTGTAATGTTATGTTGAATACATTCTGTTTCAGTACTATTTAAATTATCTGTTGCTTTACTTGTTGCTTTTACATAATATGTTCCTACATTCGTTGGTGCTTCTGTTGGAGTAGTTGCATTAAATGCTGTTGTACAAGTATTATTTGTATAATATTTATATGTATAATTTAAACTAACGCTACTTTCATTTGGATTCTTTGCTACTACTTCATTTGCTTCTATCTTACTTCCTGTATAAACACTATTTTTCTCTGCTAATATTAAAGTAGGAATACCTTTTATAATTGTATGACTTACACATACACTTCCACTTTTATAGTTATTATTGCCACTACTTACTGCTTTTACACTATAGTTTCCGGCATTTATTGGTGCATCACTTAATGCTGTTCCACTACAGTTAGTATTTGCATAATAGAAGTAACTGATTTTACTTTCACTTTCACTTGTTGCTTGATTTGCTTCTATTTTATTTCCAGTATAACTTTCTATTTTTTCTCTTAATGTTAAAGTATCCTGTTTTTTAGTAATAGTGTGAGTAACACATATACTTCCACTTGAATAATTATGATTGCCTTTACTTACTGCTTTTACACTATAATTTCCTGCATTTACTGGTGCAGTAGTTAATGCCGTTCCACTACAGTTGGTATTTGCATAATAGAAATAAATAATTTCGCTTCCACTTTCACTTGTTGCTTTATTTGCTACTACTTCTTTTCCATTATATACTACTTCTTTTTTACTTAAAGTAACGACATCTTTCTTTTCTGTTATAGTATGTTTTACACAATCTGTAGTCATACTTCCTAATGTCGAAGTTTGAGCACTTGTTGCTTTAACATAATAAGTTCCAACCTCTATTGGTGCTTCTGTTGGTGTTTTTTCATTAAATGCTACACTACAACTATTATCTTTATAATATCTATATGTATAAGCAAGCTCTACACTACTTCCATTTGGATTAGTTGCTTCTACTTTATTGGCTTTTATTGGTTTTCCTGTATAAGTAGCACTTTTTTCTTTTAGTACCAAAGTTGGCACACTTCTTAATATTGTATGAGTCACACATTTACTTGCACTTAAATAATTAATATTACCTCTACTTACTGCTTTTACACTATAATTACCTGGTTCTATTGGCGCACTATCTAATTTACTTCCACTACAACTAGTTCCATTATAATAAGTATAAGTAATTAATGTACCACTTTCACTTGTCGCTATATTTGCTTCGATGGGATTTCCGGTATAAGTTGCTTCTTTTGCTAAAAAATAAATCGTATCATTTTTAGCAGAATGTAGAGTAAATTTTGCTTTACTAACATTTCCTAAAGTGTTTTTTACCCAAACGTAATATTCTCCTTCTTTTTCTGAAGTATAACTTTTTACTACTTTCTTTAAATTACCAATACTGATATAGCTTGGTTCATTTTCTTCAGATTGATTAATTCCATAACCTACTACTCCTTGTTCATCTTCCATCGTAATTGTTGCTGTTAATCCATTTGTATCTACATAAATAGTAGCATTTTCACAAGAATTACTTTTCTTATCTCCACACACTAAACAAGTAAGATAAGAAGAATTATTATCGGTATTATTTCCTATTACAGTAACATAAGATGCTGATGTATCACAGAAACTATTCGTATCATATGGATTTTTTATTTGTTCACTATATCCTGCATCAATTAATTCTTTTAAATAAATTTTATCATTTTTTTCTCCATATCCACTATGATTAATACAAAATTCATTTTTAGAATTACTTAAACAATCTGCATAAGCATTCTTTACATCATTTTGAATCGTGTTTTCTGCTATCTTAAAAGAATCATCTCTAGATTTTTTTATATAACTATAATAAGATCCTACTGCAATTGCCATTAAAATAGCTAAAAGTATTACTACTGCTAACATTTCAATTAATGTAAATCCTTTTTTATTTTTTCTCATTTTATCACCATCTATTCTAGTATTATCATAAACTATTTTACCTCTAAAGTCAAAGAATTTGTATGTTTTAGCTCATTTTTTCCATAATAAAAAAGGGAGGTATAAAATGCTAGAAAAATTAAAAAAAGATACTAATTATGCAAGTGATATTATTTATAAAGAAATTAAAATAAATAATAGAAAAATCTATATTGTTTATTCAGAAGTTTTATCAAGTGGTGATGATATTAGTAAAGTAATTTTAAAAAATATTAGCTACATTATAGAAGAAAATTTAATTCAAGAAGAAGATTTATATTCTTATTTATATAATAATATTCCTTCTCATAATCGTGTAGATATTACGAACTATCAAGACTTCGTATCTAAAATTTTTAATGGATATACCGTTATTTATATTAATGATAAAAAAGTATTTGCTTTAGAAACCAAAGCAAAATTAGATAGAGGGATTAATACTGTTGATAGTGAATTATCGATTCGTGGACCAAAAGATAGTTTTACTGAAAATTTTAATAAAAACTTAGGATTAATTAGAAAACGTATCAAAAGTGAAAACTTATGGGTAGAAGATTTACTAGTAGGAAAAGAAACAAAAACCAAAGTTGGTATCTGTTATATGAATAATATTATCAATCAGAAATTATTAGAAAATGTCATTGAAAAACTAAAAAAAATAAATATTGATGGCATCTTAGATAGTGGTTATTTAAAAAAATACTTAGTAGAAAAAAATAGTCTTTTTCCTACTATTCAAACAACAGAAAGACCAGACTTAGTAGCTATGGCCCTACTAGAAGGAAAATGTATAATTATTGTAGACAATAGTCCTTATGTTTTAATCACGCCATGTTTTTTTATTGATTTATTCCATACACCAGATGATTACTACCAAAAAACAGTAAATACTACTTTTATTCGTATTATTAGAATATTAGCATTTCTAATTGCTATTTTTATTCCTGCTTATTATATAGCGATTACTACTCATAATCATGACTCTGTAACGACTGACTTATTATTAAATTTCTTAGCCCAGCGAAGAACAGTTCCCTTTCCTGCACTAGTTGAAGGATTAATTATGACTATATCGTTTGAAATTTTAAGAGAAAGTGATATGCGTATGGCATCTACTATGGGTACAGCTGTTTCTATATTAGGTGGATTAGTATTAGGAGATGCAGCAGTTACAGCAGGTATTATTTCTCCTATTATGATTATTGTAGTAGCAATAAGTGCAATATCTGGTCTTGCTTTTACTTCTATTGAATTAACATCTGCTATTCGTTTTTATCGTATATTATTTATGATTTTAGCTGCTAGTTTAGGTTTTTATGGTATCTTTTTAGGCTTTATTTTACTAGTTGCAAAACTTGCTAGTATTACTAGTTTTGATATACCATATCTTGCTCCTTTTGCTCCACTCATCAAAGAAGAACAAAAAGACGCTATCTTAAAAATAAATAATGGAAATAAACTAAAAAGAAGAAATCCCCTTTTAACTACTAAAAATAAGATTAGAGGTCGATGATATGAAAAAAATTTTAATATTAATACTAGCTATTTTCTGTTTTACAGGTTGCAACTCTTATACTGAATTAAACGATTTAAGTATTGTAAGTACCATTGGAATTGATTATCAAGATAATAAATACCTATTAATGATTAGTACTATTGATGGTAAAAAACAAGATAATTCTATAGAAAAGAAAATTATTACTTATGAAAGTAAAAAAAGTAACCTAGAAGAAGCATTTCAAGAAATCTATTTAAAAAGTGATAAAAAATTATATTTATCTCACTTAGACTTATTAATCCTAACTAAAAATGCAATTAATCAAAAACTACCTGAAATTATAAATAATTTCTTAGAAAACAATGAATACCGAAATAATTTTGATGTTGCCTATTTGGATAACTATTCATTAAGTGACTTTAAAGAAGATAATATTTTAGCAGAAACCATTAACAATCTTATAAAAACCAATCAAAAAGAAACAGGATTTACAAATACAAAAGATTTTGAAACTTTATTAAAGGAACTTTTAATCGATAAAAACTCATATCTTCCAACCATTACCATAGAAAATAAAGAATTAACATTAAAAGGATTTACTTTAATTAGAGATTATCAAATATACAAAGAATTAACACTTGAAGAAAGTATTTTACTAAATATGCTACAAAATAAAATTCAAAAATCATACTTAAATGATACGAATATTATTGAAAATCAAACTATGATACGTACTAAAAATAATAAAATTTATTTTAAGTTTTTAACTACTGTTAGTAATAAATCTAATTATCAAGAAAAAACACGAAAAGAATTAGAAACTTTTTTAAAAACCTTTCAAAGTGATAACTACGATATTTTAAAATTAACAGAAAAGGTACGCAAAAATAACTATAAATATTATCAAAATACAAAAGATTTACTATCTAAGTTAGAATTTTACTTTGATTTTGATTTAAAAGAAAAAGAAAACTATTTAGAAAGGAATGATACAAATGAAAAAAAATAAAATTACTTCTTTAGAGTACTCTACTATTACTTTTTTTCTAGTTAATTCTTTTTTAATGAATGTTGGCTTTAATACCTTAACTTCAAAAAGTAAAACTGATTCTATTTTAGATATTCTACTAGGTGGGATCTTAATTCTAGCTTTTAGTTTTTTAGTATTTAACTTTCAAAGAAAAGAAAAAGATAGTATTATCACTATTATAAATAAGAAGATGCCTCTTTTTATTAAGATTATGATAAATATTTTACTGATTATTATAATTGGTTATGCATCTATTTATACTCTAACAAATACTACTAATTTTATTCATTACTATATTTTAAAAGAAGTAAGTAGTATTATTATCATGATAACACTAATCTTAACAGTTACTTATATTACTTACAAAGGAATTGCTACCATTGGAAAAACTAGTGAAATGTTTTTCTATGTTTACTTTCTAATTTTTATAGTTAGTGCGATTGGCTTAATAAAATATATGGATTTATCAAATTTAAAACCACTATTTACAACAAATATACAAAGCTATATGACAACATCTAGTAATTATTTTCTATCTTGTATCATTCCTTTATTTTTACTATTAGGAATTTCTCCTAGTCAAGTTGAATGGGAAAATAAAAATAAACACCTACCCTATCTTTTTACTTTATTATCTATTTTATTTACTTTTATTACATTAATTTTAATTATTTCTATTTTAGGAATCAAACTTGCTAATATTTACAAGTTTCCTGATATTATTATTTACAAAAAAATATCTTTTTTAAATTTATTAGAAAGAATTGAAGTAATTTTAGCTTTTAATAATCTTTTAAATAGTATCTTCTTTCTGATTATGGGAACCTACTTTTTAAAAGAAGTTTTATTTCAAATTGGTAAAAAGAAAAAAGAGCATATTATTTTAGCTCTTATTGATATTATATTTTTACTAGTAGGAAACTTTTTAGTAACAAATATTACTTTTTACTTATTTTTAAACCTTTTATTTTTATGGATACTAATATCTTTAGTAATTACTTATTATCTACACAAGTATATCCTTCCATCATAAGATTACTTTTAATAGTCTCGATATCAGTATGATATTCATATGTAGTAGTAATAGCAGTAGGATTTTCATCATTTGGTATTGTGATAGTAGTAGGTTTAAATACTTTTAGATTAAATTTTTCTTGAATTTGAACAGAAGCACTATCATCATCTGGAGTAGCACTATATTCATATCCTGAAATAATACTAAAAGCTGTAACATACTTACCATAGATAGCTTTTTCTTCTTGATAAACAAGTGGATCTAAATAAGTACGCTTAATACCACGAGTGTAGCTTTCTAGTTTTTGATTTTGATAAGTAAAATTGAGAATAACATCATCAGTATATTCTGTACTATCTACTTTAGGATTACTACAAATGGTAGTACCAATAATAACTTCTTCTTTAGGTGGTGCTACAACTTCTTGTTTTGGTAACATTTTACGAAAAACTGGTGGTAAAATAATAATCAAGCTTAAAATGATAATACCTAAAATAGATAAAAGCCAATTCATAACGGTTAATTTTTTATTTTCATTCATTTCAATCCCTCTATTCTAGTAACATTATATCATAATTTTTAGGAAAAGAAAGAATTTTTAATCATGTTTCTAAAAGATATCCTAAATAATTTCTACTTCTTTTTCTATTACATTTTTCTTCTTTTTATGAATCGTTAATTCTTTATAAGAAGCTATTTTACCCTCTAAATTTTTATAAATGGTATCTGCTCCTAAAAAGCTAAATAATCCTACCCAAACACTTTTTACATAATCAATATCGCTGAATGTCTGTGAAAAAAAGAAGCCTAGTATTAAATTAACAAACAATCCATAGGTAGTAATACAATAACTACTTTTACAGAATTTTTTAGTTTTTTGAATAAAAATAACAGTAATACTACTACAAGCAGTAGCAATAATTAATAAGTTCTGTAGTAAAGTCCAATTTAACATATATATGATCACCTTCTTTACTGTATTATATGAGAAAGTAAAAAAAGGCTTTTATTCGGTTTGCCCCATGGATTTAAAATTTTAGTCAAAACTATTGCATATTAAAAAAATATATATTAAACTATAGAAGTAATCGCCGATTTAGTTTAGCGGTAAAACAGGCCCTTGGTAAGGGTCAGAGGACATTTCGACTATGTCATTCGGCACCAGATTGATAATACTTGATTTTTTCAAGATATATATACTATTTAAAAAGTAATAAAACTGTTAATAGGTTTAAAAGACTATTAACAGTTTTTATTTAGAAAATCCCTTAAAAATTTCTTGAATTTTTTTCTTATCTACATTCTTTTGATTATATATTTTTCTACTAATTACCATACTATTTTTCTTTTGAAACTCACGATTTAGATATTCATAATAAGTACCAGGTGTGATTACACCATTCATTTTAAGTAAATCAATTCCACTTTTACCAACAATATTATCTGCTAGGCGACAACAGTTACTACCAAGCACAAAATAATTCTTAAATTTACCACTTTTTACTTTATAAAATTTAGCTTTGGTTACTTGATATAATCTGCTAGCATAATCAGAATAATCATCTTTTTTTACTCTTTTATTTTTTAATTTAGCTTCCTCATATGGTGAAGCCCAAGTATAAGAATTATCAAAAATATTATTAATTGCTTTATCTACATTTTTCTTTTGTCTATCGGTTAATTTTAATCCAAACACAAACAAAGTCTTTTTACTATGTTCAATACAAAAAGGAATATATTTGTCTTTATCGGTTGTAAATAAAACGCCATCCCCTATCATATTAAAAAAACGCATAGAGTAATCATCATAATTTCCATAAGAAATAACTTGTCCATTATAGTATAAATCAACATGCCCCATTCGATTAAAACCACGATTAGATGTATGAACAAAAATTTCTAAATCAGGTAAAACATCTACACTCTTTTCTTCAAAAGGAAAATTTGAATCATAATTTTCTTTATCTAATAAATAATTAATTTCACTTAACACTGTAAAAGGAATAATAGCTTCAATAATAGCTGGTAAACTAATACGAATATTTCTTTTTATTTTTTTCTTTACTTTTCTTGGAATAATAAAAGAAATAAAATCAATAATATAGTTAACTCCTAAAAGTAAAATATAAATACCAATAATAAGAAGCACTATACTTAAGTTTTTAATAGGTGCAAAGATAATTGAAATAGAAACAGTAAAATAGATAAGAAAAGTTATCGTTTCTACTAATCTACCATTTGCTTTATTCTTCCAAAGAATAGAAGCATTTATTAATTTAATAATTGCATTTATTAATAAGTAAATACCAAAAATAATTGGTAAAATTGAGATAGGAATATTTCTAAATAAAGAACAGATAAAACAGAATAATAAGTTTAAAACACTAGTAGTAAGATTAATTTGTTTATCTTTTTTCTTACCAATAAAATAGTTGAAAAACTTCTTAAGTGATAAAAAAAGAATTGCTATTAAAAAAATATTAACGACATTAATATATAACCATTCACGACCAACAATTAGTAAAATGCCAATCATGAATAAACTAGTTCCAATAATTAAAGAATTTGTTGCATTAAACAGTTTGTCACTTTTCATAAACTACCTCATTATTTTAATACATATGTGAAACAAAATTTTCAGTTAGCTGGTAGGCCTTTCTAAATTTTGATGTTAATACATCTTTAGAAATATTAATTCCAATATATCTTGGTAATTCTTTTGGGTTTTTAAATACTTCTAAAGATACATATTTATCAGCCATACTAACAATCCAACCTTCTAAGTATTTAGGAGGAATGATAGTAAGTGGGAACATATGTCTTTCTATTGAATTTTTAATTTTTTCATTCATAATTATTATTAGTCTCCCACAGATCTCACAGATTTTCACAGATTATCTTCGTTGCAAGCAACGGTACTCACTAAGGCTCACAGCAAAGACTCCGCGAGGAGTCAAAAATCTGTGAAAATCTG
>ENA-ORLU01002389-ORLU01002389.1-human-gut-metagenome-genome-assembly--contig:-NODE-2389-length-11048-cov-1.887248_pt1 | contig 11048 bp, 6 predicted proteins | sample MGYA00243009_ERZ508833 | MGnify/ENA primary metagenome ERZ508833 (study PRJEB26277, sample SAMN04329763) | human gut metagenome | biome: human-associated habitat | host: Homo sapiens | place: USA...
CGCTAGCTGGCTCGAAAAATGCGGAAGTGACCTGCGTCACTGTATTTTTCAAATCAAAAAGTCCATAGCCCAAACCCAGCTTGGCAGCTATAAATGCCAAAGGATAACCGGTCGCTTTTGAAGCCAATGCAGAGCTTCTGCTCAATCGAGCGTTAACTTCAATAACCCGATAATCCATAGACGATGGATCATATGCATATTGAACGTTGCATTCTCCGACAATGCCAATATGACGGATAATCTTGATGGCCAATTTACGCAGCATATGATAGTCGTCGTTCGATAAAGTTTGCGACGGCGCGACAACGATACTCTCTCCCGTATGAATTCCAAGCGGGTCAAAATTTTCCATATTACAAACCGTAATACAGTTGTCGAAACGGTCCCGCACTACTTCATATTCAATTTCCTTCCATCCTTTGAGCGACTTTTCAACGAGCACCTGCGGGGAGAAAGACAATGATTTTTCCACCAGATTCACCAATTGCTCACGATTGTCACAGAAACCGCTGCCAAGTCCGCCAAGAGCATAAGCCGCACGTACAATGACCGGATAGCCAAGCTCCTCAGCAGCAGCTATTGCATCTTCCGTTGAAGAAACAGCCTCACTTTTAATGGTTTTTACATCTATCTCGTCAAGTTTCTTTACAAACAGCTCACGGTCTTCAGTGTCAACGATTGCCTGCACCGGCGTTCCAAGGACTGTCACATTATATTTTTCCAACACCCCGGTTTGGAATAGTTCCACTCCACAGTTAAGGGCCGTTTGTCCTCCAAAAGCCAGCAGAATGCCCTGTGGACGCTCTTTTGCAATAACTTTCTCTACAAAGAACGGAGTCACTGGTAAAAAATAAATCTTGTCCGCAAATCCTTCAGATGTTTGAACAGTTGCAATATTCGGATTGATCAGAACCGTCTCGATGCCTTCTTCCTTCAATGCTTTTAATGCCTGCGAACCCGAGTAGTCCAATTCTCCTGCCTCTCCGATTTTCAACGCTCCGGAGCCAAGCAATAAGACTTTCTTAATTTCTGAATTTTGTGATTTTGTCATTGTTCTGTTATTTGAATATTACAACATGTTAATGAAATGGTCGAAAATAAAATCGGTATCAAGCGGACCGCTACATGCTTCAGGATGAAACTGTGCTGAAAAGAATGGTTTCGTCTTGTGGCGAATGCCTTCGTTCGTCCCGTCATTCATATTGACAAACAACGGTTCCCAGTCAGACCCGAGCGTGTCATTGTCGACGGCATAACCATGATTCTGTGAAGTAATGAAGCATTTGTCCGTCCCCACCATTCTTACTGGTTGGTTGTGACTTCTATGTCCATACTTTAATTTATAAGTTTTTGCCCCTGATGCCTTGGCCAGCAACTGATTACCCATGCAAATTCCACAGATTGGCTTATCTCCTTCCAAAGCTTTTCGAAGATGCTCTACCGTAATGCCTGCCATATCGGGATTGCCTGGACCATTTGAAATAAACAAACCGTCATACTCAAGTTGAGTAAAATCATAATCCCAGGGAACCCTGATAACTTTCACGCCTCTTTGAAGCAGACAGCGAACGATGTTGTTTTTAGTTCCGCAATCTACAAGCACCACAGTCTTGCCATCATTCTCATAAGTAATTACTTCTTTACAACTTGCTTTAGCAACAAGATTTTCTTTATTCGGATCATAGAATGCACATTCTTCTCCCCCCTCTATAAAAATTCGGCCAAGCATTGAGCCGTTTTCTCTCAATCGCTTGGTCAAAGCACGCGTGTCTATTCCATAAATACCAACAATCTTTTCAGTTTGCAACCAATCCGACAAACTTCCTTCTGCCAGCCAGTGACTGTACTCCCACGAATAATCCTGACAAATTATTGCCCTACAATGAATATGACTACTTTCAAGATAGCGGGCACAACCATCAACCTCTGCCAAAGGAGGAACGCCGTAATTGCCAAGCAACGGATAGGTGGTTACAAGAATTTGCCCCTCATAAGATGGATCCGTCAGACTTTCCGGATAACCGGTCATGGCTGTACTGAAAACGACCTCTCCGGATGTTGCTTTTTCATAACCGAACGATTTGCCTTCGAATATCGTTCCATCTTCCAGCGCAAGAATTGCTTTTTTTGTTTCTCTCATATCAATTAGAAATTACTTACAGATTTATGGTTTGCAAGATTACCATCGAGAAAACCGTGCAAAGTTACGTATTTTTTCCAACAAATACAGAACCTGAAACTAATTTTAGCGGAATAAATTTTTCCTTTCAGCTTCCTAAAGACTCTTACTTATGGCACATGAAAACTTGTCAAACCAAGTATTGAGATGTCACGTTCTTCAGCACCCTGCTTATTTGGTACGCAAATATTGAATACTGGCGATGATAGTTGGTTAAATCAGACGTATTAGTTTGACCCGTCGGTTTCTATAATGATATGTATTAAAATAGTATTATTTTTACAAAAAAATGCGCATACTATCTTTTTTGTCACTTTTTGCTCTCGTGGTATCCCTTTGGATGGTTATTACACGTTCTTTTTGGATTTCACACAAAGATGATAACACAGAGGGCGATTAATTTCGCCCTCCTTTTTGTGTCCATTAAAAAACATAATAATACCCTTGACAAACCTATCCCTACGTAGGCTAGACACAATACACCTACTTATTCGTCAAGAGCCAAGCCATTTATTCCGGCTAAAATGTAAACTGCACACCTAATTCGAGATTCCCATTAATAGAAAATCCCACATTGTCCACCTCTTCACAATAGCTGTAACGAAGCAGTGTCGTACGCCCCAAAAGTGCAAATCTATCACTGAAATTAATTTTAAGACCCGGGCGCAAGCCTGCTTCAAAACCATTCGCTTTTTCCCCGTCAAATGAGGCAAACATATACCCCATCGACAGTTCGCCAAAGAAATCTACTATTCCTGCTCGCGCAAAGGTTGCGCGCACGTATGGAAGCACAGAAACTGTTGTCAGGTCCATTCCATAGACATCTTGATATTGGACAGCGACCGACGCCCCCACTGCCCATATTTTATTGAAAGAATACCCCCCTTCCGGTGAGATAAAAAATGCAGAACTCGTTTCAGAATCGCTACTCTCTACTGCAATCCCAATGGTCCCTCCCAAATAAGCCTGTGCGTTCGAAATTATCGAAAAGCACGAAAACAACGCAATGAAGAAAAATTTTTTCATAATGATATCGTTTTAATTGGTTAATGCCCTACAAGATAGGGATAATTTTTGAATATATCAATTTTCTCATCATTTCTTCAATTCATCAACGCAACAATCTCACCAAAATCCACACACCAGCATTTTAACACTAAACACAATTTACATATTTATCACACTTTTTTCAGATGAAATATCATACATTTGCATTACCTAACACTAACTATTATTTTAACACAATGAGAAATAAAACATTACTCGTTGCGCTTCTCTTTGCATCTATCGGTTGCTTTGCTCAACCAAAAGCAGGAGCGCTTCAAAAAGTTCTCGAAAGCGAAAGAGGATTCATGTGTCCTGTATGGTCGCCGGATAGTAGAAAAATCGCTGTAACCGGAGACAACTTCAAGGGTATTTGGGTAGCAGAAATCGACGGCTCGCGTTTGATACAGCTATGCAAAGACAATGGAGCCGGTTATAAAATGGCATGGAACGAAGATGGCTCCCAAATTCTTGCCCGCACAAACGTCTACAAAGAAAATCGAATCTTCCACGAGCTGAAAGCATTCGACACTCACACACTGAAAGCAGAAACGCTTATGCCCGCGACAAGAGGGCTTAGCGTGGCAACGTGGCGATCAACTGAAAAAATTGCTTTAAACAAGGAAAGCAAAGGGTTCTCTCTTAGCAGGAAAGGAAACCTTGAAAAAACTGCTAAATCAAACTTTGAAAAGATGGTAGCAGATCCCTTCTACGCTATTCTGCAAATTGCTTCTTTAAAACATTTGCAAAAGCCATTCATCAATCCTGCGTTATCTCCAGACAAGACAAAAGTAGCATTTCAAATAGTTGGAGAAGGAATCTACTCTTGCGATATCGATGGAAGCAACGCCAAATTCCTTGGAAAAGGCGCATACCCGACATGGACCCCCGACAACAAATATGTCATTGCCGCCAAAATTTCAGATAACGGAGAAATATTCACAGCCTCCACTCTTTTGGCAATTAACGTTGAAACAGCAGCGCAAACGGTATTCTTCAATGACAGTAAAATGATTCCAATGACTCCCGCCGTTTCACCTGATGGTAAAAGGGTAGCTTTTGAAAATACTGTTGACTGAAGTATTTACACAATCGAAATTATTTATTAAGCACCTATCAACTATGAATAACTTTTCATCATATATGAAAAAAGGAGCAATCTCGACACTCCTTCTATCTGCAGTAGCTTCCGTAGGAGCCGCAGAAATCACCGGCTGGGGAGATTTCAAGCTCTATCTTGACCCAGGGCATGCAGGAAAAGAAAACAGAGGCCTATATTCTTATTCCGAGGCAGAAAAGACCCTTAGAGTAGCCTGGGCAATCCGTGACTACCTACAGAAATACACAGATATGCCGGCTGAAAGCATCAAACTTTGTCGCGAAACTCACGATGACTTCATTGACCTGACAGAGCGTGTTGACGTAGCAAACGCATGGGATGCAGACTTTTATTACTCAATCCACTCTGATGCAGGAGACAGCAACACCCCTAATACAACTTTGACTATGTTCGGGGGTTGGAAAAAAGATGGTGTAGAAATTGAAAAAACGCCAAATGGGGGCAAAGCCTTTGGTGACATTCTCTGTCCTAACCTTACCGGTGTGATGCAAATCGACACCCGGGGGAACTGGTATGACCGAAGCTATTACGACAAAGGCGTACAAACCCATGGAAATCAATACCCGTATCTTGCTGTCAACCGTAGAAGCAATATGCCCTCACTACTGAGTGAAGCAGGTTTCCACTCCAACGCATTCCAACAGCAAAGAAACCTCAACGAAAGCTACAAACGGCTGGAAGGCTATGCAGCATTCCGCTCCATCCTTCAATACCGCAACTTGCCAAACCCGGTGCAACCGCTGCTCGTCGGCGTGATTCGCAATTCCGAAAACGACGTTCCCGTTAATGGCATTACCGTAACAGTTGGCGATAAAACGGTCACCACAGACACCTACGAATCATTATTCAACAAGTACAGCAAAGACCCCAATATGCTTCATAATGGGTTCTATATGTTTGAGGATCTTTCTGCCGGTCAAGAATATACCGTCACTTTCTCTGCGCCCGATTTCACAACGGTTGAGAAAAAAGTGACAATGGTTTCCAAGCCAACCGCAAGCGCTGCTGAAAACGTCACATGGCTTGATGTTGAAATGACTTCAACTGCCCCTGCAAAGATTGATCATATTTCAATTGTCGACCCATCTGCCGTGTCGCTAAGGCAACCAATAGTCCTGACATTCTCTCGAAATATGGACAAAAAATCAGTTGAAAGCGCATTCTCTATCAGTGACAATCCCACAGCCAAACTTTCCTGGGAAAACGACCACACACTTTCAATCGACATCAGCGCATTGGAAAACAGCAAAGTCTATCAGATTAAAATCGACGGCTCCATAGCAAAGAACTCTCAAACCCAACAATTCTTTGATGGCGACGGCGACGGCAAGGAAGGTGGAGACTATTTGCTCAGCTTCACAGTTGAACCACTTGACGAGGCTGCTCCTGTCGTAGTTTCTTCCGATCCTGCTTTCGGCGGTGAATCGCTTGGCACATATCGCCCGGTAATCCGCATCGAATTTGATGAAGAAATTGCTTGGAACGAAGATAAGTATATCGACCTAATCAACGTTATGGATGCAGACAATACCGTTCACACCGGAGCAATCTCCCATGCTGTAATAAATGGCGCGTCGGTTCTTCACTATAAGTTTGCAAACGATCTGCCTCTTGACAAATGCATTAAAGTCGAAGTTGGCAGCGTCGAAGATTTAAGCGGAAACAAAAGCGAACCGTTTTCTTGGAAATTCTTGACAGAATACAGATCTACCACCAATGAAATCGTTGTTAATACACTTGACTCGGAAGCGGGTTGGTGGGCACCTGCCGGATCAGGAAGTTCCGGAGGACTCGTGCAAGATGCGAACTTCTGGGCCGGTGACAAAGAAACCTATTCAAACACAAGCAGCGGTAGCTGCCGACTGACTTATGCATTTGATCAAATGGCAACTAAGCCAAATTGGCAAATCCGCCAATATTGCAGTTCCGCTGCCGGAAAAGTTGTTGCAGACAACATCAATGGTTTGCTAAAATTCTGGCTCTACGGCGACGGATCAAACAACAGTGTTTCTGTGATGGTCCGCGCAAACAAATCAAGTGGAGGCTTGAAACATCCTGAGATGACCCCCGTTGCATTCCTTGGTTGGAAACAAATCGTTTGGGATATGAAAAACGACACTTACCAAAGCTTTACCGGAGAAGATGCATTGACTGACAAATGGATTCTCGACAGCTTCTTTATCGTACATAAAAACACTGACGGCACAGATGCCCCGCAAGCATGGTCCGGAGAAATGCTTTTCGACGATTTAATCTATACAACCTACGATGAAACTTCTGTTCGCAAGGCTTCACTTGATGATATAGACGACTCTTCTGTTGATGGCGTTGCCAATAATTTGTTCATTTACACGAGAGGCAATCAATTGCACGTAGATGGGACAGGAGAACTTGCCGTCTCAATTATCAACCTTTCAGGACAAAATATTGCAACCCTTTCTGCAATCGACACCTTCTCTTTCGATATGTCTGAATATCCAAATGGTGTATATATCATAAAAGTTGCCAATTCCGAAGGAATAACTACGAAGAAAATTGTAAAATAACCAATTTTTCTAACAACCCGGGCGGGGATGCTCAGCAAATGGGCATTCCCGCTTTTATCATTGCTCAAATTGTCCCCAACATATCCTCAGATTTACACCCTTTATTTTGGCTCTACACAACAAATTTTATACATTTGTGAAAAGCTTTGAAACAATGAATTCGTAACCTATCTTTTATCAGATTTTCTCCCGTTTGTTTACAAACGATAACGACCACTGCATTACAAATGGCACTATCCGGCAAAACGGATGTGGAAAAATGAACGACATCAGCGTTCACGTCCTAACTGAAATTTCAAAATTAGGAATTACACATGTATGGTACACCGGCATTATCGAACACGCTACAAAAACCGACTACTCCAAGTATGGTATTCGTCCCGACAATCCTCATATTGTAAAAGGGAATGCAGGTTCCCCATATGCCATTAAAGACTACTATGACATAGACCCGGATTTGGCAACAGACATTCCAAAACGGATGAACGAATTCGAACAACTTGTAGCAAGAACCCATGCGACAGGCATGAAAGTCATTATAGACTTTGTGCCAAACCATGTCGCCAGGCAATACCATTCCGATGCCGCCCCGACTGGGGTGAAAGACTTCAGCACAGACGACAACACCAACGATTTCTTTAGCCCAAACAATAATTTCTACTCCATACCGCTGGGCGAAGGGAAAGACTCTTACATCGAATTTCCGGCAAAAGCATCCGGCAACGACTGCTTTCACGCATTTCCAGGTCAATATGACTGGTACGAGACAGTAAAGCTTAACTATGGTGTCGATTACGGTAATGGTTCAACTCACTTCTCTCCGATTCCCGACACTTGGCTGAAGATGATGAACATTCTGCGCTTTTGGGCGTCAAAAGGAGTAGATGGTTTCCGATGCGACATGGCTCATATGGTGCCTGTAGAATTTTGGCAATGGGCAATTTCCGGAGTAAAGGAAAAGTACCCTGAAGTCCAATTTATAGCTGAGCTATATGATGTGAATATTTATCGGGACTATATTTTCAGAGGAGGATTCGACTACCTCTATGACAAAGTTAACCTATATGACACGCTGCGAGGCATACGTTGTGGCAATATTTCAGCTGCCCAAATCACCGGATGTTGGCAAACGGTTGACGGAATATCCGAACACATGCTCAATTTTCTTGAAAACCACGATGAACAACGATATGCCTCCAAAGAGTATGCAGGAAATCCATGGCTGGCCATTCCCGAGTTAGTTGTCATATCAACAATTTCCACCGGAGCTGTAATGATTTACGCCGGACAAGAACTCGGCGAAAAAGGAGCAGATGAAGAGGGTTTTAGCGGTGCTGACGGCAGAACATCCATTTTTGACTATTGGAGCATTCCCACTCTGCGACGCTGGTACAACTGTGGAGCTTGCGACTACAGCCGTCTCTCTGAAGAAGAATGCCGCCTTCGCGAAACATATAAGAAAATCCTCAACATATCCGAAAACGAAAAAGCCATACGGGAAGGTGACTTCTTTGATGTAATGTACGTAAACTACACAAACCCAACCATAGATCCGCATAAAATATACACATTCCTCCGAAAAAAGGATGACGAAGTGATAGTCATTGCAGTAAACTTCAGCAATGAAAACCGGCACTGCGACATCCACATTCCCCAACACGCATTCGACATTCTCGGCCTTACCAAAGGATCATTTATGGCAACAGAGCTGTTGACTGAGAAACGACAGAAAAAAACAATTTCACCTGAACATCCATTCTCTACTGACATTCAATCAAATAACGCCGTCATTTGGAAAATCACAACTTCTGCAAAAGAAAGGACAAGCGACAAAACAAAAAAATCATCAGCGGAGAAAGGCTCTGTTCAATAAAATTATACTACTTTTGTAATAAATTTTACAGCACATATTTGCTATGAATACTAATTTGCCTCCTTTTAAAATCTTTTCTGGAACAAAATCGCGCTATTTAGCAGAAGCGATGTGTAATGAACTTGGTGTAGAACTTGGAAAAATGAACATCCAACGTTTCGCAGATGGAGAGTTTGAAGTCTCTTTTGAAGAATCCATTCGCGGTTGTGAAGTTTTCTTGGTACAATCCACATTCCCGAACACCGACAATCTCATGGAGTTGCTCCTTATGATTGACGCAGCAAAACGGGCATCAGCAAAATCCGTGATAGCAGTAATCCCCTACTTTGGCTGGGCTCGCCAAGACCGCAAAGACAAACCCCGCGTTTCTATTGCGGCAAAATTGGTTGCAGACCTGCTCAGCACAGCCGGCATCGACCGCCTTATCACAATGGACTTGCATGCAGACCAAATCCAAGGATTCTTCAATGTGCCGGTTGATCACTTGTACGCATCGTCTATTTTCATTCCATACATTCAATCGCTCAATCTACAAGACCTCGTGATTGCAACCCCGGATGTTGGTGGAGCAAAAAGAGCCAATAGCTACGCAAAATACCTCAATGTCCCCTTGGTTCTCTGCCACAAACAACGCGCCAAAGCAAACGTTGTGGAAAATATGACAGTTATCGGCGAAGTTGAAGGAAAAGACGTTATCCTGGTAGATGATATGGTTGATACCGCCGGAACAATCACCAAGGCCGCAAACTTAATGAAAGAAAAAGGCGCAAAATCTGTGCGTGCATTGGCATCACATGCAATCATGAGCGACCCTGCTTCACAAAGAGTTGACGAATGCGCCCTGAAAGAGATTATATTCTCTAATTCAATTCCATATTGTGGCGAAAGCAAAAAGGTGACCACCTTATCAATTGCACCGCTGTTTGCCGACACAATCCGCAGAGTTCACGAATACGAATCAATCAGCTCACAATATCTTATTAAATAAAAGATATAACTACACATAGAAGCGACGGATTCCAGATTAACAGTCTGGGATCCGTCGCTTTATTTGAATATTCGGGCAATATGAAAAGCCTATCATTGTGACGTTTTTTTATTCCCTGACATTTTTCTAACAAGAGCTTTATGCATATCACTCTCATAATCGTCACGGGCTGACACAGGAAAATGTACGCAACGGAATACTTGTTTGCAACCTTCCACCCACATTTGCCTAAAATGTGGAATTGCAGAGAATACTTTGAAAACTTCACGCACAAAGCACATTCTCTACAATTGGCCACACAATTATACAGACAAACGAGCTTCACCTTCCTCATCCTCAGCAATACTTGCCTATTCCTTGTTTATTGATTATTTTCCAATTCTTTGAGTAGAATGACAAGTGGCTGTGCGAAAAGTATTATATTTGTCATTGAGTTGGATTTTTTGCAGGATTACCTACTTTTTGCTCTAATTCATAGGACAATATCGGACTTCCGCCGAAAACAGCGAAATGAACATCGTCATCCTCCATGTCGTTGTCTGAAAAGATTTTTATGCAAATTTGTTCAATCCTACAAAATCCAAAAACAAATGTACCCGTCAACTTGCCCAATCAAACCATCCGCAACGAGCATACTGATAATTGCAAATGGTTTCCTATTAATAATTACAAAAAGGGATGTTTGACAAACGCAAAAGAATTGATAGAATGGCCGATGAGAGGTAATTACATCGAAATTATGGACACCACTCTCCGAGAGGGCGAACAAACGGCAGGTGTCAGTTTTACGAAAAGTGAGAAATTAAGCATTTTCCGTCTCCTTGTCGAAGAACTGCATATCCCTCGCGTGGAAATAGCTTCTGCCAGAGTCTCTACAGGCGAATTTGAAACTGTCAAAAAAATATGCGAATGGGCGCGAAAAAGCAGACACCTGACAAAGATTGAAGTCCTTGGATTCATCGACAACGGATTATCTACCGACTGGATAACTGAAGCCGGAGGCTCTGTCATCAATCTGCTGTGCAAGGGAAGCGAACGACATTGCCTGCTGCAATTAAAGAAAAGCCCGCAAGAGCACCTCAATGATGTAAAAAAAGAGATAACCTATGCTGCGGAGAAAGGGCTTGACGTTAATGTTTATTTGGAAGACTGGTCCAATGGAATGAAAGATTCTCCCGAATACATAACTACGTTCATTGACTCTTTACGGACATTTCCCATCAAACGATTCATGCTTCCTGACACTTTGGGTATATTAAATCCGTACGACACTTTTGACTATGTCAAACGCATGGTAA
>ENA-ORLU01002390-ORLU01002390.1-human-gut-metagenome-genome-assembly--contig:-NODE-2390-length-11042-cov-2.491108_pt1 | contig 11042 bp, 10 predicted proteins | sample MGYA00243009_ERZ508833 | MGnify/ENA primary metagenome ERZ508833 (study PRJEB26277, sample SAMN04329763) | human gut metagenome | biome: human-associated habitat | host: Homo sapiens | place: USA...
CGGTAATCGCTTTTGCCAGTTCTTCACAGTATGGCTCATCCGAATTTTCATAGAGCATACCGGCAAGCTCCTCTTTTGTAATTGTCTTCAAGCGTTCTGCCGCACTGATTCCTGTCTCCTGATTCAGGCGCAAATCCAGAGGTCCATCTACCTTAAAAGAAAAACCACGTTTTGGATTGTCAATCTGCATCGAAGAGACTCCAAGATCAGCAAGCAAAAAGTCAAAGCCTCCAACTTCTTTTGCAATTTCATCAATCGTACAGAAATTCTGAAGCTTAATGGTTAACATATCCTCACCAAATCCTGCTTCTTCTAATCGTTTTTTTGTCTTTGCAGCTTCTTCATGGTCGACATCTGTCGCATAGATATGCCCCTCTCCCTTTAAGCACTCCAGCATTGCTTTGGTATGACCACCATATCCAAGTGTAGCATCAAATCCTGTTTGTCCCGGTTTAATCTCCAAAAAATCAAGGATTTCTTTTACCATAATCGAAATATGCATACCAGCCGGTGTATTTCCTTTTTGGATGACATGTGCAATCGTGTCCTGATATTTTTCAGGCTGTAATTCTTTATATTTTTCCTCAAATTTTTTCGGATATTTTCCTTTATATCTTACACGCCGTTTGTGCGGCTTTGGTGTCTCCTGCTGCATAAACCTCTCCTTATGTTCATGAATACAGACGTACCCCGCCTTTTCTGACTGAAAAAGCAAAATACGCCTGTTTTCTTCGATTTGTTTCTTTTGGCTTTATTTTGAAATCATCGTTCCCATATAATAAAATCCGCGGCACTCATCCAGATGCACATCGACGATTTTTCCGATCAAGTCTTCTGTACCCTTAAAATGTACCAGCAGGTTGTTGGTCAGTCTTCCGGTGACAAGGGACGAATCATGGTCATTGACATCTTCCACCAGAACATCCATCGTCTGTCCTTCAAATCTTGCACAGCGTTCTCTCGAAATTTCCTGTACTTCTGCAAGCAGACGGTCAAAACGGTCTTTCACTACATCATCCGGGATCTGATTTTCCATAACAGCTGCCGGGGTTCCGGTACGCTTGGAATAGATAAAGGTAAACGCACTGTCATACTGCACTTCTTTTACCACTTCCATCGTCTCCAGAAAATCTTCTTCTGTTTCACCCGGTAAGCCGACAATAATATCCGTTGTCAGAGAAATATCCGGAAGTGCCGCCCGAAGTTTTCGAACCAGTTCCAGATAGCGTTCTTTTGTATAATGGCGGTTCATTTTCTTTAAAATAGCACTGCTGCCGGACTGCAGCGGCAGATGAAAATGCGGACAGATTTTCTTTGATTCTTTCATAACCTCAATCAGTTCATCCGACAGATCCTTTGGATGAGAGGTCATAAAACGGATCCGCTTCAGGCCTTCTACCTTTTCTGCTTCTCTTAAAAGAGCTGCAAAAGTCATCGGCTGCTCCAGATTTTTGCCGTAAGAATTGACATTCTGTCCAAGAAGCATCACTTCCACAACGCCATCTGCAACCAGTTTTTCAATCTCACGAAGGATATCCTTCGGCTCACGGCTTCTCTCACGTCCTCTGACATATGGAACGATACAGTAACTGCAGAAATTGTTGCAGCCAAACATAATATTGACACCGGATTTGAACGGATATTTTCGCTCCACCGGAAGCTCCTCTACAATCTGCGTGGTATCTTTCCAGATATCAATGACCATGCGGCCACTTTCGTAAACTGCAGTAATTAGTTCCGCAAATTTATAAATGTTATGTGTGCCGAAAATAAGATCTACGAAGCGATAGCTTGTACGAAGTTTTTCTACAACTTCCGGCTCCTGCATCATACAGCCGCACAGACCGATCAGCATATGCGGATTTTTCTTTTTCATGCTGTTTAAAGCTCCGAGTCGTCCGTAAACTCGCTGATTTGCATTCTCACGGACCGTACAGGTATTGTAGATCACAAAATCTGCATGTTCATCTTCTATCATTACATAACCGATCTTCTCCAGAATACCGATCAGCTTTTCACTGTCCCTCGCATTCATCTGACAGCCAAAGGTCACCGTGCACGCAGTCAGCGGACGTCCCAGTTCTTCTGCTTTCTGTTTCAGGATGGCACGGGCTTTTTTCATAAAATAATACTGTCTCTGCGGTTCTTCCTGTGGCTCCGGACCATTCTCGTCAATGTTCTCTAATATCTTTTCGAATTCTTCGTTGTTTGTCACTAATTTTCTTCCCTTCTATAATTGCAATAACTTTTTCTAATATAACATACGATATTGCAAAAAGCAACGGAAAGGTCTGCTATACTCTTCTGATTTGCCGTGCTCCAGTCTGCCAGCTTCTGAAAGAAGTACATCGGCAGAAAAATGATTGCTGCTGCCAGAACCAATCTTCCAATATCAAGATCCATATTACAAATCATATACCTGATCATCTCATCTACTCCAATGCAAACATTTTAATTTCTTAAAAATATCTCCCATCAATTCAACTGCTTTTACCGTTAAATTTTCTCAGCGTATAACAAACGAACATCTGTTAAACAGATGCCCGTTTGTTATATCATGCTTTACTTTTATCTGATTACTGCTCAGTATATTTTCTGTCTTTCCAGATAAGATACCATGCGATTTTTGCCAATCCAATGGCAATGAAAAATATACCTAATTTTCTTAACATATCTTTCTATTCCTCCGCTCTTGCTTCCAGGTATTGGCATTATCTATTCCCGTTATCTTTTAACGCACCTGACCGTTTCCATAGATAATGTACTTCGTGGTCGTCAGTGCCGTAAGCCCCATCGGTCCTCTTGCATGGAGTTTCTGTGTACTGATCCCGATCTCAGCCCCAAAGCCAAATTCAAAGCCATCGGTAAATCTTGTGGAGGCATTGACATAGACAGCTGCTGCATCCACTTCTTCAAGAAATTTCTGAGCATTTGCATAATCTCTTGTGATGATCGCCTCGGAATGTCCGGTGTTATAACGGTTGATATGTGCGATTGCTTCGTCGATGGAAGAAACGGTCTTAACGGAGAGGATATAATCAAGATATTCTTTTCCCCAGTCACTCTCCACAGCCGGAACGATGCCGGAAACGCTTTCCTGTACCTGTTCATCGCCACGGATCTCAACTGATTTTTCATCCAGTTTTGCCTTTAACAGCGGCATCAGTGCTTTTTCCACTTTTTCATGTACCACCAGTGATTCACAGGCATTGCAGACCCCGATCCGCTGTGTCTTTGCATTGAAAATGATATTGACGGCCATGTCAAGATCTGCACTTTCATCGACATAAATATGGCAGTTCCCTGTTCCGGTCTCGATCACCGGAACGGTACTGTTCTCCACAACAGCACGGATCAGTCCCGCACCGCCTCTTGGGATCAGAACATCCAGAAAATCTTTCCGCTTCATCAATGCCGTTGTGACGGCACGGTCGGTATCCTCGATCAGCTGGATCGCATCCTCATCCACTTTGCACGCTCTTAAAGCTTCACGGATCACTTTTACAATGGCAATGTTGGAATGCATCGCATCGCTTCCGCCTTTCAACACGACCACATTTCCTGTTTTAAAGCAGAGTCCGAAGGCATCTGCCGTCACATTCGGTCTGGATTCGTAAATAATGCCAACCACGCCAAGCGGAACACGTTTCTGACCGATCAGCAGTCCGTTCGGGCGTTTTTTCATAGAAAGCACTTCCCCGATCGGGTCTTCCAGCCCTGCGATCTGTATGAGTCCTTCTGCCATCTGGGCAATGCGGTCTTTGGTCAGCAGAAGACGGTCTAGAAGTCCCTGATGCATCCCGGCTTCTTTTCCGGCCTGCATATCTTTTTCATTTTCTGCGATCAGATAATCTGCTTTCTCATTCAATGCATTTGCAACTGCTTCCAGTGCCTGATTCTTTTTTGTTGTCCCAAGCAACTGCATATGCGGCTTCGCAGCCATCGCATACATTCCAATCTCGTCCAGTGTTCGCTTCATTGACAAATCCTCCTTTTTATTTTCCATAAATCATCGTTGGTGTGATCAGCATCTGCGGACAGATATCATACACATCTGACGGAACCGTTTCTACGATCTGAAAATCCAGTGCCATGGCAACGGTAGCATGCTGTGTATGTCTGCTTAAATAGCGGTCATAAAATCCCTTTCCATATCCGCAGCGGCGGCGATCTTTATCAAATGCCACACCCGGCACCAGAAGCAGTGCCGTCTCATCTGCCGCTTCTTTCAGATTTCTCGTCTCATCCGGTTCCGGTATATTAAAATATCCCGGAGCCACATCATCATAAGAATGAATGTAAAAATATCGCATATCCTCACCGAAAACTTTTGGTGCTGCCACTTTTTTTCCAAGTCTCCATGCTTCTTCAATGATCGGTCTGGTTGATGCTTCTTTGTTGTAATCCATATACACATAAATACAGGAAGCATCCTGAAACTGCGGCAGTGCAAAAATCTTCCCGGCAATCAGAGAACTCTGCTGCTGCACAAATGCTTCACTTGTTTTTGCCCGCTGTGCAAAAACCTGTTTTCTAATGTCCTTTTTTTCCATATTTTTCACCAAGATTTGTAATGCTTCCATCCAGTTCCTGAATATTGATATTGTTCAGCTGTCCGCGAAGGTTTGCCCGGACTGCTTCAATATATTCTCTTCTCAGCACATCGCGTTCTTTTGTCTCGGCACTTGTCAGTCCTTCTGCTTTTGCTTTTCTGGCAAGTTCATTGATTCTTGCTAATTTTTCATCCGTTATCATACTATATTTCTCCTTATTTTATAATGTGGGTGTCAAAAGTCCCCAACTATGATGCCAGAGTCAACTTGCACATTCCCGGCATTATAACATTTTTTCCAGATAATCCATCAGATAAAACTCATCTTTTTTGTGAGAAAGAAAAAGGGTACCGCAGTCCTGTCCTTCGATCACACGATGGATATTTCGGAAATCTTCTCCATTTGCAATGACCATATCCGTGCCTGCTGCGGAAGCGAGCTTTGCCGCTGTCAATTTCGATGCCATACCGCCGGTGCCAACATCGCTTGTAGATGTGCTCTTTCCCATTTTCAGCAAATGGTCATCCAGTTTTTCTACTACATGGATTAATTCCGCATTTGGATTGCTGTTCGGATCATCCGTAAACAGACCGTCAATATCCGACAGCAGGAGCAGCAGATCTGCATCGATCAATGCCGCTACGATCGCAGAAAGCGTATCATTATCACCAAACTGCATCTCATACGTGGAAACCGTATCGTTTTCATTTACAATCGGAATCGCCCCTAATTTTAACAGTTCCTGAAAGGTATTCAGTGCATTAAAACGACTCAGATTGTCCATAACGGTACGTTTGGTCATCAGGATCTGTGCTGCCAGCTGATTGTACTCCGAAAAAAGCTTCTGATAGATCATCATCAGTCTGGCCTGTCCGATTGCAGCACATGCCTGTTTTTCTTTTGTTTCACTTGGTCGGTGTCCGAGACCTGCAGCTCTTCTTCCGACCGCAATCGCCCCCGATGATACCACAATCACATCTTTGCCCATATTATGGAGATCACTGATCTCACGCACCAGAACTTCCAGTTTCGTAAGGTTCAACGCCCCTGTCTCCGGGTGAGTCAGGGACGAAGAACCAATCTTTATCACAATTCGCTTTTTATCTTTTAATATTTCTCTGATACTGCTGTTCATGTTTTCCTCCTGAAGTATCATCCATCTGCTGCTCGTCTGCAGATCATTTTCCATGCTATCTTACACCATTTTGTCAGGTACGTCCAGAGGTCAATTGCCCGGATAAAACAGGAAAAAGCGGAAATACTGAAAAAAAGGAGATGAAAAAGATCATGAAACATCGGCCTATTTATTTTGCGGCAGCATTTCTCTTACTTCTTCTGATTTGCACCGCCTACAATTTAAGCTATCACTATATCGCCGGAAATCCGCCTTCCGCCGAAAAATCTGCTGATCATGAAAGTGAAACCATACGCTCTGCTCCGGCAAATGCCGGGAATCCGCATCCGGTATATCAATATTATCTTACAGAAGAACAGGGCTGCGTCTCAATTTATCTAGATGATAAAGAAACGTTGTACGAAAACACCAGCATCCGCTTAAGCAGCCTGCCGGACGCTCTGAAAACAGAAATCAAAAACGGAAAATATATCCGGACCGAAAAAGAACTTTATGATTTTCTGGAAAATTACAGCAGTTAGAAAACAGGTCGTGAACATCAAAGCTCACGGCCTGTTTTTACACATGACTGCTATTACAGTATATTCAGCCGAATCAGAAGATCTGCCAGCAGATCACCTTTTGGAAGTCTGCGGATCTCACGCTCCAGGATACCGCCAAGTTTTACAAGACAGATACCATAGACAACAGCTCCCACGCATACCGCCAGGATCGTTGAGATCGTATTTCCGGCAAACAGATTGAACACTCTGTGTACCAGATATGCGGCAATGCCCATCACACCGGCCGCGATCACCGGAACCAGGAAGGTCTTTTTAATCTCCTGGCGATAGTGCAGTTTTTTGCGGATGGAACGTGCATTGAGCAGACAGATGATCAGTCCGAAAATAATGTTTGCATAGACTACTCCATAAATGTTCCATTTAAACTTTACAACAAACAGAACTAAAAATCCAAGATGGATCGCCACGGCTGTCGCTGCATGCACAAGCGGTGCCTGCATCTCACCAAGTCCCTGTAAAATACCGGTGGTAAGCGTAGACAATGCCAGAAGGACGGTCAGAAGTGCTCCGCTTTGCATAATGCCTGCCGCAAGGGCCAGACTGTCGTTGTTTCCGTAGAGCATCATCATGATTGGTCTTGCCAGTGCCGCCATACCGACTGCACACGGGATTGTAAATACCATGGTATAGCGGATCGTATCGCGGGTCCGAAGTCCGGCTTCCCGTAAATCATTGTTCGCCATCGCCTCTGTCAGAGCCGGTACAACCGAAGGTGCCAGACAGGATGCGATCGACAGCGGGACGTTCATCAACACGCGGAATTTACCGCTGTAGATGCCCCAGACGGTTGCATACTGTTTCTGGGTAAATCCCATGCCTGCCAGAATGTGGTTGAACACGCCCTGGTCGATGATCGTGCTGATATTATATACCAGCGTACTGAGCACGATTGGAAGAATAGTGTAAGTAATCGCACGGTAAATGGCACGGTCAGATTCTCTTCTTCTTGTTTTGTCCTTTTTCATGCGGCGTTTGAAACCGTTACGATAGCCAAGATAGATCACTATCATAAACAGCAGTGCCACACCGACGCTGGCGACCGTTCCAAATGTACCTCCTGCTGCTGCAAGTGCGGTTCCAAGCTCCGCATCGCCTTTTTTCTCACCAAGCTTCAGGCCGTACTGCAGCATCACATAAGCACCGGCTACCGAGACGATGGCATTGATGATCTGCTCAATGATCTGCGACACCGCTGTCGGGACCATCGTACCGTGTCCCTGGAAGAATCCACGCAGTACACCGGTCAGTGCAAAAAGAAAGATCGCCGGTGCAAGGACACGAAGTGCATAGCTTGCAAGCTCCACCCCCATCACATACTTGGTGATCACACCGCCAAGCAGGAAAGTCAGAATGGAAAGAATACCGCCTGTCACGGCCGCAAAACGCAGGGAACAGATCAGAACCTTGTAGGAATTTTTCACTTCTCCTGCATACTCCCGCTCTGCTACCAGCCTGGATACAGCAAGCGGAAGGCTGAAAGAAGAAATCATCAGGATAATAGTATAAATCTCATTTGCGGTAGAATAATAACCGTTTCCGTCATCCCCCAAAATGTGAGTGAGCGGAATACGGTAGATCATACCGATTGCTTTTGCAACAAAGGAGGCGATTACAAGAATCGTCCCCTGTGCCAGAAAATTTGTTTTGCTTGAACTCTTTTTACTCATATTTTATCATACCTCTTTGTTCCCGCGGGCAGCGAACCAGGCAGACGCACCTGCGACGGGGTATATTTTCTGTATTTTTTTATTCGATCACGATCTGGTCTTCTTTTGTATCATAAACAACACATACCCAGGTCTTTCCCTGATTGATGGTAATCTCATTTCCATCTTCATCAAAATAACGTGCCGGACTCTCAATATCATCCTTGGTCCAGGTACATTTTTCGTAAGTTCCCTTTGTGAAGACATACGCGGTACCACCTTTTTCTGCCTCAATGGCAAGGTATCCGTGATCATCCAGCGGATAACATTCGCAAAGCTGGAAAATGACATTATCGTATTTCAGCTGATCTCCGGTCAGCTGATCGATCTGTGCGTCGCCATACTGATAACGATAGTATACACCTTCATCTGCATTATAGTCAAACCACGGTTCATTTACTTCATATCCCGGTTCAATATGGGTTGCCGGATCTGTAAAGGTGACGGTCTGATCGTCGCCCGCAAACTGATAATGACCATCGTAATCCTTATCATACTCTCGGCTGTAACACAGTTTTTTTGTCGCTTCGATCAGACGGTCGGCACTGGTATAACAGTTGTGCGGAGACGGTCTGTCATCCGTGCGGTAAAACGTCTCTTCTCCGGCATATCCATAAAGCTGTCCAAATCCCTCCTGAGAAGAAAGTCCGCTGATGTTGTCAATGTTGCTGTTCAGAATCTCACACGCATAAACAGCCTGTCCGTAATGTACATACAATGCATCAAATTCTTTTGCAAAATGCACATAATACTCACGGCAGCTTCGAACAGAACCAATCTTCTCCATCCCATCGTAGTCTTCAAAAATACCCATCAGTCTTGTGATCGCACCTTCTACCGGAGCTTCGTATACCACATCGGCACGTTCGATACCGGCCTGCGGAATGGCACCGTAAATGTTATTGAGCATGATCGCATACGGTCTTTTCCGACCGATCTTTTTATCAACGATCTTTCCGGTCAGGTAGCTGCGTACTTTTCCTTTCGGCAGTGCCTCTCCCTGATCAAACGTTCCCGCTTCGGTTGCAACCGTTTCGGTTTCCGTTTCAGTCTGCGTTTCCGTCTGCGTCTGTGTCTGTGTCTCGGTTTCCGGTGCTTTCTGTGCACAGCCTCCAAGTACGGCACTTGCCATCAGTACAGCCGCCAGAACTGCTAATTTCTTTTTCATTCTTTCTTCCCCCTATCTTGTAATTCCCATGGATTCCAGGACATCTGCCTGTTTCTTTTCCATACGTTTTGCTTCCTGCTCTTCCATATGATCGTATCCGACCAGATGCAGAAGACTGTGTACGATCAAAAAAGCATACTCCCTAAGCGGAGAATGGCCGTAGCTTTCTGCCTGCTGCAACACCTTGTCACCGGATATCACGATATCGCCAAGCAATAGTTCTCCCGTTTCCGGATGAAAACAGTCTGCCCCTTCCTCCTCCAGAAATGCAAAATCACCTTCTGTGACATAGTCTGTCATCGGAAAAGACAGCACATCAGTGGCACGGTCAATATCACGCTGTTCTTTGTTGATCTGGTGGATGGTCTCATCATCGGTCAGCAGAAGGCTTACTTCTGCCTCATAAGGACAGCCAAGATAATCCATTGTAAATGTAAATACCTTTTCCGCCACTTCCCTGGCATCAAACGGCAGCTCTTTTTCGTACTCGCTCTCAAAATTCAGTGTCATGATTTTCTCCTTGTTGTACCCGTCGAAGTCTTCGTTTTGCTCTTCACCGTTCTGTCTGTCTTTTTCTGTACAGCTTTCTTTTCGTATTCCTCATAGGCCTGCACAATCTTCTGCACCAGCGGATGACGTACAACGTCTTTGCTGGTCAGTTCACAGAACGAAATCCCATCTACTTTTTTCAGGACTTTCATGGCTACATCCAGTCCGGAAGCGGCACTGGATGGAAGGTCTTTCTGCGTTTTGTCACCAGTGATGATAACTTTTGAGCCAAAACCGATTCTTGTTAAGAACATTTTCATCTGTGCCGGCGTCGTATTCTGTGCCTCATCCAGAATGATAAAGGCATTGTCCAGAGTCCTTCCCCGCATATAGGCAAGCGGTGCTACTTCGATTAATCCCTTTTCCATATTTTTTTGAAAACTCTCCGCACCCATAATCTGGTACAATGCATCATAAAGTGGCCGCAGATAAGGATCTACTTTACTCTGCAAATCACCTGGAAGAAATCCAAGCTTTTCTCCTGCCTCTATCGCTGGTCTTGTAAGAATTATCTTATTAACCTCATTAGACTTAAATGCCTGAATAGCCATTGCCATTGCAAGATATGTCTTTCCTGTACCAGCAGGGCCTATTCCAAATACAATCATTTTATCCCTTATCTGGTCTACATAATTCTTCTGGCCTAATGTCTTTGGCTTAATTGGCTTTCCTGCTATAGTCCTGCATACTGTATCGGAGTCTATCTCTAACATAGTATCCTGCTTATCATCAAATGATAACGATATTGCATAATCAACACTCTGTCTACTTATCTGGTTACCTCTTCTTGCAAGCTCTATAAGATTATCAAGCACGCCTCTTGCCCTTATAACATTAGCTTCTGCTCCTATTATCTTTACAACTCCGTCCCTTGCTATTAATTCTATATTAAGATTACTCTCTATTGCCTTGGCATATTCATCAAACTGTCCAAACACCATACTGCTGTATTCTGCTGGCATATCAATAACAACTTCTACTTCACTCATTAATATTAATCCTCTTTCTATTAATATGTATATCAATTAGTAACCGGAAGAAGTACTTCCAATTCTCCAGTACAGCTTCCTCTGTCATCAGTTGTATCTATATTAACACGACAATCCATTATTTGCACTCCTTTTTGTTCCATATGTGAAATATACATCTGTAATCTTTCATTAAGAATATCTTCTAACTGGACATCATTATACCTGTCATTCATAACTTTATATTCTTTTCTGTTCTCTACCCCAATAACAATTCCAGTATCTATCCCTCCTGCAACAATCAATGGATATTTCTGCGTTATTATATCATACTGCTCTATCCGCATGTGCGGCTTGGTCAGCTTAATTAAGCCGCTGTTATTTTCTATAATTAACGAAG
>ENA-ORLU01002391-ORLU01002391.1-human-gut-metagenome-genome-assembly--contig:-NODE-2391-length-11037-cov-2.989142_pt1 | contig 11037 bp, 8 predicted proteins | sample MGYA00243009_ERZ508833 | MGnify/ENA primary metagenome ERZ508833 (study PRJEB26277, sample SAMN04329763) | human gut metagenome | biome: human-associated habitat | host: Homo sapiens | place: USA...
ACCGTGAGAAGTACCGATTGAGATAGCCAAAGAATCGCAGCCCGTACGAGTAGCGAAGTCGATAACTTCCTCAGGATTGGTATAAGTGTGGTGGTCTGAAGAAACCTCATCCTCAACACCTGCCAATACACCAAGCTCGCCTTCTACAGTTACATCGAATTGATGAGCGTACTCAACAACTTTCTTAGTCAAAGCGATGTTCTCTTCATAAGGAAGGTGAGAACCGTCGATCATTACAGATGAGAAGCCAGAGTCGATACAGCTCTTGCAAGTCTCAAACGTATCACCATGGTCTAAGTGAAGAACGATCTGAGGATTCGGGCAACCTAATTCCTTAGCATATTCAACAGCACCCTGTGCCATGTAACGAAGCAAAGTAGCGTTTGCGTACTGGCGAGCGCCCTTTGAAACTTGCAAAATAACCGGAGATTTTGTCTCTACAGCAGCCTTGATGATAGCCTGCATCTGTTCCATGTTATTGAAGTTGAAAGCAGGAATAGCATATCCGCCCTTGATAGCCTTAGCGAACATTTCTTTTGTGTTCACCAAGCCCAAATCTTTGTAATTTACCATAGTTGTTATTATGTTATTACGTTAATGATTAAAAACTTGCACAAAGATAATCAAGATTCACGACAAATGATGCTTCAAAGCATATAAAATAACACAAAATCAACGCCCTTGAAAAAAATAATACGATTTTCTTTGTTTGTTTGTGGCAAACCCTTACCTTTGCAAGCCAAAATACCGGTTACCAAATATATACAGAGTATAAATTAAAATAGATAATAAAGCAATGAAAAAAGGTATTCATCCTGAAAATTATCGTCCTGTAGTATTTAAGGACATGTCAAACGATGATGTATTCATCACTCGTTCTACTATTAACGCTAAAGAGACGATCGAGATCGACGGCGTAACTTATCCGTTGGTAAAGGTCGAGATCTCTAACACTTCTCACCCGTTCTACACTGGTAAGTCTAAGTTGGTCGATACAGCCGGACGTGTTGATAAGTTCATGAGCCGTTATGGTAACCGTAACAAGAAATAAGATTTCTTTCTTTAAGAAATAAAAAAAGGTCACGATTTGTATCGTGGCCTTTTTTTGTATCTTTGCCGGAGTTAACATATGAAATATCATGGCAAAAACGAAAGAACAATTACTAAACATCTTGGCCCAGTTCCAGTTGGACGAGAAAGTAGTTTCCGCTGAACCATTCGGAAACGGACACATTAATGATACATTGAAAGTGACCAACGAGAAAGGGGAGATCAAATACGTGCTACAGCGTATCAACCATTTAATCTTCACCAATGTGGATATGCTGCAAAATAACATCCATGTGGTTACCACTCATATCCGCAAGAAGCTGGAGGAAAAAGGTGAAACGGATATCGACCGCAAGGTATTAACCTTCTTGCCGACTAAAGACGGGAAAAAATATTATTTCGATGGAGATAGTTATTGGCGGGTATGCCTATTCATCCCTCGCAGCAAAAGCTATGAGGAAGTAACTCCTGAGCTTTCTTATGAGGCTGGCAAAGCGTTCGGTGATTTCCAGACCATGTTGTCCGATATACCCGAGGGTACGCTGGGCGAGACCATCCCGGATTTCCATAATATGGAGTTCCGCTTGCGACAATTCCATGAGGCTGTAGCCGCTAATCCGGCAGGCCGGTTGGAAGAGGTGAAAGATTTGGTAGAGGAGATCGAGAAACGTGCCGAAGCGATGTGCATCCAAGAACGCCTGTACCGTGAGGGCCAATTGAAGAAACGCACGAACCATTGCGATACAAAAGTTAACAATATGATGTTTGACGCTGATAGCGACAAGGTGCTTTGCGTGATCGACTTGGACACCGTGATGCCGGGCTTCGTCCTTTCCGATATCGGCGACTTTATCCGTACCGGAGCCAATACGGGTGCCGAGGACGATGAGAATCTGGATAACGTAAACGTTAATATGGAGATATTCAAAGCCTATACCCGTGGATACATGGAAAAGGCCAAGGCGTTCTTAACTCCTACCGAGATCAAATTGCTACCTTACGGTGGACGCTTATTGACTTATATGCAGACCGTTCGTTTCTTGACCGATTATATCAACGGCGATACCTATTACAAGATCCATAGCCCGAAACATAACTTAATCCGCACAAAAGCTCAATTCAAGCTACTTCAAAGTCTGGAAGCCCATGCGGAAGAGATGGATCAGTTCATGAATCAATGGTTATAATATAAAGTAACTAAGGAATATAAAAACGGGCGGGGTGACTCATTGATTCATCCCGCCCATTCTTTTTATTTCGTCCAATAATCCAACACCGTAACCGCCGATGCCTTCCCTCCTAACACCTTGCCAAATGCTTTATGCGCCGGATGTACCAAATAGGCGTCCCGATCCGCATCCGAATGAAAAGTCAAGAAAAAGCAATGAGTCAAGCCCTGTTGCAATCCCTCCGGACTACAATCCGTTCCCCACTCATATCCTTTGATCAAGTCGATTTGAGAAGGCAACTTACAAAAGGCATCCTCAACCTCTTTCACCTGCGCCTCAGACACATCCGGCTTAAAACCGAACATAACAACATGGCGAAGAACTTTCTCCGGCTTTTGATCACTCGAATAGCTTACCATTAATACAGAAAATACGATAATCGCAAGGATAAATAATAGAGATACTACTTTCTTCATGATATTCAAGATTAGATTTCTATTGCTTTGTTATACGGCCCAAAGATAGTATAAAATCCAGTACAGCTTGCCCAAAACCTCCATATCCTTTAGCCCTTTCCATCCTTATCTTTAGACTTTTCCTCAAGAGACATCCATCATCTATCAACTGTTGGATGATCATGCAACGGCTGGTAGAAGATCGTGCAACAGTTGGTAGATGATCATGCAACAGCTGTTGCATGATGAATACAAGCAGACAAAAAGGCTAACACCTGTAAGGATACAGCCTTAGCCTACAAGGGAAAAACCTCAAACCATAAAGGGATTATTTCAACTAAACCAAATCTTAAACCTTGTCAATCCATCCGCGTAAGAGCGGAGAGAGAATCGGCAATCATGTTTTAACAGTACCTCACGGATAAAGATCAAGCCGATACCTTGTCCGTTCGGTTTCGTAGAGAAGAACGGACTGAACAGTTTCGTTTCCGTTTCCTTGTCGATACCTTTACCCGTATCAGCGATCTCCAAGCAGGTGGGACGCACAGTCGTCCGGATATAAATCTTTCCATCCCGCTCGATGGATTCGGCGGCATTCTTGATAATATTGACCAAGACTTGCTCGAATAATGAATTATCCAAATTCACGACTGGAGATTCCTCGCTCAGATCCATGACAATCTCGATATTCCGGTTCTGGCAAACCGTCTCCATAAAGCGTTTGCAAGCGAACACCACTTGGTTCAATTCTTGCGGACGGCTTTGAGGTTCGGGTATACGCACCACATCAGCGAAATTGGTGATAAAATGGCTCATGCTATAACAACGTTCTATGGAGACCCGCAAAACCTCGCAGACATCCTCCATATCCTCCATCCCACTGAAAGTAGACTCCAGCGTATCCAAGGTAGAGGTGATACCCGCGGTCGTATTATTCACCTCATGAGAGATCATACGTATCACCTTCTCATACGCCTTCTTCTCGGCCTTGAACACCTCTTGGGTCAACGTCTCTATCAAATAAAATTGGTGGTGAAAACCCCGGTCTACGAATGAGGAATGCGTACATTTATAAATATTAGCGTCGTTCAGCCGGACGGTTTGCGCTTGATACATCGGAACCCGTACCAATTCTTCCGCCAAGGGAGAATCTAGTTGAAGAAAACGTTTTCCCACCATATCCTCCGAGCTTTGCGCGCCAAACAATTTACACGCGGCCGGGTTCATGGATAGAATCTCCTCATCCAAGTTCAAGATGATCACTCCCATCGGAGAGGCGTTGACCAGCAAGTCCAAGAAATGGTTTTGCTCCCGGAGGTGCAAACGCTCATTCTTCAACTGCTCCATCATCTTATTAAACACATCGACCACCCGGTCCGCCTCCGTTTGCCCGACCTTTCCCAAGCGGGAACTAAAGTCTTGCTCTTTCAACAACTCCATACCGTTACCGATGATATGCAAGGGCTTTATGATACGGCGATAAAAGACAAATAAATAGATGATCGTAAGCAAGACCAAGGCTTCTACCGCGAAAAACATCCGGATAGAAGACGTATAAAAGACATAATAAGTCACCACCGCCAATATAGTCAACAGTAGCGTCGTCAATATCCAGAATAGTCCTTTCAGCCTCATCCTCGCCTCTTCTTATTTATCGATCGGGATTCCGTATTTCTCTAATCTCCGGTACAATGCGGCACGACTGATTCCCAGTGCCGTAGCGACATGCGATAAATTACCTCCATGCGCTTCCAAGGAGCGTAAGATGGTTTGCTTCTCCAACTCATCCAAGGTCAAGCCCTCCAAAGAAGACGGAATCGTTGATTTAGAGCCGGATGTATTCATGCAATGAACCTCGAAATCAGCGGCATCCAAAAGCGTCTTACCCGACACAAGGATCGTCCGCTCCACCAAGTTCTTCAACTCACGGATATTACCGAGAAAAGGAAGACGGCTTAAATAGGTCTGGGCATCCGATGAGAACTCCACCCTCGGTAGCCCATTGACCTCCGATTGCTTATCCGCGAAATATCGGGCCAGCAATGGGATATCCTCCCTTCGCTCACGCAAGGCGGGTAAATGCACCGTGATCAAATTGATCCGGTAAAAAAGATCCTCACGGAACGTACGGTCCGCCACCATCGATCGTAAATCCCGGTTCGTAGCGCTTACGACCCGTATATCCACCTTCCGGGGGCGGCTATCCCCCAAGACCTCAAAGGTCTGGTCTTGCAATACCCGAAGTAGCTTTACTTGGCAAGACAGTTCCAAATCGCCGATCTCATCCAAGAAGATCGTACCTTTGTTCGCCATCTCGAAACGTCCTACCCGATCCATGTATGCGTCCGTAAAAGCCCCCTTCTTATGTCCGAACATCTCGCTTTCAAAAAGACTCTGGGATAGTCCGCCTAGGTTTACCTTTACGAAAGCCTCTTTCGACAGGTGGCTATTAGCATGGATCGCTTCCGCTATCAGCTCTTTACCCGTACCGCTCTCGCCGGTAATCAAAACAGAGGCATTTGTCGGGGCGATACGCGAGACCGTCCCCAATATATCCATCAAAGCGGCACTTTGCCCCACGATCTTATCAAAATGAAATTTATGGTCGGCATCCGAACGGTTCAAGGGAGCGTTTGTCTCTTTCTTCTGCTCGCTCAATTCCAAGGCGGTCCGGATCGATTTCAATAATACCAAGTTATTCCAAGGCTTCGTGATAAAATCGAAGGCTCCGGCTTGCATTCCCTGCACTGCCAAAGAGATCGATCCCCAAGCGGTCATCAAGATCACAGGTACATCGGGACGAAAGATCTTCACCTGTCTCAATAATTGAATCCCCTCCTCGCCCGTGGTAGTCAGCGTGAAGTTCATATCCATCAAGATCAGCTCCGGCGCCGTGGCACGGACCACCTCCAAGGCCTCCTTCGGCCCCGGAACCGCCTCCGACCGGAAACCCGCACGTTTTAGCAGGAATGTAAGCGAGGAACGAACAGCCGCATCATCATCTATTATCAGTATCATATAATCAATTTATCGTTTCACGATTTCCTCGAAATCGGCATCTAATGTACGATTATTCAAGAAATCATACAATGTTATACTACGGATGTTATAAAAATAACGCCAGTAATAATACAGTTCTTGGATATGCTTTTGCTTCGCATCATCCTTCGAACTCTGGGCGTCATTCAAGTCTAGGATATCGATCTTTCCGATCATGAAAGTCTCGATCGAGGTCTTGTAGCGCTTTTCCGCCAACGTGTCCACCTCGGCGGCTATCTCCAATTGAGCGGCCTGATTGTTGAAATTCTCCACCAAGAGGAAGATATCTTGATTGAAATCCATTTGCTCCTGACGGATCTTGGAAAGTACGACATCCCGATTCGATTCGGCTACTTTTACCTTACCTTTTCGTTTTCCCCAGTCCAAGATAGGAATCGAAAGCCCGACCTCTACGATCTGGTTATCTTTCAACGGGTTGTAAGCTCCTCGCATGGACACATCCTTACCGGTATAACCCACGGAGGCAAACAGGTTAATACTTCGACGGTTTCCCTTGGCGGTCGCCACATCATAATCCGCTTCCAACTGACGGCGCATGATATTCTTTGAGAACGCCTGATAATCCATACGGACCCCTTCTATCGCCTCGGGAACAACAGGCTCGATCACGTCTTGCTCGCTCATCCCTAAAAAGGAACGGAGCTTGAACATCATCGCGTTATAATTGGATTGAGCCTCGGTTAGCTTACCTTTCGCTTGCAAGGCCGACTGTTTCAAACGCATCAACTCGCTCTCCGAGATATGCCCGATCTTACGCTTCGCTACCGCTATGTCATAGAGTTTATTGGCGTTCAACAAGTTCTGATTACAGATATCCAGATTATCTTCCGCCAACAGTAAGTTGAAGTAATTCGTGATGGTAGCGATCGTTACATTCTCCACGTTCTCCATATAAGCGGCCTTAGCCTCTTGGTAACGAACAGGCTCGATACGACGTTTCCATTTTTGGTCATTCACGCCGAAGATCGGTTGCGTCAATGTCAAACTAACAGGTACGCTCATAAACTCGTTGTAAGCGCCACTACCTAGCTGACGGGTAAAATCCAAAGAGGTATTCAAGGCGATCTTACCTCCGGTCAAGGCTATGTTCTGGGCGATAGAGATCTCTCCATTTAAGCCTAAGGCATTGTTTTGCACATAGGTATAAGAACCATCCGATTGCTGGTACTTCGAGTATTGCTTGCTATATGAAGGCAGAGTCCCCGTAAATATCACTTCCGGCAACTGATCCGCCCGATGCGTACGGAATTCCCAATAGGCCGTTCGCAACTCATTGAGCGCCACGGCAGCGTCTACGGATTGAAGCTGTGCGATCTGGATCGCTTGCCGCAGGGTTATTCGAACTTTATTCGTATTGTCTTGGGCACATACTCCCGAAATCCCCGCCCACAGACAACACATCGCTATATAGATCCTTCTCATCTTAGTATAAGTTTTTTTATCCTGCCTAAGGCAAAAGGCATGCCAAAAACATATACTATTGATAATCCGACAAATAGGAATATTTAAAGTGTTCGATAATGAACAGTGTGTCCGTTTTTGGATACTTATCTTTGAATGAGTTGATTATTGACGATCGATTTATAGACCTCTTCCCGTAAAGGGCGCGACACCGGTATTTTATGCTCCCCAATGATTAATAGATTTCCTTCTATCGCTTGTACATAAGAAAGATTCACGATGAAAGAGCGGTGCACTTGCATAAAAATTTGTGCCGGCAACGTTTCCAATATACTCTTCAACCGGAGATGAACGATCTCTTTGGAAGTGAGGGTATGGATAACAATATAGTTCTCCATGCCCTCTATAAATTGAATCTCCTTTAAATAAAGCCTTTTAAGTTGCTTCTCCGTCTTGACAAAGATATAAGCAGGCTCCTCGCTTTTCGATGTAGATTCCATCAACGCATGTGCTTTATTGACCGATTTCAGGAAACGGGAAAAAGAGATTGGTTTCAATAAATAGTCCACCACGTCAAACTCATATCCTCTCAACGCATACCGCTCGTATGCCGAGGTGATAATTACCTTAGGAGCGTTCTGAGCACTCTCCAAAAAGTCCAGTCCAGACATATCCGGCATCTCTATATCCAGAAAAAGCAAATCCGCTTGAACCGAATTCAGCATATTATTGAGTTGTATAGCGTCCTCACATTCTCCGACGATGGTCAGAAAATCAATTTTACCGATGTGTCGCCGAAGTCCTTTTCTGGCGATTGGCTCATCATCCGTTATGATACACTTTATTTCCATATTATTCTGATAAATCAATACATAACTCAACCCTAAAACGGGTATTGTCTTTTTTTATACGTAGCTCATGTTTATCCGGGTACAATAGCTCCAATCGTTTTCTCAGATTGTCGATCCCAATGCCTTTCCCCTTTCTTTGTTCCAAGGAGTCCGGATTGAAAGTATTGCTTACTCCAAAGCAGACCTTTGACCTCTCTTTCCGCATAGATACTTGTATCCAATACGCTTCGCCCACATATTTAAACGCATTCTCCAATAATGGAAGGAAAAGCAACGGATGTATTTTTTGTCCGGTCAATTCCGGGTCAAAGGACTCCTCGAACTGTAAGCGTTTCGTCATACGAAGTCGCTGGAATTGAATATATGTTCGCAAATAATCAATCTCCTCTTCGATCGTCACTTTCGTATTTATATCATATAATTGATAACGGAGTAAGTCCGAAAGTAACTCTACAGCCTCAATCGCTTCCTCATTTTCCTCATCAATCAAGAAATAGATCGTATTCAAGGCATTAAACAGGAAATGGGGATGGTATTGCATCTTCAGCAACTTTAATTGGGTTTCCAATTGATCTACTTTCATTTTCTCCAATTGGACGATTTTCTCCGAATAGCGTTTGGCTAATATATTATTACGGATCAAGAAATAGTATAGGAGAAAGATCGGCACAGCTACCGCATTGATCATTAACGCCTCTCCCCACCGATAGGTCGTTCCATTTATAGAATAGATCACGATATACAAGCCGATATTGAGCACGACTAAATTAAACAAGACCACCCACAGATATTCCCGGAACACCGGACGGGACCTCCGCTCTTTATTCCTATCTAAAAAAGTATTAACCAAGTAATTAAAAAACAAATAAGATAAGCTAACGCCGATCAATATAATAGTAAGGGCCTTGATACGCCCGATCCACGCATCCACTCCCAGTTCCCACATGCGAACACCATAAGCGACATCCGTAACAATCCACAGGCAACAGATCGCCAATATCGCCATTAGCAACGGACTTAGAAAGTTATATTTTATCTTCATATCTGATTTCAAGCCATAAATTTATTCTTTTACTTTGATCTATGCTCGTATCACGGGCACTTTTTTAATCAACGAAGTTATCGTTCCAGATAAAAACCAACAAGTAATCTTGACGAATTGCGGAATATGAAAGGTGAATATCCTGTTTGTTCGTCAGGATATGCGATAAAGGCAAAAAATACCTATATTTGCTCTCCTCAATAAGAGATGCTATAAAAATGAAGAATGACGGTTTCACATTTCGAAAGAGAGCCAGAAGCTTTAAATTCGCTTTCAACGGAATCAAGCTATTGATCACGAAGGAGCATAACGCTTGGATCGTTGCCAAAAATGGATTGGACGGACTGATCATTGCAACCATCCTTGCAGGAGTTTTTCTGATCCTGATGGGACTTTGCCACTTCGGAAGTCTGATCAAATTTATTCCATATACGATCACAACCGGTTTTACCTCCGGAATCGCAGTAACGATCGTGATCGGAGCGGTATTAGCTGCCGAAGCGGTCAATTCATCCATCGAGGCCCTAGCAGATTTGGTCTCCCCTGAGTATAATGAGGCTATCAAGCGAACGAAAGACTTGGCGGCGGGAGCTGTATTATTGATGGCGATAGCGGCAGCGATCGTCGGGTTTATCATTTTTATACCTAAAATAGCAACTATATTTTAAATCTATGAGACATATCCTTTTCGCAATTACAATGCTCATGCTATGCCTGTCCGTTAACGGACAAGAATTGAAGGTGACCGGTAGCCGGAAAGCCGTACGGACCTCGGGAGACGTATTGGTGTTTATCACTCCGGTGGCGAGTTTGGCGACAGTATTGGCAACCCAAGATTGGCAAGGGCTGAAACAAGGCGTATTCACCGGGGTTACGACATTGGGCGTAACCTATGCGCTGAAATACCTAGTGAAGAAAGAGCGGCCCGACTTCAGCGATAATCATTCGTTCCCATCCATGCATACCTCCGTATCCTTCGCGGGAGCCGCTTTTATCCAAAGGCGTTATGGATGGAAATGGGGTATTCCGGCTTATGCGGTATCTACCTACGTGGGTTGGAGCCGGGTCTATGGGAAGAAGCATGATTGGTGGGACGTGGCGGCGGGAGCCGTTATCGGCGCCGGTAGCGCCTATATCTTTACCCGCCCGTTCGCAAAGAAACATAACCTGTCTATCAGCCCGGTAGCGGGAGACGGGCATTATGGGGTATATGCGTCAATGACGTTTTAACTCGCAGATTTTTGCCAAGCACGAAAACAGCCCGGCCATGTATCACTACAAGACCGGGCTTTCAATTGTGTGTATGTGTGAAATATGTAAGTTAACTCTTATTCATAATGCAACGCCTCCGCTGGCTCCAAGCGGGCTGTCGAGCGGGCGGGATACCATACGCCACAGATGATCATGAGGACGATCAAGACAAACGTAATCCCTCCGCAAATCGCGAAGCGCAGCCACGTGAACGGAAGCTGATAGGTATCTATCAAATCCATATGGGCGATGTTGAAGCTGATGACTAAGGACGGGATAAACGCCAAGACCAGCAATAGGACACCCTCTCCCACCATGATCGAGTTCAACTGACGGCGGGTAGAGCCTAAGGCCATCCTAAGCCCCATCTCGCCTTTGCGATATTCCGTACGGAACCAGAAGGTACCGATGATGCCGAGGAATATATTCGCCAATAGGAAGCAGGCTACCGCCACACGGGTTTTCACCTCGTTCTCTACGCCGATCGAACGGATATAACCGTCGCGAATATATGACAAGGGCTGTACGTCTAGCAGATAGAGGTTGCCTAGCCGAAGCTGTTCGGCCATATCCTTGCGGAAGCGTGCGGGGAAATCAGCATTATCGACATCCGGACGGACACGTACGCAGAGTCGCACGGCATCTATCATCCCCTCATAGTATCCTTCCTCCATCCGGCTTAGCCGCAGGGCCCTATAGACGTTGGGTTCCGCCTTGGTGTACTCATGACGGCGGATGGGGACGCTGATACCACGGAT
>ENA-ORLU01002394-ORLU01002394.1-human-gut-metagenome-genome-assembly--contig:-NODE-2394-length-11032-cov-2.872113_pt1 | contig 11032 bp, 10 predicted proteins | sample MGYA00243009_ERZ508833 | MGnify/ENA primary metagenome ERZ508833 (study PRJEB26277, sample SAMN04329763) | human gut metagenome | biome: human-associated habitat | host: Homo sapiens | place: USA...
ACGAAAAGGCCTTCCTGAGATTTCTGATTTCAACCTTCACCATCTACGCAGCTTCCGAAATGCGGCGCGAGAGCGCCGAAACGAGCCTCGAGATCACGGCGTCGGCCGCAATGCCGAGCCCCACGATCGTGAAGATGCCGACGAACACGACGTCGGTCTTGCCGAATTCGGAGCTCTCCGTAATGAGAAAACCCAGCCCCGACGAGGCGGCGATGAGCTCGGCACCCACGAGGGCGCGCCAGCTGTACCCGAAGCCCATGCGAAGGCCCGCCAGAATCCCGGGCATGGCCGCAGGAAGCGTGAGCATCCTGAAGCGCTCGGCGGACGTAAACCTGAGAAGCTCGGCCACTTCGGCAAGCTTCGGGTCGATGCCCTTCACCGCCGTGAGCGCGCTCAGATAGATCGGAAAGAAGCTCGAGAGAAAGACGATCGCGATCTTGGGCGCCTCGTCGATGCCGAGCCAGAGAATGAGAACGGGAATGAGCGCAAGCGGAGGCGTGAGCCTCAGGAATTCGATGACGAAATGCGAGGCCGCCGCGGCTGCGGGCCTCACCGCGAACCAGACGCCGCAGCCGATCCCGAAGGCGGCCGCAAGCACGAAGCCCGTCATCGTGCGCATCGCACTCATGCCGATGTGCGCCGCCAGCGACCCGTCGGCCGCCATGCGCACGAACGCCTCCCACACCGCCTCGGGCGACGGCAGGAGAACGGGCGCGATCCCGCCCGAGTGCGCGGCGAGCCACCAGGCGGCAAGAAGCGCCGCCGGGATGACAAGGCCCAGTAAAGGAAGCGATGAACGGTTCATGTCGGAGCGGGCGGACCGGAGACGGCTACGGTCATACCCGAGTAAATTTGTCGGGATAATGTAGCAGATGAGCGGTTCTGATGCAAACCATTCTCACACGAGGAGTCCGGAACTTTGGAGAACGGCGAAGAAGGCACAGCCCCTGAAGGGACGCGCCCGGCGCTGGGCCGGGCGTGGAAAAGACATGCGGGACGGAAGTAGTCTGTCCCTGATCAGAGCGAAAATCCGCGCCAGACAAGCTGGCAGCCGAGGGCGACCATCACGCAGGAGAGCAGGATGACGATGAGGCGGGGCTTGCTCTTTCGAGCAAGGCGTGCGCCGAGCTGTGCGCCCACGATGGCGCCGCAGCCCACTGCGACGGCGGGGGCCCAGACGATGTGGGCGAGTAGCGCATGGCCGACGACGCCGATGGCGGCGCTCACCATGAGCACGAAGGTAGAGGTGGCCACGGCGACGAGCGGCGGGAAGCCGAGCAGGAAGACCATCATCGGAACGTGCACGACGCCGCCGCCGATGCCCAGAATGGAGCTGATGAAGCCCACGAAGAAGGAGCAGCCGATGCCGAGCCAGATCTTGCTTCTGGGGAGCTCGTTCGGATCGAACTCGTCGGCCGAGCGGTTGGCGGCCTTGTTGCGGGAGCTCCAGTACATGAAGCAGCCGAGGAAGGCGAGCGACGCGCCGAAGGTGATCGAGAAGGCGGGGCCCGAGAACCATTCGCTCACGTAGCTCCCGAGGAAGGCGCCCGGCACCGTGGCGAGTGCAAAGGGCATCGCCACGCTAAGGATGATGCGCTTCTGCTTGAAGTAGGCCCAGGTGCCCGAGAGCGCATTGAGGAGCACGCCGAAGAGGCTCGTGCCCACGACCTCCTGAACGTTCGCGAAGGTGCTGCCCGAAGGCTGCATCATGAAGTACATGAAGAGCGGCACCATGATGAGGCCGCCGCCGATGCCGACGAGAGCGCCGAAGGAGCCGACGCCGATGCCGAGAATGAAGAGCTCGATGAAGTCAAGCATGACCGTGTTGTCGTCTTGTATTGATGGGTGTAACCGAGGGAGTGCGCATGACGCGCCGTGTGCGCGGCGGACCGTGCGGGACTATTCGACATGATACGCCCGCCGTCTTCCGTCAAGGACGAAAACCCGCCGTCCTCTTCATCCTGCTCAAAAAATGCGGGGCGCCTAACCATGGACGTCCCGCATTCCGTTTTCACAGTCTTCTTTGCGTCACAGCCTGATGCGCGCGGCTAGCCCCGGCGGGCAACGGCCGATCATCAGGTCGGCGAGCACCTCGGAGTGCGTGCACGCGAAGACCTGCACGCCGGCTTCGACGAAGGCGGCCGCGGAGGTCGCGACGAGCCTGCGCAACTCGTCGTCCATGCAGGCGTCGGGCTCGTTCCAGAAGAGAATCATGCCCGGCGAGATCATGCCGTTGCGAACGAGCCTTGTGAGCATCACGATCCTGCGCTCGCCAGAATCCAACTCGGACATCGGCACCATGGCGCCTTCACGGATGACGACCAGACTCTTGTCGTCAGGATGCTCGGCGACGCGGCCGCCGAGCCTCTTTTCGAGTCGGTCAAGGAGCGCCGCAAGCGGGGCTGCGGGTTCGGACTTCGTGTCCTCGGCGCCGAGCACCGAGCAGGTGTCGCGCCAGACGCCCTCGAACCCGACATGCCACATCTCGAAGAGCTTCGGGAACCAGGGCACGAAGGAGGCGAGCTCCTGCATGGGAATGAAGACGGGGCGGCCAGGGGCCGTGCCCGACGGCATGGCGTCGACGGAGACGAATTCGGAGCCGCTCTTGAAGCCGAAGGCGAGCGTGCCCTGGGCCTCCTCGTGCTCGAGCTCGACGGCGCACTCGCCGCGCGCGAGGTCGCCCACGCAGCCCGGACGAAAGTTCTCCCTCAGCCGGCCCGTGATCGACTGCGCGTATCCGAGCTTCGTCATCCAGCGCGTCGTGAAGGCGCCCGCGGACTCGACGGCGCACAGCAGCTTGAGCAGGTTGTGTCCGCCTGCGCCATTGGGCGCGACGATGACGTTGAGACCGGGCGCAAACGCATGGCGCCCGTCATTGATGTTCATAAAGCCGCGGAGGCTCACGGATCGGATCAAGGCCGTTCCTCCTTGCAATATTAGTGTTAAGCGGTGTGCTCGGCCCAGACGGCGGCGACCGCCTCCCTGACGGCGGTCTCGTCCGCCTTCCAACTGCCCTGCACGAAGCCCTTCGCACCGCCGCTGCGGCCGTTGAGGCGCTTGTTGAGCGCGATGCTCACGGGGCGCAGAAGGTCGTCGGGGATGGCGCAGACGTAGCTCATGACGCCGGGCTCGGTCTCGGACATGACGGCGATGAAGGGAGCCTTCTTCGCTTCGGAGAGCTGCACGCAGAACTGGCGGAGCTCAAACGGGGTGAAGCCTTCCTCCAGGACGACGAGCGGCGTCTCCTGAGCGGGAATGGCGTCGGCCTTGAGGTCGAAGATCGTGCGGTTCATCGCCGCAATCCTCGCGTCCTTGGCGGCCGACTCGGCGAGCACGCGCTCGACGGCCGAGGAGATCTCGAGGGGCTTTGCGGAGAGAAGCGCGGAGACGGCGCGGGTCTCGCGGATGCGGGCCTCGTAGTCCCTGAGGGCGCGGATGCCGCATACGAAGAAGACGCGGGTGCCGCCGCGGTGCTTCATCGAGGAGAGCACCTTGATGAGGCCGATCTCGCCCGTGCTCCTCACGTGCACGCCGCAGCATGCGCAACGGTCGCATCCGGGCACGTCCACGATGCGCACGTCGCCCTTGAGGGCCTTCTTGCTGCGGTAGGCGAGCTTTTCAAGCGCCTCGGCGTCGGGAAACGAGATGCCCACCTCAACGTTGGCGACGATCGCCTCGTTGCAGGCGCGCTCGACTTCGGCCACCTGCTCCTCGGTCATCACGCCGCTGAAGTCGCACGTGATGACGTCGTCGTCCATGTGAAAGCCCACGTTGTCAAAGCCGAACCTCGCGTTGACGATGCCCGAGAAGACGTGCTCGCCCGTGTGGTTCTGCATGTTGTCGAAGCGGCGCTCCCAGTCAAGCACGCCCTTGACGTCCTGCCCGACATCGAACGCCTTTTCACAATAGTGCACGATGCCCGCCGGCGTGCGGCGCACGTCGAACACGGCTGCGCCGTCGATCGTACCGTGGTCCGCAGGCTGTCCGCCGCCTTCCGGATAAAAGGCCGTGTCTTCAAGCATGACCTCGAAGCCCTTTTCGCCTTCCACGCATGAGATCACCTTCGAGGTGAATTCGCGGACATAGGGGGCACGATAGAAAAGTTCGGTCATGGCGGTCATGGACGGCTCCTTGAAAAAACCTGAGTGGTGAGACTGCAAAGTCTATGCGCATTCTTCGGGATGCGCAAAACGCGCAACGAAGACGGCCCGAAGCCGGCGCTCCGGGCCGCAGGACAATGCATGCTTGGGGAAGACGTGAATCAGGCGACGTCCTTCGTTCTTCTGACGGCGCCCTCGCCCACGAGCTTTTCGTTGATGAAGCCGTAGGCCTGCGCGTTGAGTTCCGCAAAGGGCGGATTGACGCCGAACTTGCGAGTATAGAAGAAGCCCTCGAGCGCCATGATGGCCACGAATCGAGGCAGGCGCTCCGCTTCGGGCAGCGCCTGGATGCGGAACCAGAGCTTCTGGTACCAGTCGTGCACGGGCTTCATGAGCTCGTCGTCGTGCACGAAATTGGAGAGCAGCGCGACGCCCACGTCGGCCCAGTCGCGGCTGTCGGCTTCGAAGGTCTTGAACCACTCGACAAATCCCGGCACGAGCGTCTCGTCGGGACGGCCCTCGAAGAGCGCCTCGTGGCGCTTCATCTGGCCGTCGAGATGAGCGGCGTAGTCCTCGATGAGCGCGGCGTGGAGCGCGCGCTTGTTCTTGAAGTGGTACATGCACGCGCCCTTGCTCATGCCTGCGGCCTGGGCCGCGCGGTCCATGGTGAGCGCACCGATGCCTTCCTTGAGGATGATGCCGCGGGCGGCTGCGATGATGGCTGCGCGGGTTCGGAGGGCCTTTTCACTGCTCATGGGAAATGCTTGCCGGAAATGTAGGTAGATGGTGGTCACTGACCCGATTTTACGCCCTGATGCGTTGAAACGGGCGCGGCGCATGGGTTTGCAGGGAGGGCGCCGCATATGGACAACGGCCCGCGCCGGAGACTGGCGCGGGCCGCTGACCTTGATCAGGGTCCCGGAGAGGAGGCATGGGACCCTGAAGGAGCCTTTTCGCGAATTACTTCGCAGCCTTGGCGGCGGCTTCACCGGCGATGCGGCCGAATACGATGATGTCCGTGTAGGCATTGCCGCCGAGGCGGTTCGTGCCGTGCGTGACGCCGGTCACTTCACCCGCGGCCCAGAGACCCGGGATGACCTTGCCTTCGGCCGTCAGGGCCTCGGCCTTTTCGTTGATGCGCACGCCGCCCATCGTGTGGTGGGTGGACGGGACGGCCTTGATGACGTAGTACTTGCCCTGCTGCATGTCGACGAGACCGGAGCGGTGGTTGAAGTCCTTGTCATTGCCCTTGCCGGCCATGTCGGAGACGCGCTTGACGGTCTTCCGGAGCTGGTCGAACGGGATCTTCGTGAAGTCGGCGATGCACTTCAGGTCGTCGCAGGTCGTCATGATGCCCTGCTTCGTGAAGGCTTCGTACTCGTTGGCGTGAGCCTTGACCGTATTGGAGATGCTGCCGATCTTGTCGTTCCAGAGCACCCAGCAGTAGCGGCCGGTCTGGTTGAGGATGGCTTCGGAGAGCACGTCGCGGCGCTGGAGTTCCTCGACGAAGCGCTTGCCTTCCTGGTTGAGCATGATGGCGCCGTCGAAGCGGGCGTCGGCGATGAGCTCAATGGCGCCCGAGATCGGGTCGCAGATCGGGTAGGTCTGGATGTAGCCCATGTTCACGAGCTGGGCGCCCGCGCGTTCGGCCATGTAAAGGGCTTCGCCTGTGGTGCCCGGAGCGTCGGTTGTCTTGAAGCGCTCGTCGATCTTCGGGTTGTACTTCTTGACCATTTCGGGGTTCGCGCCGAAGCCGCCCGTGGCGAGCACGACGCCGCCCTTGGCGTTGAACGTGTATTCGGAGCCGTCCATCGTGGCCTTGACGCCGACGACGCGGCCGTCCTTGTCCTTGATGAGCTCTTCGGCCTTCATGTTGGTGATGACCGGGATGCCGAGTTCATCGGCCTTGGCCTGGAACTTGGCGATGAATTCCGTGCCGGTGTGGCCGACCGGAATCAGGGCGCGCTTGCGGCTGTGGCCGCCGAAGAAGAAGAGGTTGTCGTCCTCGAAGCGCACGCCGAGGTAGTCGCGGCACCACTTGGCAGCGTCAAGCGCTTCGTGCGTCATGACGTTGATAACCTTCATGTCGCCCTTGCCGTCGCCGCCCTTGAACGTGTCCTGGGCATGCAGTTCGGGCGAGTCGTCGTTGATGCCGAGCTTGGGCTGGACCCAGTTCTTGGCGACATTCATTTCAGCGCCCGAGATGAGCGAGTTGCCGCCGACGGCGGGCATCTTTTCAAGAAGGACGACATTGGCGCCGGCATTCCTGGCGGTGATGGCGGCGGAGAAGCCCGCACCGCCCGCACCGATCACGACGACGTCGTAGTTCGAGGTCTTCGGCAGTTCGCGGGCGGCCTTCTTGAGGGCCTTCTTGTCGGCCTTGGCGAGCGTCACGCCGGCCTTCTTCGCAGCGTCGTTGACGGCGTCGATGAAGCCCTTGGCGGAGAACGTCGCACCGGAGATGAGGTCGACGTCGGTGGAGGAGAGAGCCACGACCTGATCCTTGAGGTCCGTGAAGACCTTCTTGGCGAGAATCGGGTTTTCGGCGTTCTTGACGATCTTGATGTCCTGGATCTTGCCGGCATCGACCGTCACGGCGACCGTGATGTCGCCGAGCTTGCCAACGCCCGTGCCCTCGGCGGTCACCGGAGCGGCGAAAACGGAAGCGGAAAGCGTGCCGGCCGCGAGAAGAGCGGCGGCGGAGAGAAGAGTCTTCTTGAACATTTTGGCTGGTCCTTAAGATGAGTTCCCCTGAGGACGGTCCTCTGAGGAACTGCTTGGAGTGTGGGAGAACACGACGGTACGCATCATACACCAATACATTCCGTCCGGTCGGTTTTATATCAGCTAAAAACCTAGGACAATCCCTTAGGATTTTCACCAATAACGATTACCCTTCCCTTGAGCATCAAGGTTTATGCAAAATCTGTGCCACAGGTCGGAATTTCCCTCATGACACTTTCCCTCAACAACAAATACCGCTCAGTCGGTTTTTAGGAGCATAATGCGGACCCATGGAGCGGCCGCCCGCAGGGGAAAAAGTGTCGGGCTGGCCCGGCTCCGCATCCTCGGACGCCCGACTGCGTCCTCAGCATCCCAACCCACTTCAGGACCAGAAAAGAAGAAACAAGACAACAAAAAGAGGCCCGTCCCGGCATTACTGCCTGAACGGGCCCCTTTGTTTTGCCGCTTCAGTCACCTGAGACAATCAGGCTCAACCGTGATGGTCCTCCTTGAACATGCGCAGGCCGGTGCTCATCGAGGAGAGCGTGGTGGCGCCGCCCATGACGTCTTCGCGGAAGCTCATGTAGATATGGGCGATGCTGAAGAGGATGAACACGTACATCATCACGTGGTGCACCGTGCGGACCGCCTGGGCGTCTCCGAAGAGGACGAACACCCAGCCGAACCAGGCCATCCAGCTCGTGTCCCAGCCCCAGGACTGCGCGTAGAGCGCGAGGCCCGTGATGATGATCACGAAGGAGCCGAGCACGAACATCGCGAACATGGCGAGCTGCGCAAGCGGGTTGTGGCCGGCGTATTCAGGTGCGGACTTCCTCATGAAGAGGTAGTAGGCGACCTGGGCGAACACGCCCTTCCACCACTTCATCGACAACAGCGGCGGGAAGAAGATCATCCTCGCGTAGCGGTTGCCCACCGCCACCCAGAAGAGGCGGTAGATGAAGAGCGCCGTGAAGAACAGCCCCGCGGCGAAGTGCACCATGCGCACGTAGCCAAAGTCGTAGGTGATCCACGTGTCCCCGAGGTTGGAGACAAGCGGTCGGCCGATCAGGTAGCCGGTGATGATCATCGCGAACATCGCGACGGCCATCAGCCAGTGCCAGACTCGGACCGGGGCCTCCCAGACGTATACGGGCCGGGTGCCTCCGCTCGCATCGACTTCAAAAGTGACGGGATCGATTTTCATAGCGGCCTCCCATCAGCGCACCTTGACTCTGCAGAGTTCCTCGCCCTACGGGCTCAGGAGATGTGGATCGTGCGGATGATTTCGAGCGGCTGGTCCTCGACGGCGACCGGGGTGCCGATGAGGCTCTGCTCGAAGGCGCCGAGCTCGCCCGAGGGAGAGCGCGGCGACGCGTTCCACGTCGTCGGCACGATGGCCTGCCAGTTGGCGATGCGCGTGTCCTTGATGACGCACCAGTGGCCGAGGGCGCCGCGCGGGGCCTCGCAGAAGCCCACGCCGCGGGCTTCCTTGGGCCAGGTGCTGGGCTCCCACTTCTCCATGTTGGCGGCGCATTCGTCGCCCGCACGGATGTTGGCCGTCAGGTCGTCGACGTACTGGACCATCTTCTGGGCGGCCCAACGGCACTCGAGCGCGCGGGCTGCGTGACGGCCGAGCGTCGAGAAGACGGCCTCGAGCGGCGCGTTGAGCTCCTCGAGGAGCGCCATGGCGGGCTCCTTGATGTGCGGCACGTTCTTGGCGACGCCCATGACGAGGCGCGAGAGCGGACCGACTTCCATCATGTGGCCCTTCCAGCGCGGGCTCTTGATCCAGGAGTACTTGCCGTCGGCGCCGAGCCATTCGAACTTCGTCTTGTCGCCCACGGAGCCCTTCGAGAGCTCGAAGGCCTGCTCGGTGATGCCTTCCCACGGATGCAGGCCCTTGCCGGCGTCCGGATAGCGGTACCACGAGTGGTCCACGAATTCCTGGATCTCGTTGAGGTCGCGCAGGTCGACGTCGTGCACCTCGTTGAGGTTGCCGTTGATGATCGCGCCCCGCGGCAGCTGCATCGAGGCATCGGACCAGTCGTTGGCGATTTCGGGAAATTCGCCGTAGCAGAGGACATTCTTGTTGGAGAGGCCCGCGCCGTACTTGAACCATTCGGGATAGAAGCCCGCGATGGCCTTGATGTCCGGCAGATAGACGTTCTCGACGATCTCGAGCGAGCGCTTCGCAATGTCGCGCATGTAGTTGAGCGTCACCTCGTTGACCATCGTGCCCTGGGCGCCCGTATCGTGCATGTTGATCGGGCAGGCCATGCCGCCGACCAGATAGTTCGGATGCGGATTCTTGCCGCCAAGGATCGTGTGGATCTTGATGATCTCCTTCTGGAAGTCGAGCACTTCAAGATAGTGCGTGACGGCAAGAAGGTTCACGGCGGGCGGCAGCTTCATGGCCGGATGGCCCCAGTAGCCGTTCTTGAAGATGCCGAGCTGGCCGCTCGCGACGAACTTCTTCAGGCGGTTCTGGACGTCACGGAAGTAGCCCACGGAGGCAAGCGGATGACTCGGGGAGATCTTCTGCTGGATCGCCGCGGTTTCGCGGGGATCGGCCTCAAGCGCCGAGACCACGTCGACCCAGTCGAGCGCGGAGAGCTGGTAGAAGTGCACCAGATGGTCGTGCACGTAGAGCGTGGCATTGACCAGGTTGCGCATGATGTTGGCGTTCTTCGGGATCTTGATCCCGAGGGCGTCCTCGACGCTGCGCACGGCCGCAAGGGCGTGAATGCCCGTGCAGACGCCGCAGATGCGTTCGACGAAGGCCCAGGCGTCGCGCGGGTCGCGGCCCTTGAGAATGACCTCGAGGCCTCGCCACATCGTGCCGGTGCTCATGGAGTCGGCGATTCGTCCGTCGTCGCCGAGCGTGGCCTGGACGCGCAGGTGACCCTCGATTCGGGTGACCGGGTCCACAACAATTCTGCGTTCACTCATTCTTCCTTACCTCCGATGTCCTTGTTGGTCTTCTTGGCGCGGGCCTGCGACACGGCGGACATGGCCACGTGCGCGGCAGCCGCGACGCCGACGACGCCGAGCGTCGCGAGGCCCACCTTGTCGGCGGTCGCCTCGATGCCGCCCCAGCCCGGAGGCAGGACCGTCGTCTCGTGCTCGTAGAAGGAGCCCTTGTCGAAGAAGTTGGGCTCGGAGCAGCCGATGCAGCCGTGGCCCGACTGGACCGGCCAGGAGAGGCCCTCGTTCCAGCGGATGGCCGAGCAGGCGTTGTAGGACGTCGGTCCCTTGCAGCCCACCTTGTAGAGGCAGTAGCCGAGCTTGGCGCCCTCGTCGTCGAACTTCTCGACGAACTGGCCCGCGTCGAAGTGGGCGCGGCGATAGCACTTGTCGTGAATGCGCTGGCCGTAGAACATCTTAGGACGGCCCATGCGGTCAAGCGGCGGCAGGCGGTCGTACGTGAGGATGTAGGTGACCACGCCCGTCATCACTTCGGGAATCGGCGGGCAGCCGGGCACGAGCACGATGGGCTTGTCCGTGATGATCTCCGTGATCGGCACGGCGTGCGTGGGATTGGGCTTGGCGGCCTGCACGCAGCCCCAGGCGGCGCAGGAGCCCCAGCCGATGACGGCCTTGGCGCCCGCAGCGACGTGCTTGATCTTCCTCAGGAAAGTCTCGCCGCCGGGAATGCAGTTCACGCCGTCGTCGTTGAGCGGCACGTTGCCCTCAACGGCAAGGATGTAGTTGCCCTTGTACTTCTCGATCGTGTCCTCGAGGGCGGCCTCGGCCTGATGACCGGCGGCGGCCATGATCGTGTCGTCGTAATCGAGCGAGATCATCGAGAGCACCAGGTCCTTGGCGACCGGATGGTAGCTGCGGATGAAGGATTCGGTGCAGCAGGTGCATTGAAGGCCGTGGAGCCAGATGACCGGCGTGCGGGGCTTCGGCGATGTCCTTGGCGCCCGCGCTTCCAATCCCCAGGCTCGCGGCCGTGAGGGAGCAGAACTGCAGGAAGCTGCGTCGGGAAATGCCCTGACGCCGCAGCGCTTCGTATTGCGTTTCAAACATAGGATCTTCTCCGGTGAGGGCCTCCTGGCAGCTCTCCTGCTGCGCCGGGCCCGTCGTTTCAACGGTCCGTGCGTCTGAGCCGGCAAGCGGGAGCGAGGGCACCCGTCCGCCTTTTGCGACCGTTTGAGCACAGTCTAAACGTCCCCGAAGCGCCTCTCATACGGCAAAAGTCGCGC
>ENA-ORLU01002405-ORLU01002405.1-human-gut-metagenome-genome-assembly--contig:-NODE-2405-length-10983-cov-2.591601_pt1 | contig 10983 bp, 8 predicted proteins | sample MGYA00243009_ERZ508833 | MGnify/ENA primary metagenome ERZ508833 (study PRJEB26277, sample SAMN04329763) | human gut metagenome | biome: human-associated habitat | host: Homo sapiens | place: USA...
AAAAATTTTTATTGGAAAATTGTATCGACGGTGACTTGTTAATAACTATGGGTGCCGGAAATATAGTAACTATTGGCGAAGACCTGGTCAAAGAATAGTTATCCACATTATCCACAATGTGACTGTGCATATCTCTGCACAATCCGTTGTGGATATTTTTTACACAATTAACAGCAGATAAATGTTGAAAATCCGCAATCTTGATCATTTTGATACGAGTTATCCACATTATCCACAATTTAGTCCACAGCTTGAATGTGTATTTGTGTGCTATTTTCTTTCCAAAGAAACTGTGTTAAAATACAATTCGCACGGAAATATAACGTGTAATTTACTTTACATATACGGAGGCTGCAATGGATCATATATTACTTTGTACTAACCATATACCGCCGATCACAACGATATATAACAGCTTTATTGAAGATTATATGCCAGCTGCCAACGGCAGTTACGTTAAGGTGTATCTCTACATTGCGAAATGTCTGCAGGCAAAGGAAAGTAATTTTTCCATTTCCTCTCTTGCGGATCAATTAGAAAATACAGAAAAAGATATTTTGCGGGCGTTAATGTACTGGGAGAAAAAGGGGCTTATGTCCTTAAACCGCGACAAAGCAACCGGAGAGATTTTAGGACTCGAAATGCTGCTCCCCTTTGCGGAACGTGAATTCGACACTTATGAAAACACCGCAAAAGAATCTGCTGCATCGCTAGGCGTAGATTCTGATCTCTCAGAAACCGGTGCGCTCAATAGACGCAATTCTGATCTCTCAGAAACCGGTGCGCTCGATAGACGCAATTCTGATCTCTCAGAAACCGGTGCGCTCAATAGACGCAATTCTGATTTCTCAGAAACCGACGCAGCGAATACATCAACTTATGAATCATCCGGAACCGACGCTCCTTCTAATGTCAATTCCGATGTTCACAGAGCAAGCAATTCCGCGCAGGAGAACAATTCCTCTGCCGTGAAACCAATTCAAGTTCCTCCGGAACAGATTCAAGAATTGTCCGCCAACGAGGATTTCGTATGGGTATGCAATGTTGTCGAAAGCTACCTTGAACGCCCAATGAAACCAACCGAAATACAGCTTATTACCTATTTGTATGGTACACTGCATTTTTCCAGAGAACTGATCCTTCATCTCTACGACTACTGCATTTCTATGGGGAAGACCGCCTGCAATTACATTCAGACAGTCGCCCTGTCATGGCACGAGCAGGGGATCAAAACACCGGAACAGGCACAGAATGCTTCTGTACGATATCTGGCTTCCTACAATGCTGTTTCCAAGGCTTTAGGACTTGGTCGCGGTCTTGCAGAAATCGAAAAAAAATATGTGGATCATTGGCAAAATGACTGGAATATGGATCTTAGTGTGATCTTAGAGGCCTGCAACCGCACTGTGCTTAAGCTGCACCACGCAGACTTCAAATACACCGAAGGGATTTTGTCTCATTGGAATGAGCAAAATGTTCGCACATTACAAGGAGTAGAACAATCAGACCTGCACTATGCACAGACCAAAGAGCAAAAAGGAAAGAAAAAACCTTCCACATCCGGTAAACAACCACCGCGCAATCAATTCCAAAATTTCAAGCAACGGGATGTCAGCAGCGAGGAATTACAGGAATTGGAGCGCAAATTACTTATGCAATAGTACGATCTGATGACAGACCGCAGCACATACCATCACGCAGCAACCAGGAGGAGACGCCATGGGAATATCCAACACACAATATCGCGATATCATGTTTCAATATGATCAGACGCGAATGAACAATCAGCGCATACTGGATAAGCGGTACGAAACACTTTTTGCTGAAATTCCGGAATTAGAACAGATCCAACACGATATTATGGACTTATCACTGACGCAGGCGCGCAAAGAATTGTTTCAGACCGAACCGGACCCAAAGAGCGAAGCTGAATACAGCGCAAAACGCGAAGCATTGCTGTCCCGCAAAAAGGCACTGCTGTTACATCACGGCTATCCGGAAGATTATCTGCAAAGCATTTATACCTGTCCGGACTGCAAAGACACCGGCTATCAGAACAACGAACCTTGTCACTGCCTTAAAAACGCTGAGATCAAGGCTCTTTATGAAAGTTCAAATCTTATGGACATTCTGAATCATGAGAATTTTGACACCTTTGATGATAGTTACTACGATGACACCATCGTCAATGAAAATCTTTCTCTAACAGCCCGCCAAAATATTCGCAAGGTAAAAACGGTCTGTCTAGACTATATCAAGCACTTTGATGATTCCTATGACAACCTGATATTCTATGGTTCTACAGGCGTCGGCAAAACCTTTCTGACACACTGTATCGCCAAGAAACTTTTGGATACATCTCACACGGTGCTTTACTTGACTTCATTGCAGCTTTTTGATATTTTAGAGAGGAATAAGTTCCGTCATGAGGATATTTCCACTTCAAACGAACAAATTGCATATATGCTGCAAAGTGATTTGCTCATTATAGATGATCTTGGGGCAGAATTGGTCAATGGCTTTACGTCTTCTCAGCTGTATTATTTTATTGAGGAGCGCCATATCAACCATAAGTCAACCATCATCTCGACCAATTTATCGTTTCAGGAATTACGTGACCGATACAGCGAGCGTATTTTCTCACGTTTTATCGGTTTTTATCATTTCTTCTTAATAATTGGAGATGATATACGTCAGAAGGCTAGATTAACTGCCAAATAACATGATAACAATTATATAGATTCATACGGAGGACATTTTACTATGAAACGACATGACAAGTTAGCAGACACACTTCCTGTTGGTACCCTTGGTATCTTGGCGCTGGAGAGCAGCCACGACATGGGCAAACGAGTAAACGATTATATCGTTGACTGGCGAAAGGATCGCGCTGCACAAAATGCTACCGCATCTACCTTTGCAGGATACAATCGGGATTCTTTCTTGATTGATTCCGCCTGCCCGCGTTTTGGTTCCGGCGAGGCGAAAGGCATCATCAACGAATCTGTGCGTGGAGATGATTTGTATTTATTAGTTGATGTCTGCAATTACAGCTTAACTTATACCGTTTGCGGACACACGAATCACATGTCACCGGATGATCATTATCAAGACCTTAAGCGTATCATTGCTGCAGTTGGTGGCAAGGCACGCCGCATCACTGTGATCATGCCTTTCTTATATGAAAGCAGACAGCATCGCCGCAGTGCACGTGAATCCTTGGACTGCGCAATGGCATTGCACGAATTAACACAGATGGGTGTTGAAAGTATTATCACCTTTGACGCACATGATCCTCGCGTTCAAAACGCAATTCCTTTGAATAGTTTCGAAACCGTTCAGCCTACGTATCAATTCATCAAAGCACTTCTGAAGAACGTGCCGGACCTTAAGGTTGATGCAGATCATTTGATGGTGATCAGCCCGGATGAAGGTGCTATGGGACGTGCTGTATATTACGCAAACGTTCTTGGCATCGATATGGGTATGTTCTATAAACGTCGCGATTACAGCCGCATTGTTGACGGACGCAATCCGATCATTGCCCACGAGTTCCTCGGCTCTGACCTGCAGGGCAAAGATGTTATCATCGTCGATGATATGATTTCCTCGGGTGAAAGCATGATCGATGTTGCAACACAGTTAAAGCAGCGCAAAGCAAATCGTATTTTTGTTGCTGCAACGTTTGGTCTGTTTACAAACGGCATGTCCAAATTTGATGAAGCACATGAAAAAGGCTTGATCGATAAGGTTCTCACAACAAACCTTGTATATCAGCCGGAAGAAGTTTTGTCTAGAGACTATTATGTCAGCGTAGACATGAGCAAGTATATCGCCTTATTGATCGACACCTTAAACCACGATCAATCCATTAGCGGTTTATTAAACCCTGCAGAACGTATTAATGCCATTTTGGAAAAATATGGACAGCGCTAATTAAAGCATAAAATCGAGAAAAGCAACAACAAGTTTCCTTAAAACGCTTAGACCGCAAGGTTTGAGCGTTTTTTTTACAAATCGTTTTGAAAATTAAGATTTTTTTTAGAATATGGACAAATTCTGTCCACATTTGCATGCTATTATGTATACATAGAAATCAAAGAGAACAGATTTCAAGAAAAACAGTGAAATCAAAAGAAGCATTTGATTTCTACCAAACTAGCCGACTGACTTATGTTTGAGATAGATTCTTTTTCATTTTTTTCATTGGGCCTGTGGTAGCTCCCTCTGCCACAGGCCGACTCCTTTTTAAACCCCAGATCATTCTAAAGTAATTCGAGCGAGACACCTTAAATCAAGTGCATCGCTGCCATTTCTCTCTTTAAGATCTCCTTGTTAGCATCTTCCATCTCTGTCAAAGGTGCGCGTAATGAACCAACGTTTTTACCCATCATATTCATAGCAGCTTTTACCGGGATCGGATTTACTTCACAGAACAATGCATCACATAACGGAAGTGCATCAAGCTGCATCTTGGCACTCTGCTTCACATTTCCATTCAAATAATTCATAACCATCTCATGTGTATACTTCGGTGCAACATTTGACAACACAGAAATCACGCCTTTTGCTCCCAAAGAAAGCATCGGAATTGTCTGGTCGTCATTTCCGGAATACAGATCCACATTACCATCGCACAGGTGCAGAATTTGCGCTACAGCGCTGATGTTACCGGAAGCTTCTTTCACACCTGCAATATTGTCTACATCTTTAATAAGTGTAGCGATGGTCTGTGGTGTCATTCCGCAACCGGTACGGCTTGGTACATTGTATAAAATGATCGGTGCCGTGATCTCTGACGCAATCTTTTTATAATGTGCAATCAAACCATTCTGTGTTGCCTTGTTGTAATACGGAGTTACAACAAGCACACCCTCTGCTCCTGCCTCAGAAGCTTCTTTGCTAAGCTGTACTGCTGTTGCCGTGCAATTAGAACCGGTGCCGGCAATGACCGGAATACGGTGATTTACACGCTCAATCGCAAAACGAATCACATTTGCATGCTCTTCTTCAGATAAAGTTGCAGACTCTCCGGTCGTTCCACAAATAATAATCGCATCCGTTCCCTCTGCAATCTGCCACTCCAAAATCTCATCTAATTTGTCGTAGTTTACCTCCAAGTTCTCTTTCATTGGTGTGACCAAAGCCACGCCTGCTCCTGTAAAAATTGACATAATTTCCTCCATTCTGCTTTCGCTATTCCCAAATCGGGGTTCTGATTTTTAGATATTGGTTGTCGTTTGAGCATTTTCCCACCCATGCACTCACAGTTACCTTTTGCAAATGCCATTTTACGGGAAATTCGAGTTACCCAGCTAACAAAAAGAGGTGATACACGGGATGTATCACCTCTTTGAAGTATCTCTTCAAACCGATAGCTCTCCATCCTCTTGATGACAGTCATGTCGTTATTCACGCCATGCCCAAGAAATCTTGCTGCAGGACAAGCTTTCTTTCGGCACTGTTCCCTTTCTGATCTCATCTACTGCGCCTGACGCATCCGAAATCCTACTCATGAAGAGTGCGACCTCTATCTTTTTATATATATGAGAATATCACTATCCTCTGCTTCTGTCAACGCCAACTTATGCTTCCTAGCACTAACTTATATTTCCCAGCATTATGCTGTCAATGCTAACTTATGCTTCCCAACAGTATACCGAGCAAAAAACCTCATGCTCTTTATTTATCCCACTGAGCAATAATTTCCTGTACCGCAGCCAAAAAACGATCCATTTCCGCATCCGTTCCAATGGATATTCGCAGATAATTGTCAATGCGCGGATTGGAAAAATACCTGACAAAAATGTGCTGCTTGCGCAATTCTTCAAACAAATGTGTAGCTGGAACAGTTTTATGTGTCGCAAAAATAAAATTTGTCATCGAATCTCCAAACGTAAAACCAAGCTCCGTAAGTGCCTGTTTGGTGCGCTCTCGTGTTGCAACAATCTTCGCTGTAGTCTCCTCAAAATAATCCTGATCTGATAACGCAGCAACGCCAAGTGCTACGGATAAACGAGTCATCGGATAACTGTTAAACGAATATCGAACGTCGTTCATTGCCTTGATCAATTTCGTATTACCGATTGCATGACCAATACGCATTCCTGCCATAGAGCGAGATTTTGAAAACGTTTGTACTACCACAACATTTTCATACTCGTCCACCAGCGGAAGTGCTGTATAACCACTAAAATCTGCATATGCCTCATCAATTATGACAACAACATTCGGATTAGCTTCGATGACTGCGCGCAAAAACTCCTCACTTTGACGAATACCCGTCGGTGCATTTGGATTGGCTATCACGATACCGCCATTTTCGCACTGATAATCTTCCAGTCGAAGTGCAAAGGCATCGTCCAAAGCCGGACGCTCATACGGAATTTGAAATAATTCTGCCCATACATCATAGAACGAATATGTAATATCCGGGAACAAAATCGGTTTACCCGAATTAAAAAATGTCAAAAACGCAATAGCAAGTACATCATCGGATCCTACTCCTGTATACACCTGATCTGCCTGCACATGATATCTTTCTGCCAGCGCATTGACTAAGTCTGTCGATGCCGGATCCGGATATAATCTCAGGCTGTCGAGTTCAAACTTCTGCAGTGCTTCTGCCACCTTTGGTGATGGCGGATATGGATTTTCGTTAGTATTCAACTTAACCATGTCCGGCAAATTAGGCTGTTCGCCCGGAACATACGGCTCTACTTTGCGAAAATTATCTTCCAATCTACTCATGTCATACCTCTTTTCCGTCTATTTCTGTCGTCCGCTTAGAATTGTTACACTTATTTACTGATAACACTCAGCCAGCTTCTTAAATGCCGGGAGCGAGCGCTCGATCATCGCATGATCCACACAATAAGCAATCCGCACATAACCAGGACACATAAATGCACTTCCCGGAACCATTAAAATATGGAACTCTTTTCCTTTGGCAACAAATGCCTTATCATCTTCCTTAGCCTTAACCCAAAGATAAAAAGCCCCTTCCGGTTTAGCACACTCAAAGCCATACTCTGTCAGAGGATTGTAAAGCAGCTTTCGGTTGGCATCATAGGCTGCAACATCCGTTGTCGCATCCAGACATTTTGATACCGCAAGCTGCATCAAAGATGGTGCATTTACAAATCCTAAAATACGATTCGCAACATTTGCTGCACAAATAACATTTTCAAAATCATCTACCTCATCCGGAATCACAAGGTAACCAATACGCTCACCCGGAAGAGACAGAGATTTACTATAAGAATATCCTACAATTGTATTACGATAATACTTCGTCAGATATGGCACTTCTACGCCATCATAAGCAAGCTCACGGTATGGTTCATCTGCAATAAGGTAAATCTGCGTTCCAAACTCTTTTTGCTTCTCCTCCAATACTGCTGCCAATTTCTGAATCGTTTCTTCTGAATATACTACACCGGTAGGATTGTTCGGATTATTGACTATCACTGCTTTCGTCTTTGCCGTGATCTTCTTTGCAAATGTCTCAAGATCAAGCTGAAAAGAAGGTACATCTGCCGGTACAACTACCATTACACCGTCAAAGTTAGCTACATAATTATTTTATTCTCCAAAATATGGTGCAAATGCGATTACTTCATCGCCCGGATCTAACAATGTTTTAAGTGCAACATTAAGACCACCTGCAGCACCTACTGTCATAATGATATTATTCTGAGAAAACTTTGTGTCAAAGCGGCGATTTAAGGACTGTGCAATTCTCTCGCGCACTTCCTCGTATCCGGAGTTGTTCATATAACCATGCACGAAATTCGGTGCATCCTCATTCAATGTCTCAATAATGGCTTCTTTAACCTGTTTTGGAGGCTCTACGCTTGGGTTTCCAAGACTGAAATCATAGACGTTCTCTGCGCCAAACTCAACCGCCATCTTCTTCCCTTCCTCAAACATTGCTCTTGTAACCGAGCTTCCCTCAACAAATTTCACCATCTTTTTTGCTATCATATTATGTACCTCTCTATACTTTGATTTTATTACAACGAGAAAATATATACACAATACCGGTCACCCGGTTTACACATAAAACGTATATCAAAATACCGCCTACGCAAGTATTTCTATGTCTCGCCGCATCTTACTCGCACTTTTTATTATATGCCTACGGATATATTCATGTCAAACAATTCCCGTCATAGAACACAGTAATTCCATATAAATATATTTTTCATTCAAACTTCGCACATCCGAAGCTGCCATCTGGTCACTTATTGCTTATTATGTCGATAGTTTCATTATATTTTGCAGCCACCATCTTGTGGGTTCTGCCATGAAGAAACTATAGCAATTGCCTTGCCGCAATTAGTTTCCTATTAATTAATAAACAAAGGTGCCAAAAAAATTTTGACACCTACTCTTTAAAATATAAAAATGCGCGATCAGGGGTTCGAACCCTGGACACCCTGATTAAGAGTCAGGTGCTCTGCCAACTGAGCTAATCGCGCATATCTGACATATCAATGTCAGCAACTCGTTTAATATATCACACTTTCGCATGGAAAGCAAGTGTTTTTTTTACTTTTCCCACTTTTCCGACTTTTTCAATTCACCCTTTTTGAACAAACATCCCAATAACCTTATCAAGAGCAGCTTCAAATGTGCGCAGGTTGAGTTTCTTAATAAAATCTTAAACAAATAGCATGTTGAATTTTAAGATTCATTTCTCTACAATAGAACTATGCAAGATAAATCTTGTAAGGAGGCAATAAATATTACGGAGGGAAACATGTACCAAATATTACTGTGTGACGATGAAAAAGATATCGTTACCGCATTAGAAATCTACTTACGCAACGACGACTATAAAATTTTCAAAGCCTACAATGGCGCAGATGCACTCAAAATTCTAACAGAAGAGGAAATCCATTTGGTTCTTCTGGACATTATGATGCCTCATATGGACGGCATCGCTGCACTCACGAAGCTACGCGAATTTAGCAATGTTCCTGTGATTTTGTTAACCGCCAAAAGCGAAGATATTGACAAAGTGCTCGGTTTAACAGTCGGCGCTGATGATTACATAACAAAACCATTCAATCCCATCGAGCTTCAGGCACGTGTTAAATCACAGCTTCGCCGCTATATGCAGCTTGGCGGCGGCAAAACGCAAAGCGATGTTTATTCTGTTGGCGGTATCGTATTAAATCCAATTACCAAGGAAGTCACGTTAGACTCTGATCCCATTGCACTGACACGCATCGAATACAATATACTGTTATTTTTGATGCAGCACGTCGGACAATCCTTTACACCACGTGAAATCTACCAAAACGTATGGCACGACAATGCTTATGGTGAAGAAAGCACTGTCGCCGTACACATCCGACACTTACGAGAAAAAATCGAATATAACCCGGCAGAACCACGTTATTTAAAAGCAGTGTGGGGACGCGGTTATAAACTGGATAACAATTAATATTTTGGAAGATCTGCGTCATAACATTGCGATACAATGCGATGCAGGAATGAAGTGATCCACTTCAGATTGGAGGAGTATATGAAAACAAATCACCAAATCCAAAAACGGCAGATCGGTGCTATTGCCATTGCGATGATCACCGGTACCGGTCTGATCCTTGGTATTTTATTGTCGCTATTATGCTATCAACTTGGAATGTATAAAGACCAGTCCAAGAAAGAAATCTTGAACAACAAGTACGATCTGTTGACGAAATATTACGAAGCTACCATCATGAGCGAGATCAACAAAAAGAAAGATGAAGATGCCGTTGCCAACAAAAAAAAGATCACCAACTTCAAATACAGCGTGTTCGGTGTATGGAATACGGAAATTGATGCTCAGCCATCGTCTGCACATCTGTATCACACTACATTTACCGACACAAAGGCAACACGATCTGTACCGGATCCAAATCTTGCTACGATCCTGCAAAACAACATTACCACAGATTATGACGGAACAGATGTCGATCTATACCGAAAACACTCTACAACAATAGACCAGATTCAATGCACTACCAATGGACTGTTGTACTATCGAACCAAATCACAATACTATTTTCCGGTCAGGACCGTCGAAATTCCAACCGCCTTCGCTGTGGTTAAGGCTAAAGGAGTAGCAAGTGCCAGAAGTTCATTGACCTTTAAATATTCCAAGCGCCGGAGCTGTTACGTCTGTGTAGACAAAAGCTATGAGAACTTGAATATACGTAATTATATCCATGACGTGAATCCCGTTCGCATCATATTAGATGATATTCCTTATTATACCAAAGATATTGAAATGCGTGATATCAAAAGCGATCGTATGGCAGCCTCTTGGCAGCTTACCGATCCTGTGGTCTATTGGGGCTCCGAGGAAAGTCAGTTTCCTGCATCTGAGTTTTTATCAAAATCAGATGCCGCCATTTATTATCTGGGTGCCTACAACCATCCAAAGACCGTCACACAAAACGGCAGGCAGATTCCATTACAAATGGTTCACGCAACCGTATACTATAGCATACAGGCCGCGGACGAAACACACTTCTATTCCATCAGTTCCAAAGTTTCTACTCCTGTAGACACTTCAAAGCATGACCTGTTTGCTTACACGACCAAGCTTGTTAACACATTATATCCGATCTGCTATGCCATTCCTTTGGTAACGGCATTATTATTGATTGCTTTACTTGGTGCATTATACCAGTGCTGCCACCAGACAATACTGCTAAAGTCATCCGGGAAACCTTCCTTCATGACACGCATTCCCTTATTGGTCTATCTCAGTAGTATGACCTTTATATCGGCTTGGGTTGTCTACTTTATAAGTTTCTTATTGCTGCGCACACTACAGTCCAAGAAATTATTAATGAGCGGAAATCTGCTTCTCGCCGTTGGCGGAATAGTGCTTTTCTTCTTCCTGTTAAGCTCTGTTTTCGTTAATCTGGGTGAACGGCTTGGTACCAAAACGTTCCGCAAATACACAGTATGCCACGGCGTTAT
>ENA-ORLU01002406-ORLU01002406.1-human-gut-metagenome-genome-assembly--contig:-NODE-2406-length-10982-cov-6.225126_pt1 | contig 10982 bp, 9 predicted proteins | sample MGYA00243009_ERZ508833 | MGnify/ENA primary metagenome ERZ508833 (study PRJEB26277, sample SAMN04329763) | human gut metagenome | biome: human-associated habitat | host: Homo sapiens | place: USA...
AGTGAGGGAAGAAAAAAAGAATACCACATTACAGCACAGGGAAAAGAAATTGCAGAAAAAGAGCTTGCAAGACTAAACGAACTTGTAAGCATTGCAAGTGAAATTATTGGAGGTGCAGTATGAGTAAAAAATGTTATCGCTTCTTTGGTGGATTGCTAAATGCACAGGCAAAATGGTTAAACAAAATGTCCGAAAAAGGCTATCGACTTGTCCGGACAGGAAGAATGCTCTATGAATTCGAAAAATGTAATCCCGACGAAGTGACCTATTGTGTAGAGTTTATCGGAGAAAAATCAAAAGAGAATGCAACGGACTACGCTGTTTTTTTGGAGGATATGGGCTACAAGGTATTTTTCAAAAACATCAATCTAAACTATTCTGTCGGAAAAATTCGATTGCGTCCATGGGCGGAAATGGGCGGTCGTATTGCAACAAACGCAACAACTTTTAACAGGGAACTATTGATTGTAGAAAAATCAAACGACGGAAAGCCTTTTGAGCTTCATACTTCTTATGCCGATAAAGAAAAATACTACCGCACTTTGCGTAACCCATGGCTATTCCTGCTGCTTCTATTTGCACTGTTTGCCATTATCAAGCATTCTATCATCTTGGGTATTTTTTCATTGGTTTCTGCAATTCCCAGCATTCTATACCAGTTCCAAATTATAAATGTCCGACAAAAAGCCAAAACGTGGGAACAATAAATAATAATCAAGAGGGTGACAACAAAAGCTGTCGCCCTCTTGATTGTTATTTATAGAAATACCAAAAAGATTGCTCCGCAGCCTTTGAAGAACAGCACCGTGCAGAGCTGACAGCGCACCGGGCGGCAGCAGCCTATTTCAAGGCAAATGATATCACCAAGCTGCCCAGCCCGAAGAAACTGGAAGCCGAGTATGCGCAGCTGGCATCCGAAAAGGCGAAGTTCTACGAGCAGTACAAGGAATCTAAAGAGGAACTGCTCAAACTGAAAACCGCAAAGCAGAATGTTGTGTCCTTCTTCCGGGAGGAAGAACAGACGCAGCAGGAGAGATAAAGGAGTGTGCGTATGATCAATCTGAAAATCGACCCGGAGTTTCAGTCCCAGATTCCCCCTCTGACCGATGATGAATTTAAGCAGCTTGAAGAAAATATCCTCAAAGAAGGCAAGCTGATTTCTCCTTTGATTGTCTGGGGTAATACCCTTGTTGATGGTCACAACCGTTATGCAATCCTCCAAAAGCACCCAGAGATTTATTTTTCCACCATGCCGCTCCCGTTTGAAAGCCGGGAAGAAGTTCTCGCATGGATCTGCAAAAATCAGCTGGGGCGGCGCAATCTTTCCCCCGAACAGAAGCGTTACCTGCTGGGGAAGCAGTACGAATCTGAAAAGAAAGCCGAGAAAATCTTTCACGGCAACCAGTACACTTTAGCAAAGAAAAGTGGTGGGTCTCACGATGATACCCACCACTCCGGGAAGAAAACCTGCGACCGAATCGCAGAGGAAAACGGTGTCAGCCGTGCCTCCGTTCTTCGTGCCAGCCACTATACACGAGGCATCGACATCGCAGATAATCTCTCTCCCGGCATCAAGCAGAAAGTCTTTTCCGGCGAAGTGAAGTTCACCAACGAAGAAATGTCCAAGCTTGTGCAGGCAAGTGTCGAGCATCGTTCAGATGTCCTTGCTCAAATCCTGCATCCAGAGGCATTGGAAGTGTTGGAATCTGCCAGCGCTGAATTTGAGCCTGAAAAAGCGGAACCCGTTCCCATGCCCACACCACAAACAGAAGAATTTCGGTGCTATCATGTACCGGACGAGTTTATGAAGGTTTACAAATCTTTGAGCCGTGCGACCGAAATGATGAAAAACTCATGGAAGAAAACGCTCAAAAACAATCCCAGCTATTTCACTGACCCGGAAAAGCAGAAGGTTCTCCGCTTCGCAATGCAGCGACCTGCTAACTACCTGACTGAAATCGAAACCTATCTGGAAAAGGCTCTTGCAGAAGCCCTTGAAGAAGAAAAGACCGCATAACAGCAGACACCTGTAAGCCATCAACGAGCCCCCAGCCGCAAGTGCAGGGCGGAAAGCATCCGCGCCCTTGCGCCTGATAAAAATTGGAACTTTGATTTTCTCGCCCGACTTTGCTGCGGTGGGACGATCAAAGGAGCGTGCGTTTGAACAAAAAGAAAAAGTCCACAAACACTTTCCCTTATCCCGATGAAGTCATTGACCGTCTGGCACGGGCATTCTACCCGGCCATCCTTGCCTGTTGGAACAGCGAGGAAGGCCAAAGGGAGTTTGCCGCATGGCAGGCGGAACAGGCTCATCATACCCCCAGCAAAGAAAAGCAGAGCGTTCCCGACGGGGAACGCCCTGTTGTACATATCGCTATCGTCTGTGGATCTTGGCAGGGTGCGTCCGGGTGGCGCATCCTGTTTTTGTTTTGCCTTATTTTCCCTTGTTCCGCAGTTCTTTTTTCGTTGCCCACAGACTGTAAGCGCAGGCGATCACCTCGGACACCCAGAACGCAAACCACGCCCTGTCGATGCCCATGGTGCGGATGAGCAGCCACAGGCAGGGCACCAGCACCACCAGCTGCCGCAGGGCACCGCCGATCATGTTGACCATGCCGTTGCCCAGGCCGGAGGCAAAGTAGCCGCACAAGATCGTGATGACCGCGAACAGGAAGGTCATCGAGATGATGCGCAGGGCGGGCACACCAAAGGCCAGCATCTCGTCACTGGCAGAGAACAGCCCCAGCAGCTGCGCCGGGAACAGCAGGAATACCGCCGTGCCGCACAGGGCAAACACCACGCCGGTGGGCAGCAGCACCTTCCATGCCTGCTTTACCCGGTCCGACTGACCACTGCCATAGTTGAAGCCCACCACCGGGATGGCTGCCTGTCCCAGACCATTCACCGGCATCATCAGGAAGTTTTGCAGCTTATAGTAGATGCCGAAGAACGCCACTGCCGTGGAGGACACCCCCAGTAGAATGCCATTGACCGCAAAGGTCATCACACTGCCGATGGCCTGCATCACGATGGTAGGCAGACCCACCCGGTAGATGTCGGCCACATCCTGCCACAAAAAGCGGTAGCCCTTCAGTCGGACATGGATGACCGGGTTTTTGACACGATTGAACCACAGCGCCGCCGCTACGCCGATGAGCTGCCCGATGACGGTGGCAATGGCTGCGCCCCGGATTCCCATGGCCGGGCAGCCCAGCAGACCGAAAATCATAATGGGGTCGAGAATAATGTTGACCACTGCGCCGATGATGAGGGAAATCATGGACAGCACCGTGTCACCCACGGCCTGCAAAAGCCGCTGCCCGTAGGTCTGCAAAAAGATGCCCCAGCAGAACACAAGGTTCACCGAGAAATATTCCCGGCACAGCTGCTGCAATTCGGGATCGTTGGTCAGGGCGGCAGCGATCCGGTTCGAGAACAGCAGCCCCACCAGCGTAAACACCAGCGAAGTGCCCAGCATCAGAAACAGCCCGGTGGTGGCGGCACGGCAGGCTTCCTCCGGCTTTTTCTGCCCCAGTTTGCGAGAGAGCAGGGCGTTCAGACCAACGGCGGTGCCCACACCAATGGCGATCATCAAAAACTGGATGGCATATACAAGAGAGGCGGCAGTCAAGGCCGTTTCCGACAGCCGTGCCACAAAAATGCTATCCACGATGTTGTACAGCGATTGGATGAGCAGCGACAGCATCAGCGGTACCGCCATGGTGTACAGCAGGGGGCGGATGGGCATTTCTGCCAGTTTGTTTTTTGGGTTCATAGGTTCTCCTTTTTCGGGCAAACAAAAAAGCGTGAAATCGTTGAGGGGTAGCTTTCCCTCAGGATTTCACGCTTTGTAAGCCGGCTTTTTGTATTCTTAACGGAAGGTATTATACCGGAGTTTTTTCAAAATTGCAAGAAGAATTTTGAAAAAATCACAGCAGTGCGTTTTCCAGATCGCTCAGCATTTCGCTCAGTGCCTGAATGCCGCCCTCTGCGGTGTACCAGACATTCGGGTGTGCCAGATAAACGACGTGGCCGTTCTTGTAAGCATCCGTGCTCTTGACCAGCTCGTTTTCCAGGATTTCCTGTGCCATCTGCGCGCCATCGGTGCCAATGGCTGCATCGCGGTCCATGGCGAAGATGTAGTCGGGGTTCTTGTCCACAATGAACTCGAAGGAAGCCTCGTTGCCGTGGGTCGAGGTGTCGATATTGGCATCCACGCCGATGTTCTCAAAGCCGATCTCCTTGCCGATGATGGAGCAGCGGCCATCGTTGCCCAGAACATTGAAGCTGCCGCTGGTGGTCATGCCGACGATGGCAGTCTTGCCCTCTGCAAAGGCTTTCAGGGCGTCGATGCGGCTGTCAAAATCTGCCATCAAAGCTTCCACATGGTCTTCCAGACCAAAGATAGAAGCGATGGTCATGGCGTTTTCACGGGTGCTTTCCACAACGCCCTTTTCGGCGTCGGTCGCAAGGAAAACAACGGGTGCGATCTCGCACAGAGCATCATAGGATTTGGAGAGGCGTCCGCCGATAAAGATGATGTCCGGCTCGCAAGCCATGACTGCTTCCATATCGGCTTCCTTGATGTTGCCAAGGTTCGCAATGCTGTCATTGGTGACATAGCTCTGAAGATAGTCCAGAGAGGTGGATGCCGTGCCGACCACACGGTCGCCAACGCCCAGTTCATCCAGAATGTCCAGAGAAGCAAGTTCGAGGATTGCAATGCGCTGCGGGTCAAAGGGCACTTCCACGTCCACTAACTCCTTTGCACCGTTGAACGCCTTGATGGTCACAGATTCCGGCACCGCTTCCGAGGAAGTGGTAGCTTCGCTGGATGCAGCCACAGAGGATGCCACGGAGCTTGCCGTGGAGGAGGAAGCACCACAGGCGGTAAGAACACCCGCTGCACTCACAGCGGCCATAGCGGTCAAAAACGAACGACGAGAAATTTTCTTCATAAGAATGCTCCTTTTAAAAAGTACTGAAATCAATAATATATCGACAAAGGCTTGCCTTCGATCTGCATGATCTCAAAGTCTACCTTGTAGATATCGGACAGGTTTTCTTTGGTGATCACTTCCTGCACGGTGCCAAACTTTGCGATTTTTCCATCCACGAAGGCGCAGATGTAGTCGGAATAAAACGCAGCATAGTTGATCTCGTGCAGAACAAGGATCACCGTTTTGCCCAGCTCATCGCACAGGCGGCGGACGATGCGCATGAGGTTGGTTGCGTGGTAAATATCCAGATTGTTGGTCGGTTCATCCAGCAGGATATACTCGGTGTCCTGCGCAATGACCATGGCTATATAGGCACGCTGCCGCTGACCGCCGGACAATTCATCGATGAACTGCTCCTCAAAATCGCCCAGTTCCATGTAGGCGATAGCGCGGTCAATGATCTCGTTGTCCTCTTGGGTCAGCCGTCCGCCGGAGTACGGAAAGCGGCCAAACGCAACCAGTTCCCGGACAGTCAGCTTCATCTGGACATTGTTGGCTTGGGTCAGGATGGCGAGCCGCTTGCTCAGCTCCCGGCTTTTCCAGCGCGTGATCTCCGTCCCCTCAAAATCCACAAGACCGCTGTCCCGTGCGATCAGCCGGGACAACATTCCCATCACGGTGGATTTTCCCGCACCGTTCGGACCGATAAGGGAAAGGACTTTACCTTTCGGAATCTCAAAACTCACGCCATCGACAACGGCTTTGCCATCGTAGCGTTTGGTGATCTCTTTTACAAACATGGTGTTATGCCTTTCTCTGGGTGAGCAGCAGATACAGGAAATACACGCCGCCGCCCACGGTGATGAACACACTGACCGGAACCGAGTAAACGAACACCCGCTCCACCAGAAGCTGTCCGCCGATCAGAACAGCCATACCGAACAAAACAGAGCCGGTGATGAGCTGGCTGTGCCGGTAGGTGCGCAGGAACTGCCGGGAAAGGTTGGCAATGATAAGCCCCAGAAATGCCAGCGGCCCGACCATAGCGGTGGCTGTTGCAATGTACAGTGTGACCCCCAGCAGCAGCCGGCGAATGCAGCGGTCATAATCTACGCCCAGATTGATGGCCTGATCTTTGCCCAGTGTCAGAACGTCCAGCAGCGCAAGCTCTTTCCGGAAGGCAAAAGCGACCAGCGCAAGAACCGCAACGGACAGCACCAGAATCGCCGAATTGACATTGGAAAAGCTGGCGACCAGATCCGTCAGCAGCGTGTCGTACTCGTTGGGGTCCATCACACGGGTCAAGGTCGTCTGGATGCTGGAAAAGAACGAGGTCAGCACTGTGCCGATGAGCAGGACGTACAGAACGTTGTGGTTCGTTTTCCGGAACAGATAGCTGTAGATCACGGTGGCAACAGCGCCCATAATGGCAAGGTCTACCGCAAAGGCTGCGTTGGCATTGACCGCCAGAAAGCTGCCCGAACCCGCCACAAAGAACACCGCCGTGTGGATCAGCGAATAAAGCTGGTCCATGCCCAGCAGGCAGGGCGTGACGATGGTGTTGTTGATGATGGACTGAAACACGATGGAGGCACTTCCGATGGCAAAGGCTGTAATGAGCATGGCGATCAGCTTGGGCGTGCGGATGCGCATGGCGTAGGCAAATAATTTTTGGTTTTCAAAGTGGACACCCACTGTCATATAGCCTACGCAGGCCAGCAGAACAAGAAGCAGAAGGATCAGCAGGCGCAGATGGTTTTTGTGCGTTTTCATGCTGCACCTCCGGTTTTCTTGGCAGCTTTGCCCAGCCGGACTGCCTTGCGTCCATGCCGAAGCCGATACAGCAGCAGACCGACAAACAGGATACTGCCGATAACGCCAACGATCAGCTCGATGGGCAGCTCGTAGGGATAGATCACAAACCGCCCGATCATATCGCAGACCAGCACGAACACAGCGCCAAACAGAGCGGTATCCACCAGCGTTCCGCGGATCTGGTCACCCTTGAACATTGCTACGATATTGGGCACAATGAGACCGATGTAGGAGATCGAGCCGACCACGACAACAACGGATGCCGTGATCATGGCAGCAATGGTCAGCCCCATAAACAGCACCAGATCATACGGAACGCCGAGGTTCTGAGAAAAATCTTTTCCCATGCCCACGATATTGAAGTGGTTGGCAAATACAAATGCCAGAACCACCAGCGGTACCGTCAGCCAGACAAGCTCATACCGCCCACGAATGACGGTGGAAAAATGACCGACCAGCCAGCTGGAAAGAGCCTGTGTCATTTCATATTTGTAGGCAAGATAATTGGTAACGCCCATTACGATGTTGGAGAACATGATGCCGACCAGCGGGACCATGACAACATCCTTGAACTGGATACGCTGGATGAACCAGACAAAGACCCATGTACCCAGAACGGCACAAACGAAGGAAAAGGCAGCACGTCCCCACAGGGTAGAACCCGGTGCAAACAGCAAAGCCAGCAGAATGCCAAACTGCGCAGAAGAGATCGTTGCGCCTGTGGTGGGCGAAACAAACTTGTTCATGCAGAGCTGCTGCATGATAAGCCCCGCCACGCTCATGCCGATGCCTGTGCAGAGGATGGCAAGCAGACGCGGCAGGCGGGAGATCAGAAAAATCTCCCATGTTTCCACGCTGCCTGTAAACAGGTCAGAAGGCCGGATGTCCAGCACCCCGACAAACAAAGAACAAACCGAAAGAATCATCAGCAGAACGCCGAGAAAAACAGTGGAACAATGATTACGAATGAAAAGCCCTCCTTGAGATTAGTGCAAACTAACTTTTTTTGAAAATAAAAAGAGAACGCCTGTGTGTGAAGAAACTGGTCTTACGTGTTCACACACAGCGCGTTCTGCTGAAGGGATTATATCATATGGCATCGATGGGTTTCAAGTGGCAAACTCTCACGAAGGTTTTGCATAACAAACCATCCTTCTTTGTTGATTCCTACAAAGTTGCTCCGAACAAAAAGAGCCTTTGCATTTGTTGGTAAAAATCACCATGCGTCTTCAGCGCAAAACCTCCAGCAGACGCCTGCCGGCTTCCTGCTGCGATTCCCCAAACGCCACCGCCAGCTCCTCCCGCAGGACACGCTCTACCATCTGGTAGAAGTAGGTATCCATAGCGTTGATCTTTCGGCCGCGGCTTTGCTGCTGGGTCTGCTTTTGCCCCAGCTCCTTGAACAGGGTCAGGTACTGGTAAAAATCATTGGTGTGGAGCAGTGCCTGATAATGTTCTGCCAGCGCTGCCTGTACCCCCGCCGGGATGGGCAGCTTCTCCTCTTTGATGCGTGCAAGGTCGGCTGCTGCCTGCTGTGGCGGGGTCACCGGGCGCAGGGCATCTTCTTTTGCCGTGGGGATATAGCTGCGGTCATGGGAATCCGAAAAATAAGGCCGGAGGGTGTAATACTCTCTGGCGGACTCATCGCCAAAGCGCCGCAGCCCAACGCCTTCCACCTCGTGCACTCCCAGATTTCCGTAGACCACCAGCGCTCCCGCTTGAAACCGTGACATGGTATTGCCTCTTTCCCTTGTATGAAAAGGCTGCAAAAACAGACTTTCCAGCGTAATTTTACTCTTTATTTTATTGTACCACGGTAGGTTGGCGGGCTTCAAAGGGCATCTTCCACAAAGTTTTCCTCGTGCAATCTGCGCAGAATGCCCAGTACAATTCTTGTGCAAAACTGCCTTTGCAAATTCCAGACAGGCAGGCTATAATGATTTCGTACAACGAGTAGCACTCATGCGTAAAACCGGTTGCATGAGAGCTGCCCGTTGTTTTTTTGTCCTCAAAATGGAAAGGTAAGGTGAATCCCATGGAAAATTCCAATCAATTTCTTGGCACGGAACGCATCGGCAAGCTGATGCAAAAGTATGCGATCCCGTGCATTATTTCGCTGCTGGTGGGTGCGCTGTACAACATCGTGGACCAGATCTTTATTGCCAACGCCAGCTATCTCGGCTCTTATGGCAACGCCGCCAATACGGTCGTTTTCCCCCTGACGGTGGTGGCACTGGCTATTGCCGTGATGATCGGTGATGGCTGCTGCGCCTTCGTCAGCATCAGCCTTGGGCAGAACGAAGTCCCCAAGGCAAAGCGGAGCGTCGGCAATGCGGTGGTGATGTGTCTGGTCAGCAGCATTGTGCTGGCCGCGCTCTATCTGATTTTTGCGGACACCATTCTTGCCATGTTCGGCGGAACGGTGAACGCCGAGACCTACCACCACTCCCAGGAGTATTTCTTTTATATCACGCTGGGCGTGCCCTTTTATATGTTCGGGCAGGCCATGAACCCCATCATCCGCGCGGATGGTAACCCTCGTTTTGCCATGATCTCCACCCTTGCGGGTGCGGCGCTGAACATCATTCTGGACCCCATCTTCATTTTCGGCTTCCGCTGGGGCATGATGGGCGCAGCCGTGGCTACCGTCATCGGTCAGCTGGTCACGGCAGCGCTGGCAGTGTGGTATCTGCTGCACATGAAGATCATTCGCCCTGAAAAGGGCGACTACCGGCTGAAAGGCTCCATCTGCGTCCGCACCCTGACCCTTGGCATGACCAGCTTTCTGTCCCAGATCAGCCTTGTGGCGGCTATGGCAGCCATCAACAACATGATCCGCAAATACGGCGCACTGGATGCCGTGTTCGGGCAGGAGCAGTACGCCCAGATCCCTATGGCAGTTGTTGGCATCGTGATGAAGTTCTTCCAGATCGTCATCTCCATCGTGGTGGGCATGGCGGCTGGCTGCATCCCCGTGGTGGGTTTCAACATGGGTGCCAAAAAGCCCACCCGTGTGAAGGAGCTGTTCACGAAGCTGCTGCTGGCAGAAGCCGCAGTGGGTGCCGTTGCACTGGTGCTGGTGGAGCTGCTTCCCCGGCAGCTCATCGCCCTGTTTGGTTCCGCCAACGAGAGCGTTTACTACACCGATTTTGCCGTGAAGTCCTTCCGCATCTACCTGTGCATGATCATTCTGGCCTGTGTCAACAAGGCCTGCTTCATCTTTTTGCAGGCCATGGGCAAGGCAGCGGAATCCACCGCCCTGTCCATGGTGCGTGAGGTGGTGTTCGGCGTGGGCTTTGCCCTGCTGCTGCCCCGGTTCTTCGGGCTGGACGGCGTGCTGTACTCCATGCCCATGTCGGATATCCTCACCTTCCTGATTGCAGGCTATCTGATCTGCAAAACCTACCGTGAACTGAACCAGAAAGGAGAAGTCTAATGGAAAAACGCATCATCACCATCAGCCGCGAGTTTGGCAGCGGCGGCAGAACCATCGGCAAACTGGTGGCAGAGCATCTGGGCATCCGGTGCTACGACGCCGAACTGATCCAGAAACTGGCTGCCGAAAGCGGCTTTGACGAAAACTACGTCAAGGAGGCCGGAGAGTACACCCCCGGCGGCTTCCTCGCCTCTGCCTTCACCAACCGCAGCTTCGGCCCCACCAACGAGGACCTGCTTTGGAAGCTGCAATACCGGATCATCCGGGAACTGGCAGAAAAAGAGCCCTGCGTCATTGTGGGACGCTGCGCCGATTTTATCCTGCAGGACCGCACCGACTGCCTGAAGGTCTTTGTCCACGCGGACATGAAGTTCCGGGCAGACCGCATCGTGCGGGTCTACGGCGAGCGGGAGAAATCTCCCGAAGCCCGGCTGAAGGAGAAGGACAAGCGCCGTGCCGCCTACTACCGCTTCTATACCGATATGAAGTGGGGCGATGCCGCCAACTATCATATTGCGCTGGACAGCGGGGTCATCGGCATTGAAAAATGTGCCAAAGTCATCGAAAGCCTTGCCTGAACTGTATCCGATGCAAGTCCTAAGCCAATAAAGCAAAACACCGCCCATCTGCGTAATCAAACGCAGATGGGCGGTGTTTTTTCAATACGATTTTATGGGAAGATCAATCTTCTAACCCATGGCTCCCGGTTACGTTTTTCAAGTATCCCTCTGGGTCGCCGTTCAGAATCAAGTCTGCATAGCCAAGCGGGTCATTGTAGATGAGATAATCTA
>ENA-ORLU01002414-ORLU01002414.1-human-gut-metagenome-genome-assembly--contig:-NODE-2414-length-10967-cov-2.405785_pt1 | contig 10967 bp, 9 predicted proteins | sample MGYA00243009_ERZ508833 | MGnify/ENA primary metagenome ERZ508833 (study PRJEB26277, sample SAMN04329763) | human gut metagenome | biome: human-associated habitat | host: Homo sapiens | place: USA...
AACCTTCCGTGAAGCCATCCAGAATATCTGGAGCAATAAATTCCGTACACTCCTTACCATGCTGGGCATCATCATTGGCGTGATGGCTGTTATGGTCATTGTGGGTCTGGGCAACGGTATGACCACCAGCATCCAGAACGAATTTGCCGATATGGGTACCAACCTCCTGACCGTGCAGATCATGGGCTACGGCTCCCGTTCTGTCAAAGTCAAGGACTTCTATGAACTGGTGGAAAAAAACTCGGATGTCCTCGGGGATGTTTCGCCCTCCATCAGTATGAGCGGAACGGTCAAAGTCGGTACGGACGATGACAGTTACAGCAGCACCTCCGTCAAAGGCGTCAGCGAAGTGTATCTGAACATGGGAGGCTACACCATCGTGCAGGGCCGTCCCCTGAACTACGTGGACATGGACGCCAACAAAAAGGTCTGCATTGTAGGCGATTACATCAGCCGGGTGGGCTATGGCGGCAACGCCATTGGCCAGAGCATCAAGATCGGCAGAGAGTGGTACACCATTGTGGGCGTGCTGGAAGCCGAGATCGACGACCCCTCCGATCAGGAGGGCAGCAGCGACGACTGCATTTTTGTGCCCTACACCACGGCCATGCGTGTCTCTGGCATCAGCACGGCCAGTTCTTACGCGGTCCTTGTGTCCGATGAGGAGAATATCTCCAAGGGCAAGGCCATCATTGAGAATGGCCTGCAGGAGCTGCTTCACTCGGACAGCGGCTATATGGTCATCAGCCTGAGCGAGATGCTGGAGATGATGACGAGCATGGTCAACATGGTGGTCACGGTCCTGACGGCCATTGCGGCCATCTCGCTGCTGGTCGGCGGCATCGGCATCATGAACATCATGATGGTCTCTGTTACCGAGCGCACCCGTGAGATCGGCATCCGCAAGGCACTGGGTGCCAAGGAAAGAACGATCCTGAGCCTGTTTGTGGTGGAGGCGGGCACAACATCTGCTCTGGGCGGTATCATTGGCATTGGCCTGGGGTACCTCGTCTCAACCGTTGCCACCAAGGTCCTGGCCGTCATCATGACCGATATGCCCATTACGGTCACCCCCACCGCCGGCTCCATTGCCGTGGCCTTTGGCATCTCGGTGGGCATTGGCGTGCTGTTTGGCTACCTGCCTGCAAAACGTGCCGCACGCCTCAACCCCATTGAAGCTCTGAGATATGATTAACGCGCCCTCTCAGGCGCTCACGCGCCAGTTTTCCCCTTGGGAGAACCAAGCATACTGATTAAGGAGTGAAACTATGAAGAAACGCATTCTTGCGCTGCTGTTGGCGGTCTGCGTGGCCTGCTCCATGCTCATCCTGCCCGCCTCGGCCAGCGGCTCCAACACGGCAGTCCAGACAGCCGTTACGCTGGGCGGCCTGACCTCCGACCAGACGGCAAACCTGGCCGCACCGCTTACCCGCGGCGCGCTGACCAAACTGATGGTGGCGTTCTCCGCCTACCGGGAAAGCGCCAAGACCCAGGGCTCCACGGGTACCCTCGTTTCGGATGTGGGCAGCGGTTCCGCCTATGCGCCCTACGTCCGCATTGCGGTCCAGCAGGGCTGGATCAGCGGCTATACGGACGGCAGCTTCCGCCCGGACAACGCCGTCACGCTGGAAGAAGCCTGCACCGCGGTCCTCAAGCTGCTGGGCTATGACGTGACCACTCTCAGCGGTACGTTCCCGGCCGCACAGCTCAACAAGGCAAACGAGCTGGGCCTGCGGGACAACCTGACCAAGGCCCAGGGCGAGGGGATGACGCTGGAAGACGGCGCTGTCCTGCTCTACAATGCCCTGACGGCCACCACCGCGGAGGGCAAAGTCTATGCCTCTTCGCTGGGCTTTACCGTGAACAACGGCGTGGTGGATGTCTCTTCCATCCTGCTCAGCAATGTCAAGGGCCCCTTTGTGGCGGGCCTGGGCACTCAGCTGCCCTTTGCACCCACGGCGGTCTACCGCAACGATACCGTGACCACGGACGCCACCCTCAACGCCTATGACGTTTACTACTACAACGAGACGGCCCAGACGGTATGGATCTACACCCGCAAGGCCGCAGGCCGCATCACGGCCGTGTCTCCCTCGGCCAATGCCCCCACTTCTGTTACCGTGGCAGGCACCGAGTACACCATCGCTTCCTCCTCTGTGGCGGCACAGCTCTCCGCTCTGAACGGCGGCGGCGTGGGCGAAGTGGTCACCCTGCTGCTGGGCATGAACGATGAAGCGGTTTCCGTCCTGACGGGCGACGCCGCCAACGAGGTGTTCTACGGCGTGGTCCAGACCACCAGCCGCAGCCTGGTGGAGAACAGCGGCCCGGATGTGCAGCAGACCGTGGCCGTTGCCTGCACCGATGGCGTGACCCGCAGCGTGAACGTGGACAAACAGTTCAACTATCCGGCAGGCAAGCTGGTGGCCATCACCGTGGATGAAAACGGTGAGAGCATCCAGAGCCTTGAGACCAAATCCACCAGCGGCACCGTCAACGCCGAGGGCACCGCCCTGGACAATACGGCCCTGGCCAGTAACGTGGAAATTCTGGACACGACTTCGGAGGGTTTGGCTGGGGCAGTTCGCCCCAGCCGCCTATCGGGGGTCACTCTGAGCGGCACGGACGTCAAATATTATACCACCAATGAAAAAGGCGAGATCGACCGCCTCATCCTCAGCGACGTGACGGGCGATCTGTGGGAGTACGCGGCACTGGATGGCATCCAGGCAGCCACCGATTATGCGGGCAGCAAGATCGACGAGAAAATCAACGAGAAAGTTTCCTCTTCCTCTTCGACAAGCTCGTCTCTGGCAGGCATGACCACGACCACCGAGGATGACGACCAGAAAGCCAAGCAGACCGCGCTGGATGTGCGCAACATCATGCTGCCTAGCACCAGCGATGTGCTGTATGGTCTGGTGGATGGCAGCATCGTCAGCACCACCTGGAACCAGCTCACCGGCAGCACCGACCGGCTGGCTGCCTATGTGCTGAAAAAGGTGGGCAACAATGTAGGCGGCGTGGCAGGCAATATCATTGATTACTTTGCCTCCGGTGCCAACTATGTCTGCTATGTCAACGGCAAGCAGGTCACCTATACCACTTCGGTCAAGTACCCGGTCATCGCGGGCGGCGTGGCCATTGGCAAATCCGCCGACGGCAAAAAAGTCAACGCGATGGTCCAGCTTTCCCCGGTGGTGGTGGATAAGCTGGGTGCCGGCTGGGTCATGAAAGGTGATACCCGCTATGAGACCGCCGACGACATCCAGGTCTATCTGTGGAACCAGGGAACTTATTACAAAGTTTCTCTGGCCGACCTCAATCCCCAGGATTACAAACTGATCGGCTGGTACGATAACCAGGGCCATTCCGCAGGCAATAAGATCCGCCTGCTGGTAGCCGTGCGCACCAACTAAAAGCGAAACAGAACCAAAGCCCCTGCGCAGGAGTTTCTCTTGCGCAGGGGCTTTTTGGCATTGGGCAGCTTGAGCGAGCGACAACCACCAGCTCCGCTGGGGGAATAAAAACGGCTTTAGCCCTCGACAAAGAGAAACCGCCCCGTAGAATAGCGTGTGGGTTTGCCAACCACATTCTAGGAACAGGGAGGTTTCTCTTTGAAATCTTTACTTTGCCGCTGAACTTTGCCGCTGAACTTTGCCGCTGACGATCTCGGAGGCCAGCAGATCGTTCAGGATGCGGAGCGCAAGGAGAGCCGAAAATCCGCATGACACGGATGGTTAGCGGCGGCTAATGTGCAACAAGCACAAAAATAATTCGCTAACATTGGTAAGTAGTAGATTAAAAAATGGTGTTAAAGTATTGACAATTTGCTCCGCACGGCGCTATAATGCAGGTACAGTAATTGATTAACAGTTTTAATCAATTAAAGATTTTCTACCGGATGAGATTTGAAGTTTGATAAAAAATGACGAATCTCAAGCAAAAAACGATTGCTTGCTTGAAGAACGAATTGATTAACACTTTTAACTAAAAGGAGAAAATGATTATGAAGTACTTCCTGGACAGCGCAAAACTCGATGAGATCAAGCTCGCTTACAACACCTTTGGCATTGACGGCGTTACCACCAACCCCCGCCACATCATGCTGAGCGGCAAGCCGTTCCTGACGGCCATTACCGACATCGCCAACTGGATCAAGGAAGAGGGCCTGGAGGGCTACGAGAAGTTCCCCGTCTCCGTGGAGATCAACCCCCATCTGGACGACACCGAAGAGATGATCGCCGCCGCAAAGAAAGTCTCCGCCATCAGCGAGAACTTCGTCATCAAGATCCCCTGCACCGAGGCTGGTGTGGCTGCTGCCCGCCGCCTGGAAAAAGAGGGCATCCGCACCAACGTGACGCTGGTGTTCAGCCCGGCACAGGCCATCTGGCCCGCAAAGAACGGCTCCCTCTTCGTTTCCCCGTTCCTGGGCTGGAAAGAGGCCAACGGTGAGGACTGCAAGCAGTACATCAAGGACATCGTGGATATCTATAAGAACTACGGCTTCTACGGCAAGACCCAGATCATCTGCGCGGCCATCCGCACCCCCAAGCAGATCGTGGACTGCGCGGTGGCAGGTGCCGACATCGTTACCACCGGCCTGGCCGTCTATCAGGACGCCATCAAGCACGCTTACACCCGCCAGGGCATTGAGACGTTCATCAATGCATGGGATAACACCGTGACGGAGTAAGCGGAACACAAAGCAGCGAGTGAGCAGGAGCAAAAGGAGAAGCACTATGAAAATCGGCTTTATCGGTCTGGGCATCATGGGCGAGTCCATGTGCGAAAACATTGTCAAGAAGCATGACGACACCGTCTACTGCTTCGATTTCATCCCCGCAAAAGTGGAGCTGCTGGCCTCCAAGGGCGCGGTTCCCTGCAAGGACTCGGTGGAGCTGGCCGAGAAGTCCGACGTCATCATCTCGATGGTGCCCAAATCCGAGCACTCCATGAGCGTGTACAAGACCATCCTCCCGGTGCTGGGCGCGGGAAAGACCTGCATTGATATGTCCACCATCGACCCCAGCGTCTCGGTGGAGATCAGCAAGATGGTCAAGGCCACGGGCGCTGCATTCATGGACGCTCCTGTCGTCAAGAGCAAGCCCGCCGCCATTGCCGGCAAGCTGGGCATCTACATGGGCGGCGACGAAGCCACCTGCGAGGCCATGCGCCCCATCCTCGCTTACATGGGCGAGAACATCATCCGGATGGGCGATAACGGCAAGGGCCTGGTCATGAAGATCTGCCACAACGCACTGGTCACGCAGATCCAGAACGGCGTCAACGAGACCCTTTCTCTGGCACAGCTCAACGGTATTTCGGTGGAAGATTACGCAACGGCCATCTCCTACGGCGGCGGCCAGAACTTCTATCTGGACGGCCAGTGGCAGAAGCTGCGGGATGAGGACTATACCACCGCGTTCTCTCTGGCCAACGCCGCCAAGGATGTGGGCATCTGCATGAACCTGGCGAAAGAGTGCGGCCTGGACATGCCCGGTGAGGCAAACGTCAAGAAAGTTTACGACAAGGGCATGGAAGCCGGAATGGGCAGCGACGACTGGCGCTCGACCTTTAAACTGGTCCGGGGCCACTGATAAAAGGGGAGTGCAGTGATGGAAAATCGGTTAGAACATCTGAATCAGGTCAACGATGTCCCGGTGCACAGCGTGCTGGATCCGGAATTCGCCTCCTATGGCCGGGTGGTCACGGGCTATGATTTCAGTGAGATGATCGCCTACATGGAGCAGAACACCCCCATCCCGGAAAATGGCAACACCTATGTTGCCAGCGTGCCCGAGATGGAAGCCCTGGCCGTGAGTGCCGAGGTGCAGAAAAAATTCTACGGCGACATGCCCATTGAAGTGGGCTTCTGCAATGGCCGCAATACCACCTGGAACGGCTTTGAGTATCACAAGGGCAGCGAGATCAATGTGGCTGTCACGGATTTCATGCTGATTTTGGGCCATGTGTGGCAGATCGAGGACAACACCTACCGGTTTGAGAACGCAAAAGTCTTCTTTGTGCCCAAGGGCACGGCGGTGGAGATGTACCAGACCACGCTGCACCTCTCGCCCTGCCGGGTCTGCGATGCAGGCTTCAAGGGCGTGGTCATCCTGCCGCGGGGCACGAACACCCCGCTGGACGAGAAGACCCCTAACGGCGACCCGGAGAGCAAGCTGCTGCTCCAGCGAAATAAGTGGGTCATTGCACACCCGGAGCGGGAGCCGCTCATCAAGCAGGGCGCTTACCCCGGCCTGCTGGGCGAGAACAAGGAGCTCCACTATTAAAGGGCCGAATGGCTGAGAAAGGGCAACCATGGAGATCATTTGCAAAGACCGGGTCTTTACCCTGAAAAACGGCAGCGATGTGCTGCTGCATACCAACGCCAACACCCCGATGGTTTATGTCGGCTACGGCGAAGAGCGTGTGGAGATGTACCGCGGCAACTTCAAGCTGGAAGATCACCTGCTGGAGCGCCGCCCCCTGACCCTGACTTCTGCCCGTGTGCAGAGCAAGGAACGGAGCTGGATCTTGAGGGCCAGCTCAAGCTGCTGGTCACCGAGAAAGAGGGCGCTGTCACCCTGACGGTGGCGGAAAAAGCCGAGGGAATCAACCGCTTTTGGCTGCATGTGGAAGCGGCCGAGGACGAGCATGTCTACGGCTGCGGCGAGCAGATGAGTTACTTTGATCTGCGGGGCCGCCACTTCCCGCTGTGGTCCAGCGAGCCGGGTGTTGGCCGTGACAAAACGACCTACGTTACCTGGCGCAGCGACGTGGAAAACGGCGGTGCGGGCGGTGATTATTACAACACCAATTACCCGCAGCCGACCTACGTTTCCAGCCGCCATTATTACCTCCACATGGATACCACGGCTTACGGGGATTTCGATTTCCGCAACCCGCGCTACCATGAGCTGCAGTGCTGGAATGTGCCGGGCTTTATCCGCATCGAAGCCGCCCCCACATTCGTGGAGCTGCTGGAAAAGCTGACCGCGTTCCTGGGCCGTCAGCCGGAGCTGCCGGAGTGGATCTACAACGGCCTCATCATCGGTGCCCAGGGCGGCAACGAGCGCAGCTTTGGCATCGTGGACAAGAGCCTGGAGCACGGCATCAAGGTCTCCGGCCTGTGGTGCCAGGACTGGTGCGGCAAGCGGGTGACGAGCTTTGGCAAGCGCCTGCAGTGGGACTGGCATTTCCACAAGGAAATGTACCCCGACCTGCCCAAACACATTGAAGAGCTCCACGCCCGGGGCATCAAGTTCCTGGGTTACGTCAACCCCTACCTTGTCAACGATGGCGAGCTCTACGCCGAGGGCAAAAAGCGGGGCGTCTTCGCCAAAAAGGCGGATGGTTCCGATTACCTGGTGGACTTTGGCGAGTTCTACTGCGGCGTGGTGGATTTCACCAACCCCGAGGCCTACAACTGGTTCAAGGATGAGGTCATCAAAAAGTACACGCTGGACATTGGCATCGACGGCTGGATGGCAGACTTTGGCGAGTATCTCCCCACCGACGATCTGGTGCTGGCAAACGGCGTCAGCCCGATGATCGAGCACAACCACTGGCCGGTGCTGTGGGCAAAATGCAACTACGACGCCGTCAAAGAGAGCGGCAAGCTGGGGCAGGTGGTCTACTTCATGCGGGCCGGCGGCACGGGCAGCCAGAAATACTGCACCCTGCTGTGGGCCGGTGACCAGAGCGTGGATTTCAGCCGCCACGACGGCCTGTGCACCGTCATCTGCGCGGCACTGAGCTCCGGCATGGTCGGCTGCGGCCTCAACCACTGCGACATCGGCGGCTACACCTCGCTGTTTGACAACTGCCGCACCAAGGAGGTCTTCCTCCGGTGGGCGGAGATGGCAGCCTTTATGCCCGTGATGCGCACCCACGAAGGCAACCGCCCCGACACCAATTTCCAGTATTACGACGATGACGACTGCATGAAGCAGGTGGCAGGTCTGGTGGATATCTACACCATGCTGGCACCCTACACCAAAACGTTGGTGGCGGAAAACGCCGCCAAGGGCACCCCGGTCATGCGGCCCCTCTTCCTCCAGTACGAGGACGACCCCCGCAGCTATACCGAGCAGTTCGAGTACCTCTACGGTCCGGACCTGCTGGTGGCTCCGGTGTGGCAGAGCGGCAAGACGGAGTGGGAGGTCTACCTGCCCAGCGACGAGTGGACCCATCTATGGACGGGCGAACACTACGCCAAGGGAACCCACACCGTTCCGGCGGAACTGGGCGATACCCCGGTGTTCTGCCGCAAGGGTTCCCAGTGGGCGGAGCTGTTTGACAGCATCCGTGCAAAGTACGGGAAGTAAGCTATGCGGAATCAGATCCTGTTTTACATCGTTATTCTGCTGACGAACATCATCCACGGCATCACGGGCTTCGCGGGCACCATCTTAGCCATGCCGCCCAGCCTGATGCTGGTGGGTTACGACATCGCAAAGCCAATTTTAAATGTGCTGGCCATCTTCTCCGGCGTGTATGTTTTTGTGGGCAACTACAAAAAGATCGCCTGGAAAGAGCTGGCCAAGATCGTGGTGGTCATGGCGCTGGGCATCTTTGGTGCCGTGTTCATCAAAGGGCTGTTCGTTGGCAAAGAGCACCTGCTCTACAAACTGCTGGGCCTGCTGGTCATCGGGCTTTCGGTACAGGGCTTTTACAAGCTCGTACACAAGCCGGACGCCAAAACAGAACCGCCCGCGGAGGAGCAGGGAAGCAAAGGCAATGTGGGCACCTATGCACTGCTGGTGCTGGCCGGTATCATCCACGGGCTGTTCGTCAGCGGCGGCCCGCTGCTCACCGGTTACATGACCAAGCGCATCAAAGACAAAACCGTTTTCCGCGCTACCATTTCCACAGTGTGGGTCTTCCTCAACACCCTCGTCTTCCTGGAAGATGTCCAGGCGGGGCTGTGGGTGCCCTCCACGGTGAAAATGCTGGCCATCTCGGTGCCGTTCCTGCTGGCGGGTATGTTCATCGGCAGCAAGCTGGTGGCCCGCATGAGCCAGCTGGTCTTTATGAAGCTGACCTACATTCTGTTGTTCATTTCGGGGCTTTCGCTTCTGGTGAAGTGACACCCTGTGAAAAGCGCAAACCGAACATCTACAAACAAGAAAAAGAGAAATGTGAAGGAGAACACTACTATGAAACGTCGTGAATTTCTGTCCATGAGCGCTGTTCTGGCTGCTTCCGGTATCCTGGCAGGCTGTGCCGCTTCCAATGCAGGCAGCACCAGCACCGCGGCTTCCACGGCTGGCTCTACCGCGGCTTCCGAGGTGCCCAGCAACGGCGGCGAGACCATTAAGATCATCTGCCCCTACGGCGTCGGCGGCACCGCTGATATCGTGGCCCGCAAATATGGACAGGTGGCAAACCAGACTCAGAAGAAGTACAACTTCATCGTGGAGAACATGCCCGGCGGCGACGGTTTCGCCGCAGCCACCTACTTTGCTGATGACAGTACCTCCGTGGCAAAAGAGCTGCTGGTCTTTGGCTATGGCGTCTGCTACCGCCATGATCTGGGCAAAGAGTTCGGCACCGAGGAAGTGGATTTTGACCGTGATGCCATGTATCCCATCGGCACCATTGATGACCGTACCTGGATCGTGTACACCACGCCCGACCAGACGCTGGCTTCCATTCTGGAAAAGGCCAAGAACGGCGGCATCAAGATGTCCGGCGGCAACCCCCTGTCCGACTGCCATCTGTCCTGGGGTTCCCTGATCGCCATGGAGGGCGGCAAGGTATCCGTGGTTCCGTATGACGGCGGTGCAAACCAGAAAAAGGGCCTGACCGACGGCGAGGTCGATGTCTTCGTCGGCACCACCCAGGCTGCCAAGGACGAGGTCGAGGCTGGTACCCTGATCCCCATTCTGGCCATGAACGACCGCGCGTTCGAGGGCTTCGTCACGCCGTCCGGCCCCATTACCGTCCCCACCTGTGCAGGCGATTCCAAGGCTCCGGAACTGAACCCGGCCAACGACTATGAGTCCTGCATCCTGCCTGCGGGCGGCGTGCTGGCAGCCCACAAGGGCGCCGACCAGACATTCATCGACGAAATGATTGAGATCACCAAGGATGTCTGGAATGAGCCCGAGTTCAACGAGTGGATCGCTTCCATCCTGCTGAACCGCTTTGAAGTTTATGGCGACGAGGCAGAGGCATTCATCAACGAAGCCTGTGAGAAAGCCATCAATGCTTACAAGAATCTGAGCGGTCAGGCCTAAACCTGAAGCATAGAAACAAGTGTCGCATCGGTCACGTTTCGCATGAACCTTGTGCTGACGGGCTGCCGGTGCAGCTCGTCGGCACTTTTTATTAATTGGCAAAGAAACTTAGGAAGCCGATGTCGGTTTACCGTACGAAAGGAGAACGAATTTCGATGAAGAAATTCAAGATCAAGACCAATCTGGTCTCGGGCGTTATTATGGGAGTGGCCGCACTGCTCCTCATTATCCTGCTGCCCAGTCAGGTCCGCGTGCCGGCCTTTGATTCCGGTGCCCCCAGTCCCCGCATCATCCCCGGTATCTGCCTGGCTATTATGCTGGTTTCGTCCATCGCCCTCATCATCCAGAGCCTTGTCCTCAAGCAGGAAAAGATCGTGGAATTCGACTGGGCAAAAGAAAAGCCCGCCATCCTCCTCATTCTTGGCATGTGCGTGTATATCGGCCTGATGCTCTGCATTGGCTATGTGCTGGCGTCTCTGATCGTTTTCCCACTGGCGCTGTTCTACGTGGGCGAGCGCAAGCCCGGCCCCTACATCGTGGTTTTGGTTTCGGCCTTTGCCATCTTCCTGCTGTTCAAGAACGTCTTTAACATTTCGCTGCCCGCTCTGGGCCTGTTGGGAGGGATCATCTGATGTCGGATTTTGCATTGATTTCGCAGGCTATCCCGCAGGTGTTCACTGTTTACAACATGCTGCTCATCTTCGGCGGTCTGATTTTGGGCATGGT
>ENA-ORLU01002419-ORLU01002419.1-human-gut-metagenome-genome-assembly--contig:-NODE-2419-length-10937-cov-4.065470_pt1 | contig 10937 bp, 13 predicted proteins | sample MGYA00243009_ERZ508833 | MGnify/ENA primary metagenome ERZ508833 (study PRJEB26277, sample SAMN04329763) | human gut metagenome | biome: human-associated habitat | host: Homo sapiens | place: USA...
GTAAAAGTAATATTCTCCTCACTCTCTCCCGCGGTCACCCGCGCTCGACAGTAATGTTATTATATACCTTTTCTTCGCCTTTGTCAAGTAGAAAAAAGTGTGAGTTCAAGTGATTTTCTATGCAGATTTATAAGCATGATGCTCAAAACAACAAAATTACAGTTTCCGAGCATCATTCTTATATGTTGTTTTATGGCTAATGAATACTATATTAATCAATAATTATTCTTTTGGGAAAATCAAACAAAGAATAATATATATAAAAAAACCGCAAGGCTGCAAAAGAATGAAAAGTATTCTGAATATCCAAGGTGTAACTTCAAGTCTTTTGCCGATTGCCGAACAAACTCCGCCAAGTATTTTCCCCTCAGAGCTGCGCTTGAATCCTTTAAAACTTTTTATTTTCCTTGCGCCTTCCTCTGCTGAAGGATCATATGTTGCTGTATTGCTGTCAATTTTCTCTATCGTGCCATCCATGTATTCAACAATTACATCGCCTGTAACCTCAAGCGTACAATATGACTGAGCATGCCATAGCGCTTCCTTCTCGACTGTTACATCATTTCTCATCAATCTATTTCCGATTGCATTCAACAGATTGTTATTAGATACATTTTTGTTTGCAGTGAGTGGACCCTCGACTCTAAATGTTTCCTTGCCTATTACATCTCCAACCATGTTTTTGCACACGATATGTACAGTAACATATTTTACATCTCTTGTTTCGTCTGTATTTTTAACATTAAATTGAACGCCGATCATACCGACCGTGTTTGGTCCCAATTCCCATTTGTGTTTAACCTGACCGTTATTTGTCCTTATTCTTCCATGTCCTGCTTTAAGATATCTTATTAAAACTCCCATGTTTACTACACCTCTTAATGTTAATTATATATAATCCGGTCTTTCTATTTATATACAATGTCATTTTAGCAAAAAAAAAAAAAATGGAGCATTAAATTTATATGAACAAAATATTAATTTTGGCTTTTTTTACAAGACTTTCCACTATTACTACACTTGCATAGAATTTGTTCTGTATTATTTTAAGAATACACCGCCCTTTCAGACGGAGATTTAATTAAGGCAATACCACACAAAGCTTGTGCGGCATTGCCTTAAAGTTACTGTCTAACCGTCATGATAACTCCGCAAGCTATTTTCATACCGGAATTTCCGCTTGGCTGAGTTGTAAAATCATCAGGACTTCCATGTATAATCATCGTTCTTCCAATTATTTCGTCAACGGAAAATCTGTTTGTCAGAAATATTGACACCACTTTTCCATTGTTGCCAAAAAGCGGAGGCAGGTCGCCCGAATGAAACGGATGAGGGCAATTATCCTTATCGAAATGCTTACCCGCATCTGCAAACGGATCTTCAACATTGCCGGTACAGGAGTCTCCGCCGTGTATGTGAAAACCGAATATCTCCTGACTGCACCTGTTTCCGGCATACGGCAGTCCGTTAACGTCCGCGTATACCAGTGTACCGTTTTTCATGGTGTAAAATCTGACAATTCCGTGTATATCGGGATATTTCCCGCTCCCTGCCACTATCGCCGCAGCCTGTGGATTCCTTTGTATAAGCGGCATGATACTGCAATTTATTCTGTTCATAGCACAATTTCCTCCTGAAAGGAGTATATGCCGCAACCACAAATAACGTTCATTCAAATATGCAAAAAATGCCGCTTCTTTTATAAGGAATAACTAAGCGACCTGCGCATACACTAACCGAGAGGTGATTTAAATGGCAAAACAGGGCATGAAAAGACCTGATACAACTCACGCAAAGCTTAAAAATGAATGCTCACCTGTTCCCGAAATACAGGGGAAAGCCAAACACGGCAAGGTTCACGCGAATCCGATAATCGCGGGAACCTTCGGCTCGGAGCAAAAGGTGTGGCATAACAAGTCCTATTCTGAGGAAGTGCCGATCTCATCTGCTTAGTCAGCAATGCAGGCTACGGACTATTCGGCTGTGTGGAGGAACTGAGTGACGAAGAAATTGATCACATCATTGCAACAAATCTCGTAGGCTCGATAGCACTTCTTAAAATCGCTGTACCTTATATGAGGAAACAGGGCGGCGGCAGACTTATCCAGATGTCGTCATACGGCGGTCAGGTCGCTTATGCGGCAAACTCCATGTACCACGCTACAAAATTCGGCATTGAGGGCTTTTGCGAATCGCTTGCGCAGGAAGTCGCACAATTCAACATCGGTGTTACAATTGTTGAACCGGGCGGAGCAAGAACAGAATTCCGTTACGACAGCGCCAAGGTCGCAAAGCTCATGCCAGAATATGAGAGCTGTCACGGCTTTTTGAATATGCTTGATCCCGCAAACGGATTAGCTCCCGGAGATCCTGCCAAAATGGCACAGCGCATTATCGAAAGCACAGAGAAAACGCCCGCACCGCTCCGAATGGTGCTCGGCTCTCAGGCATTGAGCGCGACCATTCAAAGACTCAGCGAGCGTATTGCTGACTATGAAACTCAAAAGGAACTTGCTGCGTCAACCGATATTGCGGAGTAACATCTCTGAACCTGTTCACATAGAGTGGACAGGTTCTTATCTTTTCCACTCTTTCACAACTCTCCTCATACGGCGCTCGATATCTATCCGAGCGGCACGGCACTCCTTCGGGTACTCCTTCGCGGCACTGAATGCTATCCTCATAAACAGCCCTGAACCGACAGGGAACATTGTTTTCAGCATACCCTCAGGGAAAATAAAGTGTGTTCCGTGCGTGTATATCGCAAATTCCGCCTTACAGTTGTGCGGCTTTTCCGCAAGACGGCTTTTCATGCGGCGGATATACCTTGCCGTTTCCCACAGCACATCGTCCTCTGCACCGACAACAAGCATTCTGCCGCGGATATTCTCTATCTTGATAAATTCATCTTCGGTGATCGGGTGTGCAGCTTCGGAATCATTAAAAATCTTTCTTGAAGCGATCATGCTTTTTGTTTCCTTGCTTTCCGCCTCTATGATATGCCAGTACTGAGGGTGTTCATAGAAGAAAGGCATATACGGCAGAGGTTTGCCCTTATAGGAAAAAGTGGATTCTCCTTTGATAGGCCACTCCTTACAGCCGTCGCGCTTGCCCTGCATAAAGCCCTGCCATACGAAATCGCTGGGAGTCATAGCAATGGTAAGCGTAATGTCCGGAAAGAAAGATGCCGCCGTAAGAGCAAGCGTACCTGTGGTGGACGCTCCTGCAATGCCGATCTTTTGGTTTCCGTGTGTTTTCAGCCAATTAACCGCGGTCTCGATTCGTTCAAGCGGATAGTTGTGGTGTCCGTAGTCCTTTTTTCCGGGAGACATGGTCATCACATTCACTCCAAGCTTTAAGATCCACTTTACTGCTGAACGAGCCACATAGTCCTCGGGATCGTCACCAAGCATAGTAATAATGGCACAGTCCGAACCGTTTTTGCAAGTCCAATAAGCCCCGTAAAATCCGTCTTTGTCAACATCAAAATGAATGTGTTTCATATTCTACCTCCAGATTGCAATCGTATATTTTGCGCAGTATTCTGCGAGTTACAGTTAGATAAAACTAACTTATCTGTCTATATTTTATCACAAACCGTTCCGTTTTTCAATAGGGGCACAAAACTTTTTACATTATGGCAATACAATATGCCGAAAAAGTCTTTTACCTGATAACGTGATCCTAAAGGCAGAGCCTTTGACGGAGCGCGGGGCAAAGCTCCTAAAACAACTTCATAAGCAAAATAACCTGTCCGCGCAAAAGCAGACAGGTTATTTCTATCAGAGTTTCCAGTCAACAGTCTCTTTCTTGCCGCAGATAAAATCCGCGTAGATTCCCGGTTGAGCTGCCAGTTCTTCATGTCTGCCCTGCTGAACGATACGACCGTGGTCTATGACAAGTATCTTATCGGCATGGCGGACTGTTTTAAGGAGGTGAGCAATAATAATTATTGTCTTGTTGCGCGTAAGAGCCTCGACAGCTTTTTGCAAACGGTCCTCATTTCCGGATCAACATTTGCCGTTGCCTCGTCCAGAATAACGCTCGGAGCATTTTTTAGCATTGCTCTTGCGATCGAAATCCTCTGTTTTTCGCCGCCTGAAAGACTGCTTCCGCCCTCTCCTATCACGGTGTCGTAGCCGTTCGGCAGCGAATTGATAAAGTCATCACAGCAAGCAGACTTTGCCGCATTGACTACCTGCTCATGCGTTGCGTTCGGACTGCCGAATTTAATGTTGTTCTCTATCGTATCCGCAAAAAGGTATACATTCTGGAATACAACGCTTCTAGCTCATTGATAAAGCTGTCGCAGCCGGCTGCGTGTGCCGCCGCTTCAACCTCGGCATCATCAGCATCAAGCCATCCCATGCGGATATTTTCTCTTACTGTATCGTCAAAAAGATAGTTGTCCTGAGACACATAGGCTATCTGTTCATAAAGCTCAGTCAGCGGAATATCTTTCAGATTATGACCGCCCATGGTTATAGTTCCGTTTTTCACGTCCCAGAATCCTGCCGCGAGTTTTGCGAGGGTGGACTTGCCCGAACCCGATGGGCCGACCAGCGCGGTCATGCTGTTCTGCGGCATGGAAATGCTGACTCCGTGCAAAATCTCTTCATCGTCATGATAACCGAAAGTAACATTTTTCACTTCAATATCATGGTTAGAGAACGACTCGGATCTTTCAGCGTGATCCTGCTCCTCAGCCTTCAGTATTTCGTCCACCTGAGCAACTGTAGTACCTACCTGAGCCAAAGTATCCACAAAATTAAACGCCGCCACTATCGGTGCAGCCATTCCGAGAGAAAGGATAATGACCGTTATAAAAGTTTCAGCCGAAAGCGAACCGTGGGTATAAAACAACCAGCCAAACGGAAGTAGCGTGAGCATTTGCGCAGGGAAAAACGCATAAGCCAATGACATACCAAGCTGGCTGCGCTTCATCCAATCGTAGTAATACTGTGCATTCGCGCGAACTTTATCTATCAATCGCGAATACGAATTTTTCCCTGATTGAAAGCCTTTATAACCTCTATGCCGTTTATATACTCTATCATGGTGCTGCTCATCTCGCCTGTCGCTTTCACCGCACCCTCGTAGTCCTTGGCGTAGTTTCCCTTTACTGTCATCATAAAGACAACGCTATCGGAAATACCGCAAGTGACAAAAGAGCAAGCCGCCAGTCCAGTACGAAAAGATAAATCACTGTCAGAGCAGGAGCAGCAATATTTGCCGTCATTTCGGGGAAAAGGTGTGCGAGCGTTGTTTCCATGCTGTCCACCTGATCGACGATTATCTCTTTCAATTTGCCGCTTGAAGTGTCCATCACCGTTCCGAGCGGCAGATGCGGCAGCTTTTCCAGCAGTTTCTCGCGAATAGTTTTGAGTATGCGTAACGTTGCCTTGTGAGAAACTCCGAGAGCACTGTTATAAAGCAGAGTACAGGCAAGAAATCCGACAAGTGCCGCTGTCAGCCACGGTATGTATGCGGAAAATCCCATTTCGCCGCGAATGAGCAAAACAATTATCTTCGCCGCTGAAAAATACGGTATCATGCCGAACGTCACGCCGACAACCGCAAGAACGACCGCTGCAATAAGCTTGCCGTGTCCTGCTTTCCCAACTCCCAGATCCGCCCAACCGGGCTTTGCTTTTTCATAAAATGATACCTCCTGTGAATTAGCGGATACTAACCTCCGGATTATTGAAAAGGCTGACGTTTCCGAAAGCCTGTTCGTACTTATGATTTATCTCCCGAGCCGAAAATTGCCAGAAAACCTGTGCGGTGATAACGACTAAGCAGCTCGATATACTTTTCCGCCTCTGAATGGCTCATGCCATGACGAATTATCTCAAAAATACTCTCGAACCGAGATGTCGTGACGATATGGAGCAGTTTTTCCGTAAGAGCGTCACCGCATTTTTCGGGATAACCCACAGTCTCCATGTATTTATAGGTATATTCCACCTCGATACGCACCAGTTCGTCAACAAAATTGTGGAACCTTGTGCCGTAAGACGCGTCTAAGAGCAGGCGGAATTCGTCGAGATTCTCGTACATATAGTCCACCAGTTCCGCTGTTCCGCCGTCGGAATATTCGGGCATCTGAGCCGCCTGTTCATCGGGTGACATCTGATGAAATCTCTCCTGAATTTTGAGAAAACGCTCCACCATTTCGTTCAGCACAGGCTCAACGATCGCGGAAAACAGTCCCTCTTTATCTCCAAAACGAACATATATCGAGTTCGTGCTCGTTCCTGCGGCGGAGGCTATAGTACGCAGAGAGGCGTCAACATAGCCCTTTTCCAGAAACTCCTGCTTTGCCGCAGCGATAATCTTCTCCGATACGCCTTCAATTTGTTTCGCCATAATTTTCCGCTCCTAATTCATAACGATGTTTCATAACACCGTTTTTATTATATAACACTAACTTTTAAATGTCAATACCAAAATATAAAAATTCTTTGAAAATTGTTCGCAGGATTTTTAAAATCAAAAAAAGCGGTGCTCCGCGATATGCGAAACACCACTTTATTCACTATTATAAATTCATAAACATCTCGTGCAGCCTTAAATCATCTGTCAGTTCGGGATGAAATGCAAAGCCAAGCTGTTTCTTATAACGTACAGCCGTGATCTTATCATCTGTTGTGTTGAGTATCTCCACATCGTCCGATAAAACCTTTTTGATAAACGGCGCGCGTATGAATCTCATGCAGAAATCCGACACTTCACCGATATTTCCCGATGCTGAGAAACTGCCAAGCTGTCGTCCGTATGCGTTTCTGCATACTTCAACGGGAAGTGTGCCAAACACGCTCTCGTCACCGTTTGTTATAGTCTGCGCAAGGAGTATCAATCCGGCACAGGTTCCCATAACGGGAACATCGCTTTCAATGAGCTTTTTCAGAGGCTCAAACAGGTCAAGTTCGTTGAGCAGCTTTCTCTGAACGGTGCTTTCGCCGCCTGGTAAGATCAGACGGTCAATGCTGTCATCAATATCCGAACGATTGCGTATGAACCTGTATTCTGCACCAAGCTTGTCAAGACAGTCTCCGTGCTCGCGGAACGCTCCCTGTACCGCTAAAATGCCAACAGCCATTACTTGCCTCTTTCTGCCATAAGGAGAGCGATCTCCTGCTCATTTATGCCGACCATAGCTTCGCCGAGATTTTCAGAAAGCTTTGCAAGCATATCGGGATCATCGTAATTTGTAACAGCCTTTACGATAGCCTGAGCGCGCTTTTCGGGCTCTCCCGACTTGAAAATACCGGAGCCTACAAAGACGCCTTCTGCGCCAAGCTGCATCATGAGAGCAGCGTCAGCAGGAGTTGCAACGCCGCCTGCCGCAAAGTTTACTACGGGGAGCTTGTGATTATCGTGAACGAACTTAACGAGTTCAACCGAAACCTGAAGGCGCTTAGCCTCCTCAAAGAGTTCGTCCTCGCGCTTTGAAACGATCTGTGATATCTCGCTCTGTATCATGCGCATATGTCTGACAGCCTGAACTACGTCACCTGTACCGGGTTCGCCCTTGGTACGAATCATGGAAGCACCCTCTGAAATTCTTCTCAGAGCCTCGCCGAGATTCTTTGCGCCACAAACAAAAGGAACGCGGAACTTTGTTTTATCAATATGATAAACATCATCAGCAGGCGAAAGAACTTCGCTCTCGTCAATGTAATCTATCTCTATTGCCTCAAGTATCTGAGCCTCAGCGAAGTGACCGATCCTGCACTTTGCCATTACAGGAATACTTACTGCCTTCTGAATTCCCTTTATCATTGCAGGGTCGCTCATTCTTGAAACTCCGCCTGCTGCACGGATATCGGCAGGAATACGCTCAAGAGCCATAACTGCGCAGGCACCTGCTGCCTCGGCAATTTTAGCCTGTTCGGGAGTTGTAACGTCCATGATAACTCCGCCCTTTAACATCTGGGCAAGTTCCTTATTAAGCTGATAGCGATCATTATTCATAATATAAACCTCCGTTTTGAATACGATTATTGACAGTAAATCGGTTTTACTCGTTGACTTTCTGATATGTTTATAGTATAATTCAAATGTGACCATGTTTCAATATTCAAAATATGTTTTTTCAATAAGGCCAGAATGGAGTATTTTATGTTGACTTACGAAATAGATAAGACCAGTATTGAACCTTTATATGTTCAGATATACAAAAAAATTAAAAATTCCATTGAGTGCGGAACTATAAAATCTGGCGAAAAACTGCCATCAAAGCGAAGTTTTGCCGCACAGCTCGGTTTGAGCATAATAACAGTAGAAAATGCATATAACCAGCTTATTGCCGAGGGGTATATAAGGTCAGTTCCCAAAAAGGGATACTTTGCGGAGACTGTCGTTAAAAGCGTCCACCTTGCGGAAACTCCCGAACACATCGCCAAAGACAGCGTATCCGATGAAAAGTCCTCCGAAAATGAAATGTTTCCGTTTGCCGTATGGGCAAAGCTGATGCGCGAGGAGCTTTCGGGTAATCAGCGTAATCTGCTCACAAAGCCGCCCTTTGAGGGCGTTTACGAACTGAGATACGCAATATCGGAGCACCTGAAGCAATTTCGCAATATAACCGCCTGTCCCGAACAGATAATAATAGGCGCGGGCGCGGAGTATCTCTATATGCTGATGAATATTCTCTTTGGGAACAGCTACATTTTCGCCGTGGAAGAACCCGGATACTCCAAAATTGCCGAAATATACGCGAACTACGGGATAAAGTGCGAGAGGATCCCCGTAATGACGGACGGGATAGACGTTTCGTATCTGAAAGAACTTAAAACCGACATTATACATATTTCCCCCTCACACCACTTTCCTACCGGAGCGATCACTTCCGTTGGCAAAAGGTATGCTCTCCTTGAGTGGGCAAGCCAATCCCCAGACCGCTTCATAATCGAGGACGACTATGACAGCGAGTTTCGTCTTTCCGGCAAGCCTATCCCCTCCATGTACAGCATAGACGTAATGGACAAGGTAATATACATGAACACTTTCAGCAAAAGCCTTGCGTCCACGATAAGAATAAGCTACATGGTTCTTCCGCCGTCGCTTTTGCATAAATTCAAAGAAAAACTCGGATTCTGCTCATGCCCCGTTTCGACCTTCGAGCAGTACACTCTCGCTCGATTTATCAGCGAGAAATACTTTGAAAAGCACATCAACCGAATGCGTGTACATTATAAAACGTGCCGCAGTCAGCTTTTTGAAAGAATGAAGGATCACAGTATTTTTAACAATTCAAGTATTTCGGGCGAAAACTCGGGACTGCACTGCGTTGTAAAATTCGAGACCGACCTTTCTGACGAAGAATTGCTTGAAAAAGTCACACAACTCGGATTCAAGGCGGCAATGATGAAAAAATACTATCACAATACCGTACAAAAGAATATGCACACGCTGGTTTTCTTTTATTAACACAAAAATACCGCACCCGGAGCAATGCTTGCGAGTGCGGTATTTCTGATTTGTCCCTTAGGAGCCCATAAATATATCACAGTTCATAACCGCCGAACAATGTGCAGATATCGGCATTATTATGAAGTGAATACATAAGTTTTAAGAAATTATTACTTTTTAAGAAGTTCTTTTTTCATTAGAGAAAGGTCAAGTGCGTTAAGTTTGCCGTCCTCATAAAAGTCGGCAGCCGCTGAATCTGAAAGCTGTACGTCCGAAGCAGACAAAAGCCACTTCTGGAACATTACTGCGTCGCTGACATTGAATGAACCGTCTCCGTTGACATCGCCCTTTAACAGGCTTGGGGTCTGCCCCCTCGGGAACAACATCTGTGACGCGTATTACTTCTTTTGCCGCAGCAGCTTTAAGGTCTTATATCTCGCTTTCGGACTTTCCGGCTGTAACGGACGAATCGAGTCTGTCACCCCAGTTGAGGTCAAGTGACCACCAAAGCTGTATCTCCGCATTCGCACTGTCCATGCAAAGCTCGGAGAGCATTTTCAGCTCGCTGCTGTCGGAGACCTGTCTGTTCTCTGACCAACATACCGCGTTCATCTGGCTTGTGTCTGTAAGGTCGATCTTGCACGGTACAGGCTCGTTGCCATTCTTTTCGCTGTTCCACTCAACACCTGCCCTGAAAGGATAACCTATCCAGTAGCCCTTTCCGTTCACGTTGAGATTAAAGCAAAGAGCGCCTCCGCCGCACAGCGATTTCGTCATGTCTATATCAAAGTACAGTTCAGCACTTTTGCCCACAGCATTCGGGAAAACCACTTTTCCGTCAGGATATATCGTGCAGTGGTCGTTGGAAACAACATCGTCAACATCGTTTCCTGAGAAATCCGTTCTCGGTGCGCCGTATTTTTCAGCAGCGTCCGCTATTGAATCATATATGAAAGTCTTGTTCGTTCTGTCGAGGAAACGGTAAGCTTCATTGTCGCCGCTTGCATTGGAGTTATCCCACAGGCAGCAGGTTATTCCTCTTGCTCTTGCGACAGCGTAATAATAAGCTGTCTGGTTGGTTCTGTCCTGCGTATTCTCCCTGTTTGTAGCTCCGAATTCGCCGATAATAACGGGAACATTCTGATTTATAAATGCAATATAAAGAGTATCAAACATATCATCAAGTGATTTTTTCATAGCGTCCGTGAACTCGGTGGGTGCTCCCTCGCTTGTGTTGCCCATACTGAAATCAAACGGTTCATACGCATGAACTGAGAGTATCAGCTTATCCTTTGCGGAATCTGTAGGCATTTTGAAATATTTTGTCTGCATAGCTGCCTCAGCCTTTGCCGAAGTCGCAGGAACCATGATGTATCGGCTGCTGTTGTTGCCGCCGGTTGATCTTATCGAATCAACTGCCGCCTGATTTATCTTTGAGATACACCTGATTCCGCAAAACTGAAACATCCGCCACTGTACAAAACAGCGTAAATATGTTAAAATAGAATCATAGAAAGCGC
>ENA-ORLU01002424-ORLU01002424.1-human-gut-metagenome-genome-assembly--contig:-NODE-2424-length-10926-cov-3.162688_pt1 | contig 10926 bp, 10 predicted proteins | sample MGYA00243009_ERZ508833 | MGnify/ENA primary metagenome ERZ508833 (study PRJEB26277, sample SAMN04329763) | human gut metagenome | biome: human-associated habitat | host: Homo sapiens | place: USA...
TAATATTGCGGAGTCGCTCCTGACTTTCAAATTTATCCGGAATTTGTTGCAGTTTTCCTGCCTTCTCGACGAAGATACAGTCATAACCGTTGATCATAACTTCCGTGATAGATTTATCCGAGATGATCTTGCCCAGGATACCCAGTCCACGAATTGACTCAAATACCGTATCTGCAAGACTCTTTCTGACTTTAAAGGAAATAGAAGAATAATAGGCTGCAGTCTCCGGATCTACTGTTTCACACTGCTTCACCCTTAACTCCAGCATGGCATTGATCCGATCTTTTAACTGTTCATCCGACAATTCGGAATAGCTGGGATCTCTGCTCACCATCTCCCTGATCTGTGTTATCTCTTCTGTAAAAAAGTCTCTCATTTCTTCTGCCCCTCAACCGTGTATTTTCTGTAGCTTCCCACTGATATACAAAAGTAAGCTGACGTTATAACAGCTGTAAAAGACAATTACTGCAGGCATCCTGCGCTGCCGCTGCAATAAATTGTCCCGGCTCCGGATTCTGTGCCACATTTATTCTGCCAATCACCGGAATCTCACTGGGAACCGTGCTCTCTCTTCCCGTATAGAAATTCAAAAGACGCACCATCTTCTTGCCGTAAGCATTAATAATATGCATCTGATTCAAAAAGCCGGTCATCTTCGCAGATGCGATCCTGTCGGTCTTCTCTACGACCACAATCCGGTCTGCCAGTTCAAACACCACCTGTGCTTTAGCATCCATGCTGCAGCTCATATCCACAACGATCACATCGAACAATCCGCTCTTCAAAATGATTCAGGTAGAAAAGATTGTTCTGTCCGGTCTGAAGCAGACTCTGGATCTTCATGGTAAAGTTCATGTTTTCACCAAGACATGCCGCAATTTCAGAGACACCCCTCACATCGGATCCCGGCAGATAGCATTCCTCCGAACCGATGTCCTCAAGTCCCAGATAGAGACATCGTAAGCCCTGTACAGCATATTTTGTGGCAGCACAAAGTGCTGTCGTTGTCTTGCCAGCGCCACCGACAGGGGAATATACAGCTATCACAGAGGTCTTCTTCTGCCCGGCCACCACTCCGGTGTCACCGCATACCTCTGCATACACCTCTAATATCTGCTGATAAATTTTGCTGATCCGCTGGTATTTACGGATTTTCTTAGTCTTTTGAAATTGTGATGCGACACCTTGCGTTTCATCCAGCAGCAGAATCGGAAGGAACCTTTTTCCGCCGTCCGCATGTCCGTCATACGCACTGGCATCAAAAAGCAGCACATCGAACTTCTGCGACATCAAAGCCTGTTCCAAGGTATTTTCATCTGTGAACACAGAGAGATTCAGATCCTCATATTCTTCCAATACACTGAGTATACGTTTTACATACTCTTCGTTAGTATCTGCGATTGCTATCTTTAGTATCATATGTCCTCTCCTCACCACAAATATTAAGAATCTTTTTTATTGAAATCTTTTTATATCATAAACCCGTTTTTTTAATTTGTCAATTCTATAGAGCATATCAGTATATCCTATAGAGTATATTTTTTGTAACGATTATTTGTTACACTAAGAACGTATAATATTGGAAAAGTGTAAAATTCAACTGTAAACAAAGCAAAGAATGGTAGATAATGCAGTAGATAAGGCGTGTGATAGTATTGGAACCAGATAAGGACTACAATTTGCTCGTAGGGTTACGAATCCGGGAGATACGTGAGGCCTTTCAAATGACCAGAGCAGAATTCAGTGAAAAATGTGATATTTCCGAAAGCTTTCTTGCAGCAGTGGAAAGCGGCAAAAAGAGTATCACCTCTAAAACCCTGTATAAAATATGTACTGCACTGAATGTATCGGCAGATTATTTTATTCTTGGGAAAAATAACGACTTTAAGACAGATACCGCTCTGGAATTGCTGAATTCTCTGGACGATTTTTCCAGAGAGTCGGCAATGCAGATCCTGAATCAGTATGTAATTGCCATTAACAACGTAAGATCCCGAAACGATAGCGCCAAGAAGCCTCAGACATGATGTCTGAGGCTTCTTGTTTTCTTATGGAAACAGGCTTTAAGATTTCTGTTTTCTTTTTATCCGGAATATGGTAATTTAAATTAAGATATCATTGAAAATCCAGGAGATTATCATGCAGGCTTTAATAGTACATTTTTTTATTATCTTTGCTTTCTATATTTTATCTGCATATGCCACCACAGACATCTTACGTTTACTTAAAGGAAGTACGCTCCCGGTCAATTCCGCTCACTGCTACTGTCCGAACTGCAACAGTAAGATAGCCCTGAAGGATCAGATTCCCATCCTTTCTTACTTCCTGAATCATGGGAAATGCAGGGTCTGTGGCTGTAAAATTCCTCCGAATGACTTATTTTTGGAAGTCTTTTTCTTTCTGTCCTTTTCTTCCATTACTTTACTTCTTCATTTTCAATGGAGTGCCTATTTTTTATGCGTTGCACTCTATGAGGCCGTAAAGTGTATCTTTCTGTTCCGGCACGGGAAAATAGAAAAAGAATTCGGGAAAAATTTCCTGCGCTCTCTTCTGAATAATCTCCTGCTTTTTCTCTTTCTTGCTTTTCCGTTTGCACTTCTTACCTTATAAGATGCCAGGCCGGAAATCACCATGGAAATAAACAATCCCCATCCTGCACTCATCTTTCTATCTCTCCGCACTGTAATTTTTTGAACCGTTTTTCGATTCTATATATGTGCTCTGATATTTTGTTTTAATTGTATCTGTTTTTCCCATATGTCCATATATTTGATATCGGGGTCAAAAGCCTCCTACTTTGATGCTTATATCGTGGCGGGTCATAACAAAAAGAGAGAAGGAATGCTGCCTCCCTCTCTCTTTTTTTACATTTGATTATTTATTTTGCCTTCGGCGCAAACTTCTTTCTCAGTACATACCACAGGGCACCTGCAATACATACAGAGGAGTAAGCACCACAGATGATGCCTACCATCAGAGGCAGTGCGAAGTCACGGATGCTAGTCACGCCCCAGATATACAGCGCACCTACCATCACCAGAGTGGTCAGGGAAGTAAATAAGCTTCGGGACAGTGTCTGGGTGATACTGCGGTTTACGACATCCTGCAGGTCATCCTTTTTGGTCATCACTGCCATGTTCTCACGTACACGGTCGAAGACTACGATGGTGGCGTTGATGGAGTAACCTACGATGGTCAGCAGGCAGGCAATAAATGTATTGCTGACAGATACTCTCGCCAGTGCGTAGAAGGTAATTACTACCAGCACATCGTGAAGCAGACAGGCAATACTGCTGACACCGAAACGGATGTCGCTGAAACGGAAGCGGATATAGATCAGCATGCAGATGATTGCTACTGCTACTGCCAGGATCGTATCGGACTTCATTTCATTACTGATGGTGGAACTGATGGTCTCGGAGGTGATCAGCGTCTCATCCACGCCAAAATTATCCACGAACATCTGATTCAGTGCCTGTCTCTGATCCACATCCAGAGAACCGGTCTTGAAGATAACTTCGTTGGAGCCCTGTACGGTCTGGATCTGAACTGCACTGCCGGTGGTGCTCTCGATCAGAGGTACCATCTCGCTGTTGATCTCTTCCAGCGTATAGCTCTTATCAAAAGTGACAGTAGTTGCGGTACCACCCTTGAACTCCAGGCTGTAATTCAGTGCATCTCCGGTGTTCATCTTGTAGACACCCATGGTGATAAATCCAACAGCGATCACTGCCAGAGACAATCCGAAGAAAATACCCTTCTTGCCGAGGAAATTCACAGTCTTGTGTTCCTTACCTACACCATACCACTTAGGATCCTTTAATCCCAGTGCATAGAAAGCTTTCATAATGTACTTGGTCACTACCAGTGCAGTGAACATGGATAAAACGATACCCAGTGCCAGGGTCTGTGCAAATCCCTTGACAGTACCGGGACCTAACAGCCACAATACAGCTGCAGCGATCAGGGTGGTCACATTACCGTCGATAATGGCGGACAGTGCCTTGTCATAACCGATCTGCATAGCGCTCTTAACGGTCTTGCCGGTAGCCAGTTCCTCCCGGATACGGGCAAATACGATAACGTTGGCATCCACTGCCATACCGATGGACAGGATGATACCTGCGATACCGGACAGGGTCAGGGTCAGGTCAAAGCCGTTCAGCAGCAATACTACCAATGCCACATAAATACCCAGTGCAATGACAGAAGCAAATCCGGGCAGAAAATATACTGCGATCATGAAAACAGCCACTACGATAAATCCGATCACAGCTGCTTTTAAACTGGTGGAGATTGCTTCCACACCCAACTGTGCGCCAACTACCTTGGAATGCAGCTCTTCCAGCTCCAGCTTCAGTCCACCGATACGGATGGTGGAAGCCAGGCTCTCTGCCTCTTCATAGGAGTTCATAGGAGAGATCTGTGCATTACCATCGGAGAACACACCTTTTACGGAAGGAACACTTACAAAGGATCCATCATAGTAGATACCCAGGGTCTCGCCCTTCTCGTAAGCATTTCTGGTAGCCTCTTCAAACTTCTTAGTGCCTTCCTCCGTCATCACCAGATCTACCGCATAAGTGGAATTGCCCATCGTCTGGTCCTTGATAGAGCCTGCGGTAGCAGTCTTGACATCTGTACCCTCCAGCATGATGGATCCATCTGCCTTCAGTTCATCGATGGTCTTATTCAGAGCGTACGCATAGCTTGCATTGCCCTGTGCATCGGTCACTGCCTGCATAGAGTAGTTCGCATTGCCGTCCTTGTCTGTCTCTGCAATGAAATACAGGGAACCGGGACGTCCCAGCTCTTCCAGGATCTTGTTGGCATCTGTTACACCGGGAATCTCGATATTGATACGATCGGTACCCTCCTGGTATACAATAGCCTCTTTACTGTAGTTCTCAACACGCTTCTGCAGCTTGGCAATAGTATCTGCCATGTCCGTTGCATCCGGCTCTTCATCGCCTACCACCTGATAAGTGATACTGACACCACCGGCCAGATCCAGTCCCAGACTGATGTCTGAAGCACTGGCAGTTCCTTCCGCATCTACGCCATACAGATCCACATAGCCGACACCCAGCAGGACCAGAAGGGCGCAGAGCAGAATGATGATTGCTTTACTTTTTTTCATCGTTCCTTTGTCCTTTCTATTCTTCTGAAGCTTCTGCTGCTTCCGCAGCCTTCAGCATGATAGCACATTCGATACGCTTTCTCTGCAGCTCACAGCCGATGTCATACGCATCATTGATATTGCCATGGAAATTATAGGAGTTCGCAGCACATCCGCCGCTGCAATAGAACTTGGCAAAACACTTCTTACACTTGTCCTTTGCATAGACATTACAGCATTTGAACTCGTCACGGATATCATCTCTTACCACACCGGTATCAACATTGCCCATGAGGAACTTCTCGTTACCCACGAACTGATGGCAGGGATACAGGTCTCCCCAGGGAGTAACCGCCAGATATTCGGTACCGGATCCGCAGCCGGAGAGTCTCTTGGCTACGCAGGGACCGCCCTGCAGATCGATCATAAAGTGGAAGAAATTGAAAGCCTTGCCCTCTTTCTTACGCTTGATCATTTCTACTGCCAGTTTATCGTATTCTTCCTTTAAGATCGGAAGATCCTCTTCTCTGATGGCATAATCATCCGTAGGCTGTGCCACAACGGGCTCCACGGAGATCTGTTTGAATCCCAGATCTGCCAGATGCAGAACGTCCTTGGAGAAATCGAGATTATTGTGGGTGAACGTACCACGCACATAATAGTTCATCTGGTCTCTGCTCTCCGCTACCTTCTGGAACTTGGGAACAATGATGTCATAGCTGCCCTGTCCGCCACGGAAAGGACGCATCTTGTCGTTGATCTCCTTACGTCCATCGATACTCAGCACGATATTACCCATTTCCTTATTCACGAACTCCAGGATCTCATCATTTAATAAGATACCATTGGTAGTCAGGGTAAAACGGAACTTTTTATTGTTGGACTTCTCTAAGCTTCTGCCGTATTCTACCAGCTGCTTTACCACATCCCAGTTCATCAGTGGTTCACCGCCGAAGAAATCCACTTCCAGGTTCACACGGTTGCCGGAATTGGCTACCAGGAAATCCAGTGCCTTTTTGCCGACCTCAAAGCTCATCAGCGCTCTTCTGCCGTGGTACTCACCCTCTTCCGCAAAGCAATATCTGCAGGCAAGGTTACAGTCATGGGCAATGTGCAGGCACAGTGCCTTGACTACGGTCTGGCGCTTCTTAAAATCAAAAATGTAATTCTCATAAATATCGGGAGCAAACAGCTGTCCTGCCTTCTCCAGCTCCAGGACCTCGTCCACCGCTTCGGTGATCTCTTCCTGGGGATAGGGGATATTTGCAAGATTCAGTACGGCGGCCTTGATAGTATCCGCATCCTTGATGCCTTCCGTTACCAGAGGCTCTACCAGCGGGATCATATCATACACAATATCATCTACCACATGGACAGAACCACTGTTCACATCCATAACGATATTATAGCCGTTGCTCTTATACTGGTGTATCACAGTTCTATTCCTCTTCTTTCTACTTCTTATTGCTTAAAATACATTAACATTAACTATTCGGAACCCCATTCGCAAAATCGTCCTCCGGACTTTCCTGAATAACATGCCTGCATGTTATTTGCTCATGTGGTTACTTCGCCGTATTTTGCCGGACGTATCTTCTTACGTATGCAAGCATCCGACAAAGAATACGCTGTCATCTCCAGCTCCGAATAGTTAACAGAGAATAAGCAGCGACCTGAATCGCTGCTTACGTTAGTCTCTTCTCATTTTCTTAGATTATTTAATCTTTTCACAACTCTGGTTTCCTACAGTGCAGGAAGTCTTACATGCAGACTGGCAGGAAGTCTGGCACTCGCCGCAGCCGCCCTTTTTCATGGATTCCTTTAAATCTCTGGTTGTTAAAGTCTTAATATGCTTCATTAAAAATAGCCTCCTTATGATTTCAAAGCGCCTATAGACGCCAGCGTGTATATAAACATACAGACACGCAACTCATTTTTGCTCATTATATCATGTATTTGGCATTTGTAAAAGCTTTTTTTCTCAAAAACCGTTAAATTCCTGTCCATTTCTGTATTTTACCCTAACATTCCGCCCAGTGTCCCCCCGGCCACACACAATACCATTGTGGTCCAGAAGGAATTGCCCAATGCAGTTTCCGGCGTTTTGATCAATACGGATACCACCGCCAGTATCACGAAATATGCTGCCCCTAGCAGTGCTCCCCAAAGAAACTTCTGCGTCTCCATCTTTTTTCCTGCCAAAAATCCCGCCATAAAGGTAGTTACGACATAAATAGCCGAGATTGCAATGGTCACCATTCCTTCCGTCAGATGCAATTTATACAATAAAAGTGCCAACAGACATAAAAGCAACAGTGTCAGCACATAGGATGCCAGCAGACATTTTGCCAGTGCAAGCACCGGAACCCCTTCTTTTCTCTCGCCTCTTTTTTCCATGTTGCTCCTCCTTTTTACCTATGTAAAATATATATTCAAATCATTCGGAAAACTTGACAACTATTCCTGTCCTATTGTATATTGTTGCTTAATAACTTATAAATGGGGCTTATGCCTACTACTATTATTTAAGAAGGAGTGAACTTTTTTGGATACCTCTGGTGTCATACAACTTGTTTCTATCGTAATTCTGATTTTTCTATCCGGCTTTTTCTCTTCTGCCGAGACTGCGCTGTCCACGGTCAACCGTGTACGGATGCGTACCCTGGAAGAGGAAGGCAGCAAGCGTGCTGCACGCGTCAACAAAGTCCTGGACAATTACAGTAAAATGATCAGTACCATTCTGATCGGCAACAATATTGTCAATCTGACTGCATCTTCCCTGGCAACAACATTAGCTATGCGAATCAATCTGGCTGTAGGTATCGCAACCGGTGTTCTGACCATTGTCGTGCTGCTCTGCGGCGAAATCGTACCCAAGACCTGGGCAATACTGTATTCTGAGAAGCTGGCCCTGACATATTGCAATGTAATCTATTTTCTGATGCAGGTGCTCACGCCGGTCATCTTCATTGTGGATCTGCTGTCCCACGGTATCATGAAGCTGTTACATATCGATCCCAACAAAAAAGCCAGCACCATGACTGAAAGCGAGCTGAAAACCTACGTGGACGTCAGTCATGAGGACGGTGTCATCGAATCCGAGGAACGCAAGCTGATCTACAATGTGTTCGATTTTTCCGATGCCCACGCCAAGGATATCATGATTCCACGCATCAATATGGTAACGGTCAGTCTGGATGCTACTTATGACGATGTTCTGGCAGTTTTCCGGGATTCCATGTATACCAGGCTTCCGGTCTATGAGGATGACAAGGACAATATTATCGGTCTGATCAATATCAAGGACTTTATCCTGACGGAGGATCAGAGTGCTTTCCATGTGGGAAACATTTTGCGTGATGCTTACTATACTTACGAGTACAAGAAAATCGCAGACCTCATGTATGAGATGCGGGAAAAGACCACCAATGTCTCTTTCGTATTGAATGAATACGGTGCTACCGTTGGTATGATCACTCTGGAGGATCTGTTAGAAGAGATCGTCGGTGAGATCCGTGACGAATACGATGAGGACGAGGAAGAACTGATCCAGAAGATGTCAGAAGATACTTATCTGGTGGAAGGCAGCATGAAGCTGGATGACATCAACGACGTTCTTGGAACAAATCTGACCAGTGAAGATTATGACTCCATCGGCGGTCTGATCATCGACTGTCTGGATCGTCTGCCGGAGGATGGTGAGGAAGTCACCCTGGAGAACGGTATTCACCTGAAAGTACAGGGCATCGATCAGAACCGTATCGTCAAAGTGCTGATTACGATTCCGAAGCCCACCGAAGAACACGTTGCCGGCAGTTCCGAGATTTCGGAAGATCACGAATAGCACAAGGACCAACAAAGCTTTCTTCTTTGTTGGTCCTTAAGTAATGAAAGGGAAAATAATGTCACAGGATAAAAATACAGAAAACAAGAAAACAAAAATGACTTCCAAACAGATCTTTGCGATCGCAGGAATCGTTGTGCTGGTGCTGTTGTATGTCGTAACCCTGTTCGCAGCGATCTTCGACAGTTCCGCCAGTCATGCACTGTTCGCCACCTGCCTGTTAGCCACGGTAGCCATTCCTCTTCTCATTTGGATCTACACCTGGATGTTCGGGAAACTGACGAACCGCTCCACCTTCGCAGATTTCCATCCGGAAGAGAAAAAGGGCGATAAATAAGATTGTCAGCAGTCCACGCCAAGCTTGCGCAGTTCCTCTTCCGCCTGCTCTTTGGTCAGGAAGTGGATGCCATGGATTCCCTGTTTTTCGGCGGCTTCGACGTTCTTCAGGGTATCATCCAGGAATACGCTCTCTTCTGCCTTCAATCCATAACGTTTCAAAAGCAACTGATAGATCTCCGGTTCCGGCTTGATCAGATGCTCCTTATAGGACAGGATACCACCCTCCATCTCCGGCAGGAAATTCAATGCCTCTGCGCATTCCACCTCGGCCTTGCGGGAAAAATTAGACAAATAATACACATGATATCCCTTCGATTTCAATTCCTGCAGCCAGGGGATTGCATATGCTCTCGGAGTAACTATTCCGGCAATACTCGTAAATGCCTGATACAGCTCCTGCTCCAGCTGTGGTGCATCTTTTACAAACGCAGCCAGTACCTGTTCATCCGTCCAGGTACCGCGATCATACTCTGCCCATGCCGGATGCATCACGGATGCTTTGGCAATCTTTTGAATCATCTCCGCATCGAATCCTTTGTCTGCCAGAAATCCTTCCCAGCGATAATCAGTCAGTACATTTCCAATATCAAATATTATATTACGTATCATCTTATCCCGTCTCCTATCCGTTTGTCTATTCTCTTGCATGCGCCATCTGCATCATTTATATCGGCCTCTTTATACCTCTTGCATACGCCATCTGCGTCATTTATATCGACCTCTTTATAACGTAGCAGCTGCCACATCCAGTTCCATGATCTCTAGCAATTTCTCCGCCGCTGGCGCCATAGGCATTTTCGTATTCCTTACAACACAGAACTGTCTCTTCGGTATCATTTTATTGAACCTGAGTTCAAAAAGCAGACCGGATTCCACATAATCTCTGGCAAAATCCCGCATCACACAGCCAACACCCAGATTTCGTCTCACAAACTGTACGATCATATCGCTGGTGGCCAGTTCGAACTCCGGCTGCACATATACCCCGTTTCCCGCCAGAAATTCATCCATGTAGCTGCGGCTGCTGGTATTTTTCTCCAGGAAAATAAGAGGCAGACTTTCCAGTTTCTGAAAATCCAGCGTCCGGTTCTTGTAGCTGAAAAATCTTCTTCCCGCCACGAAGACATCCTCAATCTCCCGCACCGGTATCATCTGAATATCAGGTCTCTCCGGAAACGGCGTACTGACAATTCCGAAGTCAATGTGTCCCTCTCTAAAATAATTCAATGTCTCCGGTGTCGGCGCATTGGTGACGATCACCTTGATCCCGGGGTACTGTTCATGGAACTTTTCCAGATAGGGAAGCAGATAAAACTGCAATGTCATATCGCTGGCACCGATGCGGACTTCTCCCAGTTCCATATTCTGCATCTGGTGAACCTTCTTCACACCCATTTCGATCTGTTCGTACCCTTTTGCCACATAGGAATACAACAGTTCTCCCTCACTGGTCAGCCGTACTCCCTTGGCCGCCCGGTGGAACAGGGCGGCATCCAGGGTATTTTCCAGCTGCTTGATGGCCTGACTGACCGCCGGCTGTGAAATTGACAGTTCCCCGGCCGCTTTGGTCACACTCCCACATTTTGCCACATAATAAAATACTTTATACGCTTCCAGATTATTG
>ENA-ORLU01002427-ORLU01002427.1-human-gut-metagenome-genome-assembly--contig:-NODE-2427-length-10917-cov-5.568081_pt1 | contig 10917 bp, 7 predicted proteins | sample MGYA00243009_ERZ508833 | MGnify/ENA primary metagenome ERZ508833 (study PRJEB26277, sample SAMN04329763) | human gut metagenome | biome: human-associated habitat | host: Homo sapiens | place: USA...
CGGCATTCTCGATGTGCCTTGCTCCGTAAGGGCTGCCGCCGAGATTGCGAGCCGCAGCCGTGGCACACCGCGTATTGCCAATGCATTGCTGCGGCGTGTACGCGATTTTGCCCAGGTGAAAGGTTCGGGGAGCATTGACACGGAAATCGCACAGTTTGCCCTTGAGGCTCTGAATATCGACAAGTATGGTCTGGACGAGATAGACAATAAGATACTCTGTACCATCATCGACAAGTTCAAAGGCGGTCCGGTGGGATTGACTACCATCGCCACTGCTTTGGGCGAAGATGCAGGTACGATAGAGGAAGTCTATGAACCGTTCCTGATAAAAGAAGGTTTCCTGAAACGCACTCCCCGTGGGCGTGAAGTGACGGAGCTTGCCTACAAGCATCTGGGGCGAAGCCTCTATAGTAGCCAGCGTACCTTGTTTGGCGACGAGTGATTCATTTTAAGAAAACGAATACAGAGATGCGGAGACATAAAGTCTCTCTTTCCTCTTATCCTAAAAAACTCTGTGCCTCCGTGCCTTTGTGTTCATAACAACCATTAAAGAAGTGGCCGGATTAAAATCATTGGCAAAAGAAACTGCCATTTATGGGTTGAGCAGCATTGTGGGGCGTTTCCTCAATTACCTGCTGGTGCCCGTATATACCATGGCGATGTCCGCACAGAGCGGAGGCTATGGCGTAGTGACGAATGTATATGCGTGGGTGGCGCTCATGCTGGTGTTGTTGACGTGCGGCATGGAGACCGGTTTCTTCCGCTTTGCCAATAAATCAGGGGAAGATCCGATGAAAGTGTATGCAAACTCTTTGCTTTCAGTAGGCGGGGTATCCATGATTTTCGTCCTTCTCTGTCTACTGTTCCTGCAACCGATCGCCAATCTGCTGGATTATGGCAATCATCCCGAGTTTATAGCGATGATGGCTATGGTGGTGGCTTTGGATTCTTTCCAGTGCATTCCTTTCGCCTACTTACGTTATAAGAAAAGACCGATTAAGTTTGCGGCTATTAAATTGCTTTCCATTATCGGTGGAATTGGCTTGAATCTGTTCTTTCTGTTGCTCTGTCCGTGGCTGAATGTTCATTTTCCGGCAACGGTTTCCTGGTTTTATGATCCGGATTATCTGGTAGGTTATATTTTCATCAGTAATCTGATTATTTCGGCAGTGCAGATGTTCTTCTTTATTCCTGAATTGAGAGGCTTTGCTTATAAGTTGGACAAGGCACTGCTAAAACGAATGGTAGTATATTCTTTCCCGGTGTTGATTCTGGGGCTGGTCGGTATTCTGAATCAGACGGTGGATAAGATGATTTATCCGTTTCTTTTCGAGGATCGTCAGGAAGGACTGGTCCAGTTGGGCATTTATGCGGCTACCAGTAAGATTGCTATGGTAATGGCTATGTTTACGCAGGCTTTCCGTTATGCATACGAACCCTTTGTTTTTGGAAAAAACAGAGAAGGGGACAATCGTAAAATGTATGCGGCTGCAATGAAATATTTCCTCATCTTCTCATTGTTGGCTTTCCTTGCCGTGATGTTCTATTTGGATTTGTTGCGCTATCTGGTGGCAAGAGGATATTGGGAAGGGCTGGGAGTAGTGGCTGTTGTGATGCTTGCAGAAATATGTAAGGGAATCTATTTCAATCTTTCCTTTTGGTATAAACTGACGGATGAAACACGTTGGGGGGCTTATTTCTCACTGATAGGATGTGCCATTATTGTGGTGATGAACATTGTGTTTGTGCCTGTGTATGGTTATATTGCTTCTGCGTGGGCTTCTGTTGCCGGATATGGGGTGATTATGCTGTTGTCCTATTGGATGGGACAGAAGAAGTATCCGATTCAGTATGACTTGAAAAGTCTGGGACTTTATATCCTGCTTGCTGCGGTACTGTATGTGATTGGCGAACAAGTGCCGATTTCTGATCTTGTGCTCCGTCTGGCTTTCCGTACTGTGCTTTTATTGTTGTTTGTAGCATACATCGTCAAGAAAGATTTGCCGTTAAGTCAGCTACCTGTTATTAATCGATTTATAAAGAAGAAATAACTTATGAAGACAGATGAACGTAATAAATTCGCCATAAAGTCCTTTTTAGGCGAATATCTGGATTTGAGAAAGGATAAGGATAATGAACTGGCAACAGTTGATTCTATCCGTAAAGGTGTGGAGTTCAAGGGGGCGAACCTGTGGATTCTTATCTTTGCCATTTTCATGGCGTCACTTGGCTTGAATGTGAACTCTACCGCCGTGATCATCGGTGCCATGTTGATTTCTCCGTTGATGGGGCCTATCATGGGAGTAGGGCTTTCTGTCGGCTTGAACGACTTCGAACTGATGAAACGTTCTTTAAAGAGTTTTCTTATTACGACCGCTTTCAGTGTGACGACGGCGACAATCTTCTTCCTTCTGGCGCCTATTGCCGGTTCGCAGTCAGAGTTGCTGGCCCGCACATCGCCGACAATTTATGACGTATTCATCGCACTTTTCGGTGGTCTGGCAGGTGTGGTGGCTCTTTCTACGAAAGAAAAAGGGAACGTGATTCCGGGTGTCGCTATCGCTACGGCATTGATGCCGCCGCTTTGTACGGCAGGTTACGGGCTGGCTTCCGGTAATCTGATCTATTTTCTGGGAGCCTTTTACCTCTACTTCATAAATTCCGTATTCATTAGCCTCGCAACTTTTATCGGTGTGCGTGTGATGCATTTCCAGCGGAAAGAGTTCGTTGATAAAAACCGTGAAAAGACGGTGCGTAAATATATCATCCTGATTGTGATTCTGACGATGTGCCCGGCTGTTTATCTGACATTCGGCATTATCAAAAGTACTTTCTATGAAGCGGCGGCCAACCGGTTTATCAACGAACAGTTGGGATTCGAGAATACGCAAGTGCTTGATAAAAAGGTCAGCTATGAACATAAGGAAGTCCGTGTTGTCCTGATCGGCTCGGAAGTGCCGGACGCTTCGATCTCCATAGCCCGCAGTAAACTGAAAGAGTATAAACTTGAAGATACCAAGCTGATAGTATTGCAGGGTATGAACAACGAAGCGGTGGATGTGTCTTCTATCCGTGCCATGGTAATGGAAGACTTCTACAAGAACAGCGAACAACGGCTTCAGGAACAGAAAGTCAAAATAACTCAACTGGAGACAACTCTCCAACAATATAAATCGTATGATGAAATGAGTCGTACACTGGTGCCGGAACTGAAGGTGCTTTATCCTTCTATCACTACGCTTTCCATTGCTCACTCGCTCGAAGTACGGGTAGATTCGATGAAAACGGATACGGTGACGCTGGCTGTCATGAAGTTTGCCAAACATCCGACGAATACGGAGAAAGAGAAAATCAGCGAGTGGCTGAAAGCCCGGGTAGGGGCGAAAAAGTTGAGGTTGATTACCGAATAAAGAATCTAAAAATAATAGCATGAAATTCAGACTGACCGCAGTTATTGTCCTTGCTCTTTGCTTGTCGAATGCTTTTGCCGATGAGGGAATGTGGCTATTGGGAAATCTTAAGAAGAATAAGCAAACAGACCGGGTAATGAGAGAACTTGGTTTGCAGATGCCTGTAAATAAATTATATAATCCGAAGAAGCCGTGTCTGGCGGATGCCGTTGTCAGTTTCGGCGGCTTTTGTTCGGGAGTAGTCGTATCGGAAGACGGGTTGGTGTTCACCAATCATCATTGCGGTTTCAGTAGTATCCAGCAACATTCTTCGGTAGAACATGATTATCTGAAAGACGGTTTTGTGGCCCGTAGCCTCGAAGAAGAACTGCCGAATCCCGAGTTATATGTCCGTTTCCTGCTTCGTACGGAAAATGTGACCAAGCGGGTATTGTCTGCCGCCAAACACGCCAAGACGGAATCCGAGCGGCGGGTGGCAGTCGATTCTGTGATGAATGTAATCGGGATGGAAGTATCGGAAAAGGACTCCACGTTGACGGGTATTGTTGACGCCTACTATGCGGGAAATGAGTTCTGGCTGTCTGTTTACCGTGATTATAATGATGTCCGCCTGGTATTTGCTCCCCCTTCCTCTGTCGGTAAGTTCGGGTGGGATACGGACAACTGGATGTGGCCGCGTCATACGGGCGATTTCAGCGTATTCCGTATCTATGCGAACACTCAGAACGGTCCGGCGGATTATTCTCCGGACAATGTGCCCTATCATCCCGAATATGTAGCTCCTGTCTCTTTGGAAGGATATAAGGAAGGCTCTTTCTGTATGACGCTCGGTTATCCGGGGAGTACGGAGCGTTATCTCTCTTCGTATGGTATCGAGGAGATGATGAACGGCATCAATCAGGCTATGATTGACGTGCGTGGAGTGAAACAGGCTATTTGGAAGCGGGAAATGGACCGTCGTCCGGACATCCGTATCAAGTATGCCTCAAAGTACGATGAAAGCTCTAATTACTGGAAGAATAGTATCGGAACCAATAAAGCGATCCAACACCTGAAAGTGCTGGAAAAGAAACGTGCTGCCGAGGCTGCACTGCGCGAATGGATTCAGGCGCATCCCGAAGAAAGGGAGAAACTTATTCGTTTATTCTCTTCCCTGGAGCTGAATTATGGCAATCGTCGTGAGATAAACCGTGCCTTGGCTTATTTCGGTGAAGCATTTATCAATGGTCCTGAATTGGTTCAGCTTGCGCTTGAAATTCTGAACTTCGACTTTGAGGCGGAAGAAAAGCAAGTGGTAAGCCGTATGAAGAAGCTGTTGGAAAAGTATGACAACCTGGATACTGCCATTGACAAGGAAGTCTTTGCCGCCATGCTGAAAGAGTATCAAACGAAAGTGGACAAGAAGTATCTTCCCGCTATGTACGATAAGATCGACACGCTCTATAACGGGAATATCCAAGCCTATGTAGACTCCTTGTATGCAACATCCAATATAACCTCGCCTAAAGGTTTGAAACGCTTCCTGGAACGGGATACGACGTATAATCTGATTGAAGACCCTGCCGTATCTTTGAGTCTTGACCTGATTGTGAAATATTATGAGATGAACCAGGGTATTTCCGAAGCTTCCGAGCAGATCGAACAGGGAGAGCGCTTATTCAATGATGCCATGCGCCGTATGTATGCCGACCGCAATTTCTATCCCGACGCCAATTCGACCATGCGGCTCAGTTTCGGGACGGTCAGTGGTTATTCTCCTTTCGACGGGGCTACTTACGGCTATTATACAACAGTGAAAGGTATCTTTGAGAAGGTAAAAGAGCATGCCGGAGACATTGACTTTGCCGTGCAGCCGGAACTCTTGTCTTTATTATCTTCCCGCGACTTCGGCAGGTATGCCAACGAACAGGGAGATATGAATGTCTGCTTTATCTCCAACAATGATATAACAGGAGGAAACTCCGGCAGTGCCATGTTCAACGGTAAGGGAGAGTTGCTCGGTCTGGCGTTTGACGGCAATTGGGAAGCCATGAGCAGTGATATTGTATTTGAACCCGATTTACAACGATGTATCGGTGTGGATGTGCGTTATATGCTCTTTATTATCGAGAAATACGGGAAAGCGGGAAATCTGATAAAAGAATTAAAAATAAGGTGAGTTTGATATAACTTCATTCTCATGCTTCTCCTTCCTTTCCAAAGGAAGGGAAGCATAATCATTAAGTTTATATTGAACTCACCTTATAAAAGGTTATATAAACGTTTTTGGTACAACTTTTTTAAAGAAGTAACCATTCCCTCAAAAGGGGAATTCTATGGTTTTTGCTTTGAAAGTTTTTATTTCTTTGGTTTTCTGCGTGCCCACCCTTCTTCACTGAAGTCTGGTTCTTTGTCTTTAAAGAATTCCTGCCAGTCGTCTTTCTTTTTTGGACCGCGAGCATCCGAATAGCCTCGTTCTGCACGACTCGGTTTTTCTTTTTTGCCGGATTTTGGACCTTTGGTAGAAGCATCTTTTGTTTTTCTATCTTTATTGTCGTAGCGTGGAGTACGATCTTCTCCTTTGCCGAATCGTTTTCCGCCTTTGCGTTCACTTGAACCGTTTTCATGTCCTTTTCCGCCTTCTTCACTAGATACTTCTACTACGACTTTCCGTCCGTTCCATTTCGCACGGCTTAGAGCTTTTACGACATTGATAGCCTCTTTTTCGGGAACTTCAAAGAAAGAGAAGTTCTGCATTAAGTCGATACGTCCTAATTCAATGCGTCCACGTGTATTGCTATTCAGCAAGCCGATGAGGTCACTGGGGAAGAAACTGTCCGTTTTGCCCAAGTTAATGAATAAACGGTTGAAGCCCGGAGCAGCTTTCCGGCTTCTTTTTTCGAAACCACCTTCTTTTCGGTCACCTCTTCCGGTACGTTCGCCACGGCTATCGGTCGGTACTTCTATCTCTGCGCGGTTGCGGTAATATTCGGCAAAGCGGTTAAATTCGTGAGAAACCATTCGTTTAATCAAGTCTTCCTTACTTAACCATTCTAGTTTACGGTAAATATCGGGCATGAATTCAGAAATCTCCTCTTCGTTTACTTTTACTTTCTCGAGGTCGTCAATTACTTTAAGTAACTGTTTCTGGCAAATTCCTGCTGCAGTCGGCATTTCTCCGGGAATAAACTTCTTGCCGATAATACGTTCAATCTCACGCATTTTCCCTTTCTCACGCAGGTTGATAATGGCGATAGAAGTACCTGTCTTGCCGGCACGTCCTGTACGTCCGCTACGGTGAGTATAGCTTTCCGTATCATCCGGCAATCCGTAATTGATGACGTGTGTCAGGTCGTCCACGTCCAGCCCGCGGGCAGCTACGTCCGTAGCAACGAGCAGTTGCAGGTTACGGATACGGAATTTCTGCATCACGGCGTCACGTTGTGCCTGTGACAATTCACCGTGCAATGAGTCGGCATTATAACCTTCCTGCATCAGTTTATCTGCAATTTCCTGTGTTTCCTTACGTGTGCGGCAGAAAATGATACCGTAAATTTGCGGATAATAGTCTACGATACGCTTCAGTGCTTCATACTTATCTTTAGCATGAACGGTATAGGCAACGTGCTTTACGTTGCTGGTACTTTCATTCTTGCGGCCGATAGTGATTTCTTTAGCGTTGCGCAGATAGTTCTTTGAGATGCGCGCAATTTCCGGGCTCATTGTTGCAGAGAAAAGCAACGTATTACGTTCTTGGGGAACATCGGCAAGAATAGCATTGATACTATCCGTAAATCCCATATTCAGCATTTCGTCCGCTTCGTCCATTACCACGTTGCGAATAGTGGACAAGGATACGGTCTTGCGCTCCATTAAGTCCAATAAACGTCCGGGAGTGGCCACGATGATATGTACACCGCGTTTCAGGCTGCGTATCTGACTGTCAATAGAAGAACCACCGTATACCGGGAGTACTTTCAGCCCGTCAATGTATTTGGAATAATCGTTCAAATCTCCTGCTATCTGGAGACAAAGCTCACGAGTAGGGCAGAGGATAAGCGATTGTGGAATTCTGTTCTTTACGTCAATCTGTTGGAGCAAGGGCAGGCCGAATGCGGCTGTTTTACCTGTTCCTGTCTGTGCAAGAGCTACTACATCATTATTTTCTCCTAAAAGGTACGGAATCACTTCCTCTTGTACCGGCATGGGATTCTCGTATCCCATTTCTTCAATTGCTCTACGTATCTCCGGAGAAACGCCAAGCTCTTCAAATGTCTTCATTAAATCTCTGTATATCTTTTATTTCGGGTGCAAAGATAGTCAATATAGTTGAATCAACTATCATTTATCAGTTAATAAAATATTGTACCGCTATTCTATTTCGCGGGTATTATTTATAGCTTTCCGCAAATTCTACGGATACGGAGTTGCTGAAACTCCGGCAGACTTCTGCGGCAAAGTCTTTTCCGCACTGGATAACCTTATCCCAGGTTGCTTCGTTCAGGTTGTTCAAATCACGATATCTGACGTCGTATTTAAGTAATCCGTAGATCAGCCCGGCATTGAAGTTGTCACCTGCTCCAATGGTACTGACAGCTTCCAATGGTTCTATCGGATAATCTTTATTAACTAAATTTGTACGGAGTGATACTTTTTCTCCTCCCGCAGTACAGATAAACCGAGGACAGTAAAATTTGATTTTATCCTTGTATATCTTGTCCGCGTCCTGCATGCCGTACATATAGAAAAAGTCCTCCAATGAGCCTCGTACAATATCCGCATATTCCAAATTCTCGATAATGGTGGGAGCGAGTTTCATCGCTTCGTTTTTGTGTGAAGAACGGAAGTTGGGGTCATAGTAGATAATAGCTTTTTTCTCGCGCGCCTGGTCGAGCAGTTCGAGAATCTTTTCCCGCAATACCGGATTCAAGGCGTAGTAGGAGCCTATCATGACAATGTCGTCTTCTTCCAGTTTGGGGAACAGGACATCGAGACGTTGTTTGGGGTAATCCTTGTAGAAGATATATTCGGCATCACTTTGCTCATTGAGAAAAGCCAGAGATACCGGTGATTTCCCGTCAGGGAATACATTCACATGGTCGGTCGGGATATTGTTGTCACGCATGAATTGCAGGATAATGTTTCCCACGCGGTCGTTACCGGTTTCGCTGATGAAACCGACGTTTGCTCCCATCCGGCCTAAGGATACGATGCCGTTGAATACAGAGCCTCCCGGTACGGCTGCGGAAGGCTGGTCGCCTCGAAAGATGATGTCGAGGATTGTTTCTCCGATACCGATTACTTTTCGCATAGTGATCTTGATTTTTCTCCCAGATAACCTCCGTGGTGGCGTTTCGAATATTCGGCAATGGTGAATCCGGTTTCCTTCATGGTCTGTACTACCAGAATATCACCGATAACAGTCATGGCAGTAGTCGAAGTAGTAGGAGTCATACCCAGCGTACAAACTTCGGCAGGTTTACCGGTACTCAGGCAAACATCCGATTCGTGCGCCAACGGACTATCTGGATTTCCCGTGATAACGATAAACTTCAGTTCCGGGTCCAGATTGTGAGCAAGTTGGGTAAGTTCGACGATTTCACGCGTCTTGCCGGAGTTGGAGATAAGCAGGAGCAAATCATTTTTCTGCAGGATACCCAAGTCACCATGTTGTGCTTCGCTAGGGTGCAGAAATACAGAGGGAATACCCGTAGAACAGAAAGTGGTAGCAATGTTCATCGCAATTTGTCCGGCTTTCCCCATACCGGAAGTTACTAGTTTTCCCTTCTTCTGATGTATCTGTTCAACAATAAGTTGTACTGCTTTCTCATAAGCGTCTGTTACAGGGATATTGAGCACAGCTTGTGCTTCCTGTTGCAAAAGTTGTTTAATGGAGTCTATCATATGATCAGTTTATTTTTTCTTTTAGTTCATCCGGAGTGTTTGCTATTTCGTAATAGGTTGAGAAAGGTTGGCGGGCAAAGCCTTTTTCTTCCAAGGTTTTGAGTGCTTTCAGCAGCTCGTTGTAGAAACCATATTCGTTATAGAAGATAACTTTCTTGTGGTGGTAGCCAATAGAAGCGGCAGCTATAACGTGGAAAACTTCGTCGAGTGTGCCTACGCCTCCAGGCAGTGCCACCAATACATCCGACTTTTCCGTCATTATATCTTTGCGGTCGCTCAGGTTGCGGGTATGAATCACCTCGTCCAGTAGAGAGCTTACTCTACCATTTTCTTCCAGTTTGGTCGGGACTACTCCAATGACCTTACCCCCGTTTTCTTTTACGGTGCGTGCTACGCATTCCATAAGTCCGAGGTTGGCTCCTCCGTAAATCAACGTTTTGCCTGTCTGTCCTATCCATTCGCCTATTCGGCGAGCACTTTCGAAGTACATTTTGTCAATGTTTTCAGAGGCAGAACAGAAAATTCCTATCTTTTCCATATACGTTGTAACTGTTATAGTCCACAAATATCTGCAATTTTCTATAAACAGCAATAAGTTTTATTGTATTTTTGTACCATAATTCAATAAGGAACCAGAAAACAATGCAATCTAACGTATATACACTCCCCAACGGCTTGCGTATTATCCATGAACCGACTCTCTCAAAAGTAGCTTATTGTGGTTTCGCCATTGATGCCGGAACGCGCGATGAGGCTGAGAACGAACAGGGAATGGCTCATTTTGTGGAACATCTCATCTTTAAAGGAACGGAGAAGCGAAAAGCCTGGCATATCCTCAACCGGATGGAGAATGTGGGCGGTGACCTGAATGCCTACACCAATAAGGAAGAAACAGTAGTCTATTCCGCCTTCCTGACTGAACATTTGGAGCGTGCACTCGAACTGTTGGGGGATATTGTATTCCATTCTACCTTTCCTCAACACGAGATAGAAAAAGAAACGGAAGTCATTATTGACGAAATCCAATCATACGAGGATACTCCTTCGGAATTGATATTCGATGATTTTGAAGACATGATTTTCCGCAATCATCCGTTGGGAAGAAATATCCTGGGCAAACCGGAACTGCTACGGAGCTTCCGCACCGAAGATGTTCTTTCATTTACCCGCCGTTACTATCAGCCGGGGAATATGGTCTTCTTCGTTCAGGGACAATACGACTTCAAGAAAATAATCCGTCTGGCGGAGAAATACCTGTCGGATATTCCCGCCGTGGAAGTGAACAATCACCGTGTACCCCCTCCACTTTACGTCCCCGAGCATTTAACGATTGCCAAAGATACGCATCAGGCACACGTAATGATCGGCAGCCGTGGCTACAACGCCTATGATGATAAACGTACTGCCCTCTATCTGCTGAATAACGTTCTCGGCGGCCCCGGCATGAACAGCAAACTGAATGTATCTCTCCGTGAGCGTAGGGGACTGGTTTATAATGTTGAATCCAACCTGACTTCTTATACCGATACCGGAACTTTCTGTATTTATTTCGGTTGCGACCCGGAGGATGCGGAGCTTTGTACCCGCCTTGTGTATAAAGAACTGAAACGCCTGCGCGATACCC
>ENA-ORLU01002428-ORLU01002428.1-human-gut-metagenome-genome-assembly--contig:-NODE-2428-length-10914-cov-5.403064_pt1 | contig 10914 bp, 9 predicted proteins | sample MGYA00243009_ERZ508833 | MGnify/ENA primary metagenome ERZ508833 (study PRJEB26277, sample SAMN04329763) | human gut metagenome | biome: human-associated habitat | host: Homo sapiens | place: USA...
GTAAGTCTGATGCGAGACAGCCGAAAGCCGGGGAACTACATAATTGGCATGTTGTTCGTCCGTATATCCGATCAGTGCTATATCCTGGGGAATACGAAGTCCATGATTTCTGATTACTTCCATAGCGGCAAACGCCAAGATATCATTCATGGCGAGAATGGCATCAGGAGGCTCAGGAAGTGACAATAAAGTCTCTGTAGCTATTTTCCCTTCCTCGAAATCTATCTTCCGGCATACTACCAAGTCCTTCTCAATAGATATTTTATTTTCCCTCAACGCTTCAAGGTAACCGTGTTTTCTGTTTTTCACTATATCCAGGTGGTTGGCGCCACCGATAAAAGCAATTCGCTTGCTTCCATGATCCAGCAAGTGCTGTGTAGCCATTTGGGCAGAATGTACTCCATCTGCCACCACCGTAGAGAAACGTTCCGGCATACAGACACGGTCAAACAGCACGAGTGGCATATTCATATCATCCAAACTCAGCCAATGGTCATAATCCGTTGTTTCCTGAGACAAACACCCTATCACACCTTCTACATGCATATTGACCAGATTCTCAATATTTCTTTTCTCGTGCTCGTATGACTCATGGGAGGTCGTGATAATGACAAAATAACCGTTTGCTATGGCTGTATCTTCTATGCCACTCAAGATAGATGCAAAGAAGTGAGTGACAATATCGGGCACAATCACTCCAATGGTACGAGGGGTATTTTTCCGAAGACTCATGGCAAAGGGATTGGGATGATAATTCATCTCTTTCGCTAATTTCTGGACTTTAGCACAAAGTTCCCGACTGATTTCGGGACTGTTTTTCAAGGCACGAGACACTGTAGGAATAGATACACCTAATATCTGCGCCAAATCTTTCAATGAAGTACGTCTCGATTCTGCCATATAAATACTATAACGGTAATTGATTTACTTTACAAAGAAAGCACATTCCCGTCAATATCCATACAAAGATCGGCGTTTTTTAGTGGTTAGTGAAGAATCACCTGCCAAGCGACACTGCGCAGCTTATTCACCACTAGCCACTTATCACTAATAAATCGCTTCCCGCATCCGGTCTTCGAATGCAGCTAAAGCAGCTTTGGCACCCTCACCCATGGCTATGACGATCTGCTTATAGGAAACATCGGTCACATCGCCAGCAGCATAGATACCTTTCACAGAGGTTCGTCCGTTCTTGTCGGTCAGGATTTCACCCATGCGGTTCGTTTCCACCAGTTCTTTGAACAAAGCACTATTGGCAGTCAGACCAATCTGGACAAAAATACCATCCAAAGCAAAAATCTCTTCTTTTTCCAATGAACGATCTTTCTTTATGAGTCCCACCACTTTGTCACCATCTCCTAATACCTCTACCGTCTGGGTATTAGTGAAGATATCCACATTAGGCAGGCTCCTGGCCTTCTCTTGTAAAACAGTATCGGCTTTCAAGGCATCCATGAACTCAAAGACGGTTACTTTGGAACAGATACCCGCCAAATCAATAGCGGCTTCCACTCCGGAGTTCCCACCACCGATGACTGCCACTTCCTTGCCTTTATAGAACGGCCCGTCACAATGAGGACAGAAAGCAACTCCATGACCGATGTATTTTTCTTCACCGGGAACATTCAATTTTCTCCAGTTCGCCCCTGTAGCAATAATCAGTACGGGAGCCTTATAGGTTTCTCCACCTTTTACCGAAAGTACTTTCATCCCTTCGGCCACTTCCACCTTTTCTTTCGGGCGGTTTTCCAAAATATCAATATTATATTCCGCCAAATGTTTTTTCAAGTCTTGAGCCAGCTGTTAACCGGTGGTTTGAGGAATAGATATCAAGTTCTCGATTCCCATGGTCTCATTTACCTGTCCACCGATACGTTCGGCTATCACCGCTACTTTCAATCCTTTTCGGGCCGAATAGATGGCAGCTGTTGTTCCGGAAGGACCACCACCGGCCACCAGAACATCATATTCTTTTGTCTCAGCAGCTTCCAATTCCACAGAGCCGTAACGGGCTTCCAGCTTCTCCAATAAATCGCCGATGCTGCCACGGCCTACATGAATTTGTTCACCATCAGCAAACACAGTAGGAACGGCCTGCACCTTCATACGGTTCACTTCATCCTCATTGATAGCCCCATCCACTGCCTCATGACGTATCTGATGATTCAGAACCACCATCACATTCAGAGTCTGGACCACATCGGGACAATTGGTACAGGTCAGAGACAAATAGGTGGTCAGATTAATGGGCCCCCGCAATGCCTTGATACGTCTGGTAATAAACTCGTCCGGAAAATTCTTTCCTTTGCCGTCAGCATTCAGAACAGCCATCAACAAAGAAGTAAATTCATGACCACCAGGTACGGCACGAAATGTGATTCCCGTATCCTTTCCTTCTTTTAAAAGGATAAACTTCAGCCCTTCACTATCCTGCAACCGACAGGAAAGTTTATCCGAACAGGAAGCCACTTCTTCCAACGAGTCCACCAACTCGGCACGACTTTCGTGCTGAGGGTGGACAAAGATGTCAAAAGTATAGTGCGCTTCCAATTGGGCAAAAAGACCTTTTAACTGATCTTTTATCGCACTATCTAACATGAGTTCTATACTTTAAATTTTACCTACCAAATCAATACTCGGTTTCAAGGTCTCAGCACCTTTCTTCCATTTAGCAGGACAAACCTCACCATCATGAGTGGCTACAAACTGGGCAGCTTCTACCTTACGAAGAAGTTCATCAGCATTACGCCCGATGCTGTTGTCCTGAATTTCAGCTAATTTGATCTTGCCTTCGGGATTCACTACAAAAGTACCACGATAAGCCATACCGTCTTCTTCAATCATCACACCAAATGCACGCGACAAAGCACCTGTAGGATCTGCCAACATCGGATAAGTGATTTTGCGGATACTTTCAGACGCATCATGCCATGCTTTATGAACGAAATGTGAATCGGTGCTTACAGAATATACTTCCACTCCCATTTCTTTGAACTGATTATACTTTTCAGCAATATCTACAAGTTCGGTAGGGCATACAAACGTAAAGTCAGCAGGATAGAAGAAGAAAATAGCCCATTTACCTTCAATATCTTTATTAGTTACGGTTTTAAACTCTCCATTATGGAATGCCTGAACTTTAAATTCAGGAACTTGTGAATTAATAATTGGTTCCATACTCTTTTTATTTTTAAATTAAAACTGATTTTTAAATTGTAATTATTACATTTGCAAAGGTAACCGACTTCAGCACCTTCCACAATACCTAATTATTAGGATTATATAGAACAAGATTCATCATAAATAGGTATTGGACAAACGATTTTTTAAGTGAATTTTGCATGTAATTAAAAGGATGCTAAATGTTTTAACAACAATAGTTTCCGCCAGGGAACTTAATCGGTAAACACAGTACGTTAGAACTGTGCTATGGCGACAAAACCATCATTGCTCGGGCACTGATTGCTTTCCGGTGATATTCTTAAAAAAAATATAAAAGCCTCCTGACTTCTGTCTGTCCTTTAAAGGTTTTATGTACTTTTGTACCGCTTTAAACAAAAAACAATCAATAAAAATGGACGATTCAATACCACGAACGTGCAATAGTATTAACTGATCCGACAGGGCAATCACTACTCTGAATGCCTCTGAACGGATATAAACGAACGAAAGGAGGCAATAAGATGAGAAAATATCTTTATTGTGAGAATGGCTTTGTAGAAAAGCCACAATGGATGCCAAACTGCTGGGTGAATGTAGAATGCCCCGACCAAAGTGATTTTGAGTTTCTGACTAAAGAATTAAAAGTTCCCGAAGCTTTTTTAGAGGACATCGCCGATATGGATGAACGTCCGCGAACGGATACGGAAGACAACTGGCTACTGACCATTATCCGAATCCCCCTGCAACAACAGGGAAGCATCCCTTATATCACTATCCCCATCGGTATCATTACAAACAATGAAATCATTGTTACCGTGTGTTATCACTCCACTGAAATGATTCCTGATTTTATTGACCACACCCGACGTAAAGGAATCATTGTGCCTAATAAATTTGAATTGATTTTACGGTTAATTTACTCATCTGCCGTATGGTTCTTGAAATATCTGAAACAAATAAACAATGATGTAGCTGCCGCAGAAAAAGAATTGGAAAGGAGCATACGTAATGAGGACCTGCTCAGATTGATGAAACTACAAAAAACATTGGTTTATTTCAATACGTCCATTCGTGGAAATGAGGTGATGGTAGGTAAATTGCAAAGTATCTTCCAGGAAAAAGATTATCAAAACCGCGATTTGGTAGAAGATGTAGTTATTGAATTAAAACAAGCATATAACACGGTTAATATCTACAGTGATATCTTAACCGGAACCATGGACGCATTTGCTTCCATCATATCCAACAATGTGAACACCATCATGAAACGCATGACCAGTATTTCCATCATTCTGATGGTACCCACATTAATAGCTAGTTTCTATGGAATGAATGTAGATGTACATGTAGATGCATTACCACATGCTTTTAGTTTTATTATTTTGGCATCCATCACATTGTCTGCGTTGGCTTTTGTTATTTTCAGAAAGATAAAGTGGTTCTAAAAAATCCTGTAACAATATCATATGACCTGTCATTCACGACAACAGGTCATATGATAAAATTCTTTTCGCCCCCTAATCTTATAACAAAGATATTCAACTTACTCTTACTTTCTTTCTCCAAATACGTTTTATCCATAAATAGTATCCTGTCAATGGCAAGGTGGCTCCTATCAAAGCTGCTATAAACGTCAGTAAACGGGTAAGCATACCGCCCCAACTACCAACATGTACAGAATAGATCCATCCGCGAATCTTTCCAGCCTTCTCAGCATCTTTATATAAAACTACCTTATCAATCTTACCACTATGAGGATTGAATTTATAACGATCGGAAGCACGTTGATTACCGAAGGTATTGAAAGAGACATTTGCTGCCCCATCTGATAAGGTTATCTGCTTGTAGCCGGGATTATTCAGGGCTAATTGTTCATAAACTTGTTGCCAACAAACATAGGACGAAGAATGAGAAACATTCTTTCCGGATTGGTCGCCGCCTTTCCCCCCACGCCGGGTCACCCCACCATGAGCACCTCCCTGCTGTACTTCCACGCCAAACACTTTATAGAAACCTGTCCGATACCATCCAAAAGACCATGTTAGCCCGGTAAGGGCCATAGCCAACAAAAAAAACAGCGCATACATACCACCTGCAACATGCAGGTCATACCAAAATCTTCTAAAGCCCCTGCCGACAGATATTCTTAAACTATTTTTCAAGGCTTTTCGTGTACGAGGCCACCAGATAACGATACCCGATATCAAAACCACGACAAACAACAGGGTGCTGACACCTACAATCATTTTTCCCCAGAAGACTCCGCCATCCGCTTTCATACTGTCCAACAGCCAGCGATGCAGCCTGAACATAGTCACAAAAAATGCAGGACGTTCATATTTACCTTTAATCTCACCAGTATATTGATCCACATACATGAAAGCACGACGAGGCTTGGACAAATTCACCTGCCAAGCACGTTCCGGGTCAGAGAAAACATTGATTCCTGTGACAGACACACTGTCGGGTAACATGAGTTCTACCTCTTCCAATAATCGATCAACAGGAAGTGAAACTGTCTCTACCTTTTTTACATAATAAAGTTCATGCCTGACCAGTTCCATCACTTCATTTTCAAAAACCAACATGGCTCCCGAGAAGCAAATCAAGGAAATGATTAACCCGAAAGGAACAGAAAGCCAAAGATGTATTTGGCGAAATATTTTCTTCATAAAATCTTCGATACGATTCATAAAAAGAGTCTGCATAAGCACATACTGCCCGCAGACTCCCATTATATTATTACAATACTCAGTTCTGAGGTTGCAGTTTACCGACGCCACTGATTTGTGTCGCTTCTATAGAAACACCCTTTGTCGCTACCGCACCAACCGGATCTATTTTATAAATAGACGGATATCCTTCTGTTGTAGTTACAGCCATATAGGCATATCCATTCTCCACATACGGAGTATTGCCAAAGCCGGAGATCAAATCGGCAGAAGGCAAACCAGTTACATAAGTCAGTTTTCCGGTTTCTCCTTTATATATCGCTAACTGATTAGCTGTGAAACCAGTTTCAGTCAAGGAACGATCATACATCAACAACAAGAAATAATCTCCCGTAATATGCCAACAACGAATGAAAGATTTACCTCCGGTCTGCGCTTCGATACTATAATAATAATCAGGATCAAACTCTTCCGTTCCAGCCTTTATACGTACTACTCCGGCATCCAAGGTAGTCTGTTGCCGTTTATCAGCCATTGTTTTGGCATAACTAGGAGAAAATACATAAATATCACCATTATCTGCCGCCCAAATCGTTTGATAATACTGTGATTTAAAACGCCCGCAAGCATAACTGATCTTATCTGTTTCTATGATTTTTTTATTTGTCAGCGTTTCATCATCAAAAATAGCCACCCAGCATTTATTGGGATATTGCGTCCATTGCAATTCACCTTTTTTATAACTGCTGCTGTTGGAACCACCATCTTCTGTCTTTACCAAATCCTCATTGCCGGGAAGTATCCACTTTCCCCCGTCAGTAGCCGAACCATATTGACTTAACCCCATTGGAATAGCAGCGCTATACAGTTTATTATTTCGTTCCAATATGCCGGCCAATGTTACATATTCTCCATTTCCCAAGAAGTTTTCGGACATATAAGCCTTATTTTGAGTATCATTCGTTGTAAATGTTTCAGCAGATACGTCCAAATAAGAAAGCAAAAACATCTTTGGTAAATATCCATTCTCATCAGCATACGCTGTGGGTCCGTCACCGGTAGACGAGGTCATGATATATTTATCATAAATACCGTAAGTAGTAAATCTCTTTACGGCAAACTCCCCCGAACGAGCCTTTACTTCATTATTTGAATCCATGATATAAGAACGGGTCGTACCTGCATTCCCTTGATTATAAGTCAGCGCATAAAGATATTGATTCTTGTAAAACACCCATTGAGTTGCACCATCATTCACAAGACCATTATTCACTGTAGAAACAGTACCTTTATCCAACGTTTCAGAAGTAAGCAGCACATTCGTTGTATTTCCAGACGCTGTGACCGACGATGCAATAACATACTCACCTTTAGCCTCGGTACCCAAACCGTAATCCGGCTCATTATCCGTACATGCACTCAACGCCATTCCTACTATGGCAATAGCAGTAAATCCGTTCAAAAAGAAATCTTTCTTCATTTTATTCTTCTATTTAATTTTAAATCCAATTAATTATAAACTCCTTTTTCCAATTCTTTAATTACCGAAACAAACACGCAGTTTACCATAAAAAGCCCTACCGGCCTTCTGAAGACTAAAATTATCATATAACTTCTCATCTGTGAAGTTACGACATTCCAATGATACGTTATATCGTCCTTTTTGCAAACTATAAGAAAAGGATATATTGTGTGAGAATTGATCAGGTACCACATAATCCCCCTTATTTGAGCCTATTCGGGAAGAATAATAAGTAAAGTTATGCAGATATTGATTATCATAAGACACTGTCAACATATTGCCTTTCCTTCCTAAATCCCGCCAATAAAAAGTAACATCCGAATCAGCAAACATATAGGGCAGATTCGGCATCCGTTCTTTATAAGCCAGATTTTCCGCACTGCTGGAAATAGATGTTCTCATATTGTCGCGTACATCCATTTTGGTAAAATTACCTCCTATACTCACCCAATTACCAAAACCGTAACGAGCAGAAACAGTATATCCTTTCGTCAATACTTTACCGTAATTAATATATTTCGCGGCATATTTACCACCACTCAAATCCGCAATATTACGCTGAATATAATCTTTTGTATTCCGATAAATCACTCCACCTTCCATATATACAGAATGCCTGCCAAATGTTCTGTTATAGCTCAAATTAAAATTCAAATTATCACTACTCTCCGGTTTTATACTGATATCTCCCATTTCCAAATCCTCATCTCCAAACATTTCTTCAATAGTAGGCAGACGATATGCTTTTTCATATGACAATTTCGCCTGCAAACCGGGTAGAATGAAATAAGTTCCCGCAGCTCCATATCCTATGGAATTCATGTTTCGGGTAGTACGGACATAATCATCTTGATTCGTAGTCGTAGCCATAGGACCTGCCACATACAAACTATAATATTTTCCAAATACTGAGAGATTCCAATTATCAGACGGCATCAACCGATAGGACAATCCGGAGATATTCTTATGGGTTTCTTTAGCTATGGCATCCTCCGATTCCATCTTAGCCAACAAAGAAGTGTTAGAACGGCGGAAAGTATTCAACACATGATTAAAGGTCAGCATATGTATTTTCGCCAGACGGTAATTAACGGTTAATGTTCCATTCCAATTGTTATTATCCGCCCGTGAATATTGATTGGATTGTTCACCGGGTGAGTTCATTAATTTTCTATCACCCAACCAATTGTACTTATAGGAAGCTGTATCTATATTTGTCGTTGCATTTTTATTATAATTGGCAGTCAATGCCACATCCAGACCTTTGATGAATAAACCACGTTTACTATATTCCAATGACGGCATCAACGAATGTCCTTTACGATGCTTTTCCCCATAGACTATTTCCTGACGTACTCCGGTCTGTATCTCCTTATACATGTGTGAATAAGTAAAGCCCAACATCAATCTGTCTGCCCATTTCTTATCCACAATACCCATCTTACCTATAACCGCCTCATTATGATAGGTATCATTAAAGCGCTTCACACGTACCCTTTTATCTTTATCAATTCTTCCGGTTTCAAAGTCCTCTACCGGTGCGTCCACCTGATAATCATTATCCGAATAGTTTTGAAAAGCATTTATTTCATAAGTAAAGCCGTTTTTGAAAGTTTGTCCGAAATTCACATACGATTTATGCGTATTGAACGACCCGTATGAATAGGAGCCATCCAAAAACCAATTACGTTTCTTCTTATTGGTTACAATATTGATAACACCACCTATAGCATCCGTGCCAAATCCTACAGGAACCACCCCTTTATACACTTCAATCCTATCTGCAAAATTCACAGGAATATTATTCAAGCCAAAAGAGCTCCCTACTCCCTCCTGAGGTACACCGTCAATAAATATCTTCACATGTTTGCCACTGAAACCATCCAACATCAATTGCATATCCGAACCTACCCCCCCCGACTCACGGAGTTTCATCCCCGGAGCTTTAGCCAAAGCATCACTCAGATTCTTGGTAGAATTCTGGAATTCTTTTGTATCTACAGCTATCGCATTGAATGCGGAACGTTTCACACGGGAAACCCCGTTAGACACCACTACCACTTCACCCAACTCAGTCACTGACGGGTCAATCATTACATTCATCTTAATTCTTTCACCATGAACCAAAGTTACAGGCTTTTCTATAGTCTTATATCCTATAGCCGAAACAACCAGCGTGTATTTCCCTGCCGGTGCATGAAGATGATAGATACCTTCTTCATTCGTTGTACATCCATAAGTTGTACCCTTCAAATATACGGTTGCAAAATCTACGACTTCCTGTTTTTCTTTGGATATTACTTTACCGGATACCATTGTCTTAGGTTGTGCAAAGATAGATATCGCTCCGATTATAAAAAAAAGAGAGCCTAAACTGATCCTTTGTAACTGTCTTTTTACCATGAATACCTATAATTCTAAATTCTTAATTTTTGAGAATGCAAAGGTCCGTAAAAAGAAAAGGGGAAACAATCACCTGATATAGGTAATCTTTTCCCCCATTTTACGGAATATATATACTATGCAATAACTTTTTATAGGTATTTATGCCACAAAATAGTCCTTTTAAATTTGGCATAATGCCATGAATCCACTACATTTGTTCTATATCACAAATATTAGAATTATGCAAGATATAACAAACGGACGTTGCGGTTGGTGCGGAACAGACGAATTGTATGTGAAATACCATGACCAAGAGTGGGGAAAGTTAGTTACCGATGACAAGACGCTGTTTGAGTTTCTTGTATTGGAAAGTGCCCAAGCAGGACTAAGCTGGATAACGATTCTTAGAAAAAGAGAGGGGTATCGTAAAGCTTTCTATAATTTTGATGCCGAACTGGTAGCACAAATGACCGATGAAGACATTGAGCGGCTAATGCAATTTGAAGGAATTGTAAAAAACCGTCTGAAAATCAAATCGACAATCACGAATGCAAAACTATTCCTTGCCGTACAAAAGGAATTCGGCAGTTTTTATAATTACACCCTGTCATTCTTTCCCGACAAAAAGCCGATTATCAACACATTCCGGTCATTGAGCGAGATTCCGGTATCCTCTCCCGAATCCGATGCCATGAGTAAAGATATGAAAAAACGAGGTTTCAAGTTCTTCGGGACTACAATTTGCTACGCCCATTTGCAAGCTTCAGGTTTTATCAACGATCATCTGACAGACTGTATTTGCCGGAAAGTTCCACAATAGAGTTTTTAAAATCTGCTGCCACTGCTACCACCTTTTATCGGAAACACTGATGGATAAAAAGATTTAGGGGTGGTGGCAGCTCCTTGTTTTATGTGTTGAAAAAGGATGCTGCCATCACTTTCTCATACTTCTCCATCTAAAACTTACAACTGATCCCAAGTTTTCAAACTGACCCGAAAATCCGCTGACCCTGAAATTCTTCATGTTCAGACTGGCTAGGCTATACACTTAAAAGAAAGCTTACCAACCAGGAAAATCCGCTGACCCGTACTTCTGGGGTCAATGTAAAAAGCTGAGGGGTAAATTTATAAATTGTTATCTTTGTTTCCAAATTCATAGCTTATGGAGTTAAA
>ENA-ORLU01002430-ORLU01002430.1-human-gut-metagenome-genome-assembly--contig:-NODE-2430-length-10906-cov-4.082556_pt1 | contig 10906 bp, 10 predicted proteins | sample MGYA00243009_ERZ508833 | MGnify/ENA primary metagenome ERZ508833 (study PRJEB26277, sample SAMN04329763) | human gut metagenome | biome: human-associated habitat | host: Homo sapiens | place: USA...
GATGATGGAGAAGCAGGGCATTACGGAAGAATTGAAAGCTCGTGACCAGATGGAATGGGTTAGAGCGGTAAATAATGTCCGGAATTCTGCAGAAGAGATTGTGCGTCATGAAATAATTTATAAATAATAGCTGAGGGACTGTTGGACAGTCCCTTTGTTATTTCTTGGCAGCTAAAATTGGTGACAGGTGTTAATGACATAATTCGCGTTAAATACATATATTTTATTTGATTTTTATTGAAATGAGCTATGGTAAAGCTGAAAATCGTAAAAAAATACGAAAATATAAAATAACTATTGACAGATTGGATGGGGGAAGGTATAATCCAAGATGTAGAAAGGTATGGTGTAATTATGTTTGTTTCATTTTCAGTAGGAAATACAGGTCCATTCAAGGAGATAACTGGAATCACAACCCTTGCGGAGAATTTGAAAAAAGAGTTCTTAGAGGAAAATACATTTGAAGTCTCTGGACAGAACTATAATAAAATTTCATACATTTATGGAGCAAATGGTTCTGGAAAAACAAATTATTTGGCAGCACTTACGAAAATGCAGAAGATGATAATAATGTCTACTGTGTTGGGAGCTAATAATAATAAGCTATTAGAAGTTCCTGCAATTAAGAAAGAACTAGCAGCACCAATCGAAACTTTTAAGTTTGATATTGATTGTAAAAGTAAAGAGACGTATTTTGAGATTCAGGTGATTATCGAGGAAATTTTATACACTTATTCATTTGCAATTCAGGATGGAAAAATTCAAAAAGAGCTTTTGACCAAAAAGAAGAAACGGACAGAAGTACTTATTAAGAGGACTTCTCCAAAATATGAAGACATAGTACTTCGCTCCGGATTGTCTAGTTTCAAGAATATGGTATCTGTTGTTAGAGAAGACGCATTATGCTTGGCAATGGCGGCTATGTTAAACAATCCTTTAGCAAGTATGATTCTGAATGAAATAATGAATTATCGTGTGATAAATATGGCTTCGGTTGGAAATGCACCGGATTTTGATGAAGAAAATACTAATGAGGAAGCAATAGAAAGATATCTCAAGTATTTAAAAATAGCTGATCCCACATTGACAAATTTAAAGGTTGATTTGGAATCAAAAATGGATAAACATGTATTGAGTGAAGACGATTTAGAGAACAAAGAGCTGGTCATCAAAAACATACATGTAAGTGTTCAATCACTTCATGCTACTTACAAAGATCATAAACAAGTTGGGGAGATAGAACTTCCATTTTTGAAGTATGAATCAAATGGAACTATTCGAATGCTGAGAGTTTTACCTGCTATTTTTGAGGCATTAGATGCTGGAAGTACGTTATTTATTGATGAAATAGAGAATGGTTTACATCCTAATTTAGTAAAGCTTTTAGCTGGTTTGTTTAATTCTAATGAATCTAATCCGCATCATGCACAGTTAATATGTACAACACATGACACACTGCTACTCGATGGAGTACGGAGAGATCAGGTATGGTTTACAGATAAGAACCAGTATGGAGAAACAAGCATGTGCAGATTAAGCGATTATCCAAATGTGAGAAGCAATGATAATATTGCTGCGAAATACTTACAAGGAGTATTTGGAGCGATTCCCAATACTCAGAATTTGTAATAAAAAAAGAACCAAAGCGCCAACTTTGGTTCAGGTGGTAGATATCTACCAAATGTAGTAACCATGGGCGAAATGACCATGGCGCAATATAAAATAATCCAAACCAATAATACCATGGTTACTACAAACTTTCAATAAAAATTTAATACAGGAGAGATAAAATATATGACGGAATTGTAGTAATATGGTAGCTATTGCGCCATTAAATTTATAAGTACTTTGGTCATTTCTCCTTTTCATATAGATATATTTTTTATATAAAATGGAGGAAATAATTTGATTATTAAAAAGAAAAGAATTAATAGTTTATCATGTTTGAACCATGTTGAAGAGGGAAAGAATCTGATGATGGTACTACGTGATGCAGCGAGATTTAAAGGGATATTAGTGAAACTGGGATTTTCGGAGGATTTAATTGAAGGCGAGAGAGTTTTACCATCCATGTTAAATCCGACGCTGAAGAGAAATGCAGAGCCTTTTTATATTAAGGATAAAACAAAACCGAAAGAACAGTATACACAAACTTTATGGTGGACGCGACATGAGTGGGCAGGCCGTGGAGAGACAAGAGAGGTGACGGATTTTGTTACCATTCCTCGTGAGAGATATGCAAGAATAAAATTCGAGCCATACAGTGTGGAATTGTTCTTGAAATATGATGAACAAGGCCAGTTGATGGTAATGACGGATTTCATTTCATATTGTCATGATAATGAAAAGTTGCTGATAAATACGATTAATATTTTTCTTACTAATTTTGAAGAGTGTGAAATATTAACTGAGAATTTTGAAAATGTGATGCCTACCCGAATTATAAAGCTGAATTGGGAAGTGTTACCAAGTGGAGATTATCCGTGGAAAAGGATGCAAGATGATTTACAAAAAGTATCTGCTAAAAGTAGTAAGACTGCGAAAAAATTGCTAATTGATAAATGTGAGTTTATAAATTCTTTTCAGCCTGATTTTAGAGCATATGGGAAATCTGGATTTCATGGGTATGTGATTTTTGGATTCATGCATAGGAACATATATGTTTTGGAAAGCGTTTATCCGAACAATGCCACATATGTTTTTGGAAAAAATTGGGAAGAACTTTCAAAACTTACTAAAGCCGAAATTTTAAAAGAGAATTTGCAAGATGTACGAATAATTCATAATAATAATTGGCAACAAGAAATACGTGATTTGTTGGAGGTAGCATAAATGGGAAAAAATCAACATGTAACGCCACATAAAGAAGGTGGCTGGCAAGTTAAGGGTGAGAACAATACAAGAGCAACAGTTAGAACTGATACACAGGCTAAAGCTATACAGAGAGCACGAGAAATAGCTAGGAACCAAGAATCTGAACTGTTTATTCATGGAAAAAATGGGAGAATTAGAGAAAGAGATTCATATGGAAATGATCCGTTTCCGCCGAGAGGATAAACTATAATAAGTAAACAAAGAGCTGAACAGATAGGACGAAAACTCCTATTTGTTCAGCTCTTGTGTTTATAAGAGGTCAAAGAAGAAACAAATTATAATTCCATATCATGTGACCTTTTCTTAGATCGAATAGGCTGATTTCGTCGCATCTCCTGTTTCCTCTGATATTCAAGTTCCCATGCACGATGAGAGAAAACATCAGGATCCTCCACATTGAGATAATCCACCTCATCGGCTGCAATATCACGGCGGTGATAGTCATAATACTTACCGAAAGTACCTTTGAGCTGTTCGATCAGCTTATCCCGAAAATCAGGACGTATCTGGATTCTGGTGTCCAGCAATTCTGTATACTGTTCAGGTTCAGGACGAAATTTTTCTTCTCGGAAAGCGGCAGCATCTTTTTCAAGCTGTTTTTTGAGCGAGATGCCCTGAGAATCTAGGATATCAAGATTGTTCTTCATCTGGTCGTATTTCTTGGATAGATTCGTCATATCTTTATCTGTAGAGCATTCTGCCTGGAAGATTAGCTGCTCTTTCCTTGATTCCAGTTCTTCGATTTCTTCGGTAATAGTGGTAAGCTGCTGATTTAATTTTATATGCTGGATGGGATTCAAAATACTGGTTTTATCCTTTTGCACATTCAGTTCTTTCCGTTCCGTAACTTTAGCTTTGAGTTTCTTTTTAACGGTGTTGTATTTATTTAGTATTGGATTTGATCTGTACATGTTTGTGGCATCCGACTCTGAAAGTAACCTTCCTGTTTTTCCGATTCTTCATCCTGCATCCATGCATGATTCCCACGGATTTCTTAATGCTTTTTCAGGATGAAACGCTTTCTTACGGATTTTCATGTAGAAAAACTTCTGCTTGATTCTGCCCATGACGCAATGCCTTATTATCAGTACTGCAAGCACAACGGTATCATACCTTTTATCGACCTGAATGAAAAACGTAGGATCAAGAAAAAATACAAAGACGACTTTACCATTGGAAAGGATAGCATTCCTGTCTGCAAAACCGGCAGCCGTTGTCCCCTTGTCAGCCGCAAATATGGCTGTTCCTGCGACTCTTCGTGTTCTGGTTCAAAATACGGAAAACTGTACATTTATCCAGGAAAGATAATCCACATCTTATAAATATACCGACTCGTGACAGTGAGCAATGGAAAAAGGAGTACAATGCCAGAGTTTCGCTGGCATCATACTATTATAAAAGTGTGGAAAGCCTTATTTTCCTTATATTTTTTAGAAAAAACACATAAAAGAAAAACGAAAGAAAGCTTGATTTGTCTGCAGGTGAAATATATACTAAAATAGATTTATCTAAAAAGGGGATACGCATCTAGCGGAGAAGAAGTTTCACCCGAACGTGTGCTGTCATGTATCGAAGATACATGATAAAAGCTAAAATACTTTCAGTATCATATAAAAAGAGATCAGGAGGGACCAAATGAAAAAGAGACACGTACAAAAAATGTTGACAATGGCATTGACTGCAGCAGTGATCTGCAGTTCAGTACCGGTATCTGCGGAGACCGTTTCGGAGAATGAAACAGCCGTGACTGTAGATACAGCAGCAGAACAGGAAACGGCAGAAAAGCCGGAGCTGGAAGCAGATCAGGCAGAAACGAAAGATACAAAGGTTGAGGATGGAAAAGAAGGATATCTGTCCTATTGCATTTATCAGAAACCGGATGAAACAAAATATGTGGAAATAACAAGGTGTGATTATAATGCAAAGGGAGCTGTAGAAATACCCACGAAAATTAAGGATATTAAAGTAACGAGCATAGGGAATGAAGTATTTTTTGGCTGTAGCGAGTTAACCAGCATAGAAATCCCGTCGAGTGTAACGAGCATAGGGAATTTTGCATTTTCTGGCTGTAGCGGGTTAACCGGCATAGAGATCCCGTCGAGTGTAACGAGCATAGGGGATCTTGCATTTTGGTTCTGTAGCGGATTAAAAGATGTATATTATACAGGCACACAGGAACAGTGGAATGCAATCAGCTTTGGTAGTGGCGGTGATGCATTAAATGTTTTCGGAGCTTATGATGAAGACTTGCGTCAAAATATCTCAATTCCTTTTACCTTGCACTGTAACTATTCACGACCGAAACCAGATGTGCCTGCGGCTGGAACATCTCTAAAAGAGAAAACAGGCAGGGAATTTAAGGTGACAGAATCAGATGGTTCTGAAAGTAAGCCATCAGTAACGCTTACAAAGCTGTCTGCCAAGGAGAAAAAGGCAAAGAAGGTTACAATTCCAAAAACCGTTACAATTAACAATGTGAAGTATCAGGTGACAGGCATTGCGGCAAAAACATTTAAGAACAGTAAGAAGCTGCAGACAGTTGTAATTCCTGACACGGTTACAGAGATCGGAACAGGCAGTTTTGAAGGCTGCAAAAAGTTAAAGAGCGTAACGATTGGAAAGAATGTAACCTCTATCGGAAAGAATGCCTTTAAGAATTGCAAGAACCTCAAGAAGATTACTGTGAAGAGTACAAAATTAAAGAAAGTCGGAAAAGGTGCTCTCACAGGCATCAACAGAAAATGCGTTATTAAAGTACCGAAGAAACAACTGAAGTCTTACAAGCGTCTGTTCAAAGGAAAGGGGCAGAAGAAATCTGTGAAGATCAAAAAATAGACGATAGAAGAATCCGAAAGAAATTGCGAAAAAACCGGGTTTGTCAAGTTCTTTGTGTAAGTTTTAAGAAAAAATTTTATGGGAGTGGAACCTCCCCATTGTTAGAGTTTTATACTTTTACAAATTAACTCGTCAAAGCATCCTTGACAAGCATCTCCATTTCATCGTTTAAAGCTCTGGATTCCTGTACCAGGGCATAGTCCAGACAGGTATCGGAGTTGTATTCTTTGATGGTTTGGGCAAGTTTCCGGAGAGCAGCCATTGCCCGTTCCGGTTCCTGCAATTCTGTCAATAAGGCAGCATGATTGTTGATTTGGGGAATGCTGTCATTGGTATAAAGCAGTCGGTAACGGCAATATTTTCATTGTCTTTCAAAAGTTGCTTCATCTCCAGGATAATCTCTTTCATACCTTTCTTGTACTGGTATTTCTCCATATATGGGAAGACATCCAGTAATAGATCACCATTGACGAACATATTCGGTGGAGATAAATTAGGACTTTTATAGACAAAATCAGATTTTAGATTGGAAAAGCTAAAACAGTAAAAGTCATGAGGGAGGAGACAGGGGTATGCAGTATCGATTGTCGGAAAAAGAAAAGCAGATCGTCTCTCCGGTCAAAAAGGACTGAACCCGAAGACAAAGCTTAGTGGCAAAATATCTGGAAAAAGAAAGGAGAACAAATGAAAATTCGAGATCTGAAGGCAGTGATCGTTGATGATGCAGCTGTAAAATCGATACATATAAAAAGAGCTTTACAGTTCTGTGGTGTGGAAAATATTGTGATGTTTGACCATCAGGAGGCCTTATGGGAATATCTGGAGACAAGCGAAGCGGATCTGATTGTTACAGACATGCACTATCCACTGGCGAAAGGAGAAAAGGAAAATGAAGAGGCAGGATTTATTCTGCTGGAAAAGATGAAACAAAGAGAGCATCCGATACCGGTGATCATCTGTTCCTCGCAGAATTATCGCTCGCCGGATGCACTGGGGACGGTATGGTACAATAAACTCAGAGATATTGAGTTTGATTTTAAAGAAATTTTGGACAATACCAACTGGGATCAGTTTCAGAGCTGAAAAAGCAGGAGGTCCTGGAATATCTTCTGGTGCAGGGAGGACTTGGCAATCACCGGGAAGATAAGGATCTGGAAGAATACGATCCGCATGAGCTGGTGTGGAGCAGAATGGATTATGAGAAGAAATATTATGAAGAATTCTACTCTCAGGCGAATATGCCCAAATAAGGGAACTCAGATGTAATTGGAAAATCCCTTTCCGATGATCTCACTGCTTTTGGTAACGGTAATAAAAGCAGTGGGTTCATTTTTTTTGATAAAACGCTGCAGCAGAATTGCCTGATTGACATCGACAACGGTCAAAATAACGGTTCTCTGTGTATGAGAGTAGGCTCCCTCGGCATGATAAGTGGTTGCAGTGTGACCGAGTTCTTCTGTAATAAAATCGCAAATTGGTTCTGGATAATCACATACAATAGTAAAGAACTTGTTCAGCTTCATGCGTTCGATCACTTTGTCGATGACCAGTGTCTTTGCCATCAGCCCAAGGATGGAACAAAGTCCGGTCAGAGTGTCAAAAACGAAGAATGCCATAACTACAATGAGCAGGTCGCAGAGCAGCAAAGCGGTGGAAATGTTCATCGTGGAGTACTTTTTGATGATCATGGCGATGATGTCTGTCCCGCCTCCGGAGGCGTTCTCGAAAAAGAGCAGGGCAGCTGCGATTGCCGGCAGCAAGATCGCAAAGCAAAGCTCCAGCGAAATCTGATCGGTCAGCGGTCCTGACATCGGGAAAAGATGCTCAAAAACATTTAATAGTACCGAAGAGAGAACGGTGACGTAGGCTGTTTTCAGTCCGAAGTTTCTTCCAAGAAAAGCGAAACCGACCACCAAAAGAACCAGGTTGATGACCAGGTTGATTACAGAGGCAGTAAAGGGAAGAAATTTTGCAAAAACAACAGCCATTCCGGATACTCCGCCGAAAGAAAAATTATTTGGAAATTTAAAAACATAGATGCCGATATCCATAATAAGTACGGCAACGGTAATAATAAAGTATTCTTTTAAAGTACGGGAAACGGAAGATGTGTTTTCCTTATTTTGTTCCATAGAAATCCTCCTCATTTGTATGAATCCAGATATGCAGCACCTTATTATACGCCCTGTTCTTCTTCCTGACAAGCGAATTTCTTTGACCGGATGAAAAAATTCTGTTAGAATAAAATTAAAATGCCAAAGCACATTACCAGACACCAGAAGATGCCTGTGAATTGCTTCGTTACAAAGTAACTTTTTAACATTCAGGAGAAACAAATGATTACTTTAAATGACTATTTATATTCCGGAGATACGATCTTCCGTATTCTGCAGCAGTATACCGATGCACTGCGAAAAGAGGCAAGAAAAAGTCACAATGAGATTGACATGGCACACAGCAATTTTCTGATTCTGATTAAGGGGCTGCTGGAGCACAATGATTTCCTGACTGCTCAGTCACAGCAAATCCGGGAATTTTATAAATATATGGCAAAACAGTATCCGTATCTTGCTTTTACTTTTAAAGGAAGGATCAAATCGCTGATCCGTGCAGAAGAAAAATTCAACGGTTATATTGTCTCTTATATTTATGACTACTATACAAAATACGGTAAGTACCCGTCAGTGAACAAGCTTAAGAGCCGCCTGAGCTGTTTTCGTGATTTTATCGCATACCGCATCGTGATCTGTATGCCGAAATGTCACCTGAAACAGGGAGAAGATCTGGAAACGGAGGAGCTGAAGTGCCTCTATGAGATCGCCAATGCTCTGCCGGGATTTCTTGAAGAGCGTGGCTTTGATGCAGAAGATGCAAAAGGAGTCAAACTGAGCACTTCCCCACTCTTAAATGACGATGTAAAGCCGTATTATCGCGATTATGTATGCAACAAAAGCCACAATGGATATCAGTCCCTTCATATTACATTTTACGACAACAGTTCCAGAAGCTATATGGAACTGCAGCTGCGTACCAAGCGAATGGATGACATTGCCGAGATCGGACCGGCGAACCATCTGGAATACGAAAAACGCCAGGAAAAGGAACGTATCCAGCGAGACACGATCCCGAAAGGTGAATGCATTTATTTTGATGAAGCATATGAAAGAGGCATGAAGCTTCTGAATCTGGATCTGACAAAAATAGACGTTAATATGTTCACGGCGATGAGCAAGAGCCTGATCAACGATGGCTGCGGACTGTACCATGGCAGACTGATTCTGCCGTATGAGCATCTGTCGCGTTTCCAGAATGATCTGATCGATTAAAAGACATTGAATCGCTGATCGTATCGATCGATACCGAAGGATAAATCCCCTGCAAAGAGTTTAATGCCATGCTCTTTACAAGGGATCTTTTTGTGTCTTTTGTGATATCTGTTTTTTTCAGAGGACAAACCGCATCAGACGGTTTATGTCGAGTACAAAGATCTAGGCATCCATAAACAGATGGGCGAGCAGTGTGCTGACGATCACGCCATTTGAAGTCAGCAGAAAACCGACGTGGAAGCCAAACCAGCAGACAAAGCCGGAATAGCAGCCCATCAGGATCAGCAGGTAGAGATTTTTCAACAGTTTTGAGATGGTACTTATAAAATCTTCTGCCGTAAAATCAAAGTAGACGAATCGGCCGATCGCCAGAGAAACAAAATACAGGATCAGGGCGTCGTAGTTGGAATCGTCGTAAATAAATTTTATGTACAAAAGAATTAAAATAATATAAAAGGACGACACCAGTCTTACGGAAGATTTCTGATCCGGCGGCAGATACTCAAGCGGAACTAAAAAACGATCCAGCCATCCGGGGAAAAATACGGACAGGATCAGAAAAAGCAACAGGATAAAATCCTGATATTTACTCCAGTAGAAAAATGCCTGAGGGATCCTTGCGTCAATGATATAGTAAAGGGAAAGAAACAGAAGAACCGAGGTACTGGAGAATGTCATTTCGTAAAAGCTTTCAATCATGCCGATCTCACGGAACCGGTGTCTTCTTGTGATCTCTGCTACATCGCATTCATCCAGCCCTTCATAGTTCAGCCGCCTGTGAACCTGAAGTTTGGCCGTGAACAGTACGATGGCAAGCACGGCGATCAGTCCGATCAGCGAAACCAGCAGAAAAATGCCGATATTCTTAAAATCAAAATAGTGAGAGACATAGTAACGAGTCATACAAACACCTTCTTTCGAAATAGCAGGGCAAGAATGCCGGAGGCATTCCTGAATTTATGTACCGCAACGCCATTGTAGTACGTTTTTTCTGAAAAATCCAGTGCTACCTGTATTTTACCGGAATGGATCCTGCTTTTTCATGACAGAAAAAAGTGATGTGAGGAAATTTTGCATGCGTGCAGGGACTGTAAACGTTGACATGATATAAGCAAAAGTTTATAATTATTTACTGCAAAGTATGTCGGAAACGGCATTAAGAAGGAGGAAATGCAGTGGCAGAACAGAAGAATGGACTGGAAGGTTATTTCGTGACAAAAGGCAGTAAAAAGCTCAGATATGGCTATACAACCGGATCCTGTGCAGCAGCAGCGGCAAAAGCGGCAACCTGGATGCTTCTGTCACAGAAAAAGATTGAAAAAATCGATCTTCTGACGCCACGCGGCATTTTATTACATCTGATGCCGCTGGATGTCTGCTTTGATGAACAGCAGGCTTCCTGTGCGATCCGGAAAGATGGCGGAGACGATCCGGATGCGACAGATGGGTTGCTGGTTTATGCAGTCGTATCAAAATGCGGAAAAGCAAAAGAGGAGCAGGTTTTTATTGACGGCGGAAAAGGTGTCGGGCGGATCACAAAGCCGGGGCTTGAGCAGCCGGTCGGAGCGGCAGCGATCAACCGTGTTCCCAGAGAGATGATCACGGAAGCAGTGCGTGAAGTATGCGAAATGTGTGAGTATACAGAAGGAATACAGGTCTGCATTTCCATACCGGGCGGCGAAGAAGTGGCAAAAAAAACGTTCAATCCAAGACTTGGGATCGAAGGTGGCTTGTCGGTGCTTGGCACAAGCGGAATTGTCGTGCCGATGAGTGAAAAGGCTCTGATTGCCAGCATCCGTCTGGAGATGGAGATGAAGCGAAAAAACGGTGCCAAGTATCTGCTTCTGACACCTGGTAATTACGGTGCCGAT
>ENA-ORLU01002434-ORLU01002434.1-human-gut-metagenome-genome-assembly--contig:-NODE-2434-length-10881-cov-2.686227_pt1 | contig 10881 bp, 7 predicted proteins | sample MGYA00243009_ERZ508833 | MGnify/ENA primary metagenome ERZ508833 (study PRJEB26277, sample SAMN04329763) | human gut metagenome | biome: human-associated habitat | host: Homo sapiens | place: USA...
CGCACTTTCTCAAAGCGTTTTCGCTTCAAAGGCACATCGGCATAATAGCCTCCGGCCTCACGACGGTCGGCCACGCTGACGCTTGCCGCTTCCCAATCGTCAGAGGATATGGGCGTGCCGTCGGTGAATATGTCATAACCGAACTGCACATTTTCCGGTTGCGGCAAAGCCTTGCCGTTGATATACACTACATGCCCTGCAATTTTCAGATATTCTCCGGGCAAGCCGATGGCTCGCTTGACGTAGTTCTCACGACGGTCTACCGGACGATAAAGCACTTCGCCATAATAGTCGCTGCGTTGTTTCACAATCTCGCTGCCGACGGCAATGCATCGGCTTCCGAAGTCATAACTCGTCATGTCCACCGGACGCCCTTCTGCAAAAGCTTTGCGCAGCGAAGGCTCCAAATAGTTGCGGCCTTCGATATAGCAACTGGTGTAGTAATCCGGATTCTGGACATTTACGGCGACAGTGTCGCCTGTCGGGAAGTTGAACACGACAATGTCGTTGCGCTCCACTCCGCGCAAGCCTGCCAACCGACGATATTCAATCTGCGGATTGTCGAGATAACTCTTCGTGTTGATAATAGGAAATGTGTTCTGGCAAAGCGGAAAATGAATCGGTGTCATCGGCACACGAGGTCCGTACAACACTTTGTTCACCCACAGATAGTCGCCCACAAGCAAAGTTTTCTCCAACGATGAAGTCGGAATCTTATAGTTTTGTCCGATAAAAGTGAACACGATATAGACCAGTATCAGCGCATAGACAATGGCGTCCACCCAGCTCATCACCGTCCGGACTATCGGATTTTTCGACGATTTCCACCAGTTCCAGGGGATATAAAGCGTCAGATAGATGTCGAACAGCAACGGATAAAGCAACAGCATCCAAAAATTGTTGAGCCATACGACAAACAACAGAAACAGCACCGTCACAATGCCGAATCGAATCCATCGCGATTTTTTCACAGCTTTCAGCCGCTCCTGAAACGTCGCCTGCTTACGCTCTTTCTTAGAAATATCTTCCATTTTCTTTTAATCAAAAGTCCAACATATCGTTCATTGTGAACCATCCTTGACGACCCGAAAGCCACTCGGCGGCCAAGACGGCTCCCAAGGCAAATCCTCTCCGGGAAAAAGCCTCATGACAAATGCATATAGAATCTTCTTCCGACCGGTATTCCACCAAATGCGTACCGGGCACTTCTCCTTCTCGCTCCGAAACGATATTTACCATATCGGCAGCCTCCGAACGCTCCGCCCATCCGTTTTTGCGGTCGATGCCGGCAACAATATCCTCGGCAAGCGTAATCGCTGTCCCGCTCGGATGATCGAGCTTATGGATATGGTGTATTTCCTTCATCGAAACGTCATACTGCGAAAAACGGTTCATAATCTTGGCCAAATACCGATTGACCGCAAAAAAGACATTGACACCTATACTGTAGTTCGACGAATAGAACACCGTCGCTTTTCCATCGTTGCAAAGGCGCTTGATGTCGTCAACTTTCGACAGCCATCCGGTTGTTCCGCACACAACGGGGACACCGCGTTCCGCCGATTTCAGAAGATTATCATAAGCTGTCGAAGGAGTGGTGAATTCAATGGCCACATCGGCTTTCTGAAAGTCTTCTCCTCCAAAAGTATTGGCATTGTGGGCATCGACGATACAAACGACATTGTGACCGCGTTCACGGGCTATCCCTTCGATAGCCTTGCCCATTTTGCCATATCCTATCAATGCTATATTCATAGTTTATTTATTTTTATTTCTTATATTTTTAAAAGAGGGAGATAAGAGCCAAATGAATAAAACGTCGTTTTAATTTTTTGCCTGCCCCCCATCCTGTCTTCTGCAAAGATAGTGAAAGTCGAGAGGTGAAATTTGAATTTATTCAAAATTTATCCTGAGACGCATCCTATCTTCTGCAAAGATAATCAAAAGGAGCGCACAATAAAAAGACCGTAAACTACCATTTATATTTTGGCAATATTCTGTTGAAAGATTTTTTGTCTCCTACAATCACCGGACAATACTTTTTAATCATAAAGGAAGCTATAAAAAGACTTAAGCATACCAACAAAAAGACAAGAATAAAACCAACCCAACTATTCAAACATAAAGTCGGGTCAATAAAATTCGAATAAATATAACGCCATATTTTTACAGCTCCTCCATTTAAATAATAAAATATAAGACTGTTTGTTCCTACATAACAAATCAGACCCAAATTCTTGACACAAATTCCTTTCACTATTTGAAGCATCATGAAAATTCCTGTTATGGAATAAACTATGAATAATGGCAAATAATGTATTCCGCTCCAAAAAACATTGTCTGTCGATTCCTTAAACACTCTTTGTTCTATAAGCATCAAAATAGAAAAGAAAAATACGCTCAATAATAAAAATCGCGGTTGGATGAGCCAAGCCAACCTATCTTCATAAATACGATATACAAAACCAAGACCGAAAAAGAATACCACGAAAAATGCCTTGTCCATTTGCAGAGGCAGCACTTCGCTTGTCATCGTCTTAATTATCGTACCGCCCAAAAGACTTAAAAACATGAAAAGTACAATAATTTCCAATCTCCTGAACCTGTAAAGCACCAACGCAAACAAAACCTGAGCTACTCCTAACGAGACAACAAACCATGATTCATATCCTAAAAAAATACTCATAAATCCGTCTGTCAATGGTTCTTCGTTAGATATTGACCTTGGAATGAACATAATGAGGTTGAAAACCAAATAAGTCCAGACTATGCCGCGAATGATTTGCTTGGTTTTCCTCCTAAGAGAAAATTTTTTATAGTCTGATGTAAATACGTACCCCGACAAAAAGAAGAAAAAAGGCATTCTGAAATAGGAGAAAATCTTCATTGTTCCCGTATCTACCATTTCCAGATAGTGCTCACAATGGAAAAGGACAACCAATAAAATACTTATCCCTTTACCTAAATCAACCCACTCTTTTCGTCCTTCGCTGTCGTATAGTGATAACATCACTAATTTTTATTATCTGACTACAAGAATTTTTGTAACACATCCGCTCGATGAGCCGTCGGTCGACTGCGATGCAAAGACATAGTAGACGCCTGTATGTACACGAGAACCGTCGCTGTTGCATCCGTTCCAGACAAACATACCGCCGGTCGACTTGCCGGAATACACAACGTTGCCGGCCGCATCCGCAATCTTCACAAGCGAATTGTCCATCAGACCGGCTACGGTAATATAGCCCGTATAGTCCGGACGAACAGGATTAGGATAGGCATAAACGTTGCTGTAGTCACCCTTCGCAGGAGCCGCGTCACTTTGATAGATGAGCGTTCCTTTCTTTGTGCCGATATATACTTTATTGTTGTCGGCATTGCAGGCAATTGAAGTAACCAGATCATCAGTCAATAGACTGTTCTCCGTCAAGAAATGATCTAATATTTCAGATCAGTCGGCACTGACAAGGTAGGCTCCTGAAGTTGTTGTACCTATCCATTTGCGCCCGGCTCCGTCCTCTTCTATACAGGTAATAATTGTTCCGTCGAGCAGATAGTCGGCCAGGTTTGTCCCGTCGTTGCGAGCCACTTTCACACGGCTCACCACAAACGAATTGTTGAATGCTGATTTGACGTTATTAATCACGCCGATGCCTTTCTCCGTTCCAATCCATATTTTACCGTCAGACGACTCCTTGAAACAAGTTATATAACCGATTTCAAACACTTTTCCGTCTTGGTCAACGAAAGACGAAATGGTGACTTGTTTGTCGTCGGCAGTATTTTCCGGAGTTCCGTTATTGTCGAGAATCATCAGCTTTGTCTTAAAGACATTGTCGGCAAACATCACATAGCGATTATCCTTTATCATCATCTTTGAAATCTGGCATAACTCATTATTGCCAAAATTCCAACTCAACCAATCGGAGGCCTGCACGTTAGGATTGAATATTTTTGCTGCCGGCAACATATACAACTGAGAATAACTGCTATTCTTATAGTTGAAAAATACAACCCATAAATTGCCGGAATCGTCGAATTTCAAATCAGGCACACAACAAACATAATTTAATAAAAACGGAGAATTCGTATGGTCGAATTTCAACAATTGCTTGCCGTTTTTTACACAATAAATGCCTTCAAAAAACGAACCGAACCAAACGCTATCCGGATCTTTTGGATCGACAGTCATACCATAAGGTCTTGAAAATTTGCTTTTTGAATTACTATTGGATAATGTGAATTCAACATTCGACCATTGCTTCCATTGCCCTTCTTCCAAACAACTCAATCCAAATGGTGTGCCGCTATCTGCCCCAAGAACATGATTTGCTCCGGAATTCATCTCATACAACCGATGATTTGCATAGGTCATATAATATGGCTGCGTAACGCTTGAAGCATTCGGCAGCATGCTGTCGTGGAGTACGGTCACCGACCCGTCGGACGACAAATCAAAATGACGTAATCCATTGGCATCAAGGTTCCAGAATTTAGTGTCACCCTTGAACGAAGAAATAAAACCGCCGTCGATTTCTGCAGGAACCGCAACAGTCTCTTTCTTGTTGCCATTGGCATCCAAGACCAAGTATAAGTCTTTATAGCTAAGAATAAAATCTTCACCCCATTTCGATACCAAGGATGCTTGTCGACGCATAAGCTCATTGACGGCCAACTGGGTGGGATCGGCACCTATGGTCATGCTGTAGACCCATCCTGAATTCAAGAGGAAGCAATCATTGCTCAATTTCTTCATATCTGTTTTCTGGGCAAAATTTGTAGGACGGAATGCACCGATTTCATAATGCGAAGCATTCAGGTCGGATACATAAATGCAATTGTCGAAATTCGCATAGATATACTTGTCGGTAGCGATAATGGAATTAAATTGCTTGCCATAGTTATATGATTCCTTCACTACAAATTTCTCACAGTCCACTACCATATAGCCGAAATCGGTGGCTACATAGGCATACTTATCCAAAAAATCAACCGAATTGATTGCCTTGGAAGAAGTCATGATTACGTTCTTCAAATCCGGAATATTGTCTACACGGCCGTTTCCCGACAAGATGTCAATATTCGAATTGGAATATGTCACAAACAGATATTTCTTTTCATAATTGTAGTAGATACCGGAAATATCCGTATCCGACAAGCCATTGATTTTATTGTAGTCGCAACTGAGCTTTCCTATCCGACTCATTTTTTAATTCAGACAGCAGTTTGTCTATATTTTTTTCAGAGTCGCATTCTTCTCCCGCGTAACGTGCCGAATACACTCCGGGGTTGCCTCCAAGTGACATTACTTCAAGCCCCGTGTCGTCTGCGAAACAATCATATCCATACTTTTCTTTCACCCACCGGGCTTTCAACAAAGCATTTCCTTCAATCGTATCCGCCGTTTCCGGAATATCATCATGGCAATTTATATCGGAAAGGCTGAGAATATTGTATTTGCCGGCTACAATTTCTCTTATTTCTCTCAATTTGTTTTTATTGTTGGTAGCAAATACAATATCCTTCATCTTTCTTTTTTAAACTGTTCTTTTATTTAAACGTATGATATGTCTTTTTATTTCAAATAGTGTCAAATGACTATGTTGACAATCTTGTTGGGCACTACAATGATTTTTTTAGGAGTCTTTCCGTCAAGCCACTTTGCAGAATTAGGATTTTCCAACGCCAGACGCTCCACTTCTTCCTTGCTCGTACCGTTGGCCACCTGCATATTGAAACGTGCCTTTCCGTTGAAGGAAATAGCATAGTTCACCATTGACTCCACCAGATATTCTTCGTTAAACTCAGGCCATTTGGCATCGCAGACAGTGGTTTTGTTGCCTAATGCATGCCATAGCTCTTCGGCAATGTGAGGAGCAAACGGGGAAACAAGCACGACAAGATCGGAAAGAATAGCTTTCGAACGACACTTTTGCGCTGTCAGCTCATTGACACAAATCATAAAGGCGCTGATGGAAGTATTGTATGAGAAATGCTCAATGTCCCATGTCACTTTCTTGATGAGCTTATGAAGCGATTTGTGTTCTTCAGCGGTCGGCTGCATATCAACGACGTTCAACTCATCATTCTTGAAGAAAAGTCCCCACATTTTTTTGATGAAGCGGTTCACGCCGTCGATGCCGTTCGTATCCCATGGCTTGCTTTGTTCCAACGGACCAAGGAACATTTCATACAGACGAAGTGTGTCGGCACCGTAGGTTTCTACAATATCATCAGGATTCACAACATTGAACATCGACTTCGACATTTTTTCGATAGCCCAACCACAGATATATTTGCCGTTTTCAAGCACAAACTCCGCATTTGCAAATTCCGGACGCCAAGCGCGGAATTTTTCAATGTCGAGCACATCATTGCTGACGATGTTCACATCGACATGAATCGGCGTCGTATCGTAGTCTTTCTTCAAGTTGAACGATACGAAGGTATTGGTATTCTTGATTCGGTAGACGAAATTCGAACGTCCTTGAATCATGCCTTGATTGATAAGTTTCTTGAATGGCTCATCCTCGCAGACTACACCGTAGTCATAAAGAAACTTATTCCAGAAACGACTATAGATTAAGTGGCCGGTTGCGTGCTCCGTTCCGCCGATATACAAATCCACATTTCTCCAATATTCATCAGCTTCCTTACCAACCAACGCCTCATCATTATGAGGATCCATATAACGAAGATAGTAGGCCGACGATCCTGCAAATCCGGGCATTGTACACAATTCATACGGATAGCCTTCTTCCGTATGCCAATTCTTGGCACGTCCCAATGGCGGTTCTCCCGACTCAGTCGGCAGGAACTTGTCTACTTCCGGCAATTCCAACGGCAGACGATTCTCTGTCAGCACTTGGGGAATACCGTCTTTATAATACACCGGGAACGGCTCGCCCCAGTAGCGCTGACGGCTGAAAATGGCATCGCGTAGACGATAGTTCACCTTCACCTTGCCAATTCCTTTTTCTTCTATAAATCTTTTGGTAGCGGCAATCGCTTCCTTCACTTCCATTCCGTTCAAATCAAGTTCCGCACCCTTCGAATTGATCATTCTGCCTTCTTTGGCATCAAAACTTTCTTCCGATACGTCGCATCCCTCAATCAACGGAATGACAGGTAAATTAAAATGACGGGCAAACGCATAGTCGCGACTGTCATGCGCCGGAACAGCCATAATTGCGCCTGTTCCGTATCCCGCAAGTACATAATCGCTGATCCAAACAGGAATTTCCTTTCCTGTCAAAGGATTGACGGCATAACTGCCGGAGAACACTCCCGACACTTGCTTGTCAATCAATCGCTCGCGCTCTGTCTTGTGCTTGATTTCGTTCAGATAGTTATCCACAGCTTCTTTCTGCTCTTCCGTCACCAGCTGCTTCACATATGCGCTTTCCGGAGCGAGCACCATAAAGGTAACGCCAAAAATAGTATCGGCACGAGTCGTAAATATTTCAAGATTCAAGTCTTGTCCTACTACCTTGAAGTTCATCTCAGCCCCTTCCGAACGTCCTATCCAGTTACGCTGAGTCTCCTTCAGCGAATCGGTCCAATCAACAGTTTCCAACCCTTCGAGCAGACGTTGTGCATAAGCCGATACGCGAAGACACCATTGACTCATCATTTTCTGTTCTACAGGGTAACCGCCGCGCACTGAAACGCCTTCGCTCACTTCATCGTTGGCAAGCACTGTTCCCAACTGCGGACACCAGTTCACCATCGTATTGCCAAGATAAGCGATACGGTAGTTCATCAATACGTCTGATTTTTCCTTTTCCGACATCGACTTCCATTCCTCAGCCGTAAAGCTCAGGTCTTCCGAGCATGCCGCCTCTATTCCTGCGCTTCCGTTGGCTTCGAAACGGGCAATCAGCGAATCGATGTTTTCGGCCTTGTTGGTTTGTTTGTCATAATAACTGTTGAACATCTTGACAAACGCCCACTGTGTCCATTTGTAGTATTGCGGATCACATGTCTTCAATTCACGGCTCCAGTCGTAGCAAAAACCTATTTTATTGAGTTGTTCGCGATAGCGGTTGATGTTGTTCACCGTGGTCACCTCCGGATGCTGCCCTGTCTGGATGGCATATTGCTCTGCCGGCAATCCGTAAGCGTCATAACCCATCGGGTGAAGCACGTTGAAGCCTTGCAGACGTTTGTAGCGCGAATAAATGTCCGATGCAATGTAACCGAGCGGATGACCGACGTGCAATCCTGCTCCCGACGGATACGGAAACATGTCGAGAACATAAAATTTCGGACGACTGCTGTCTACTTCCGTTTTATACACTTGATTAGCCTTCCAATAGGCTTGCCAACGCTTTTCTATATCTTTATGATTGTATTCCATTTTAATGTATGTTGTATTTTTATTTTATCAATCCTAACTTTTTTGAAATTTCAAGCATTCTGTCAATCGGACGGACTGCCTTTTCGCACAATGCCGCGTCAACCATGATTTCCGGCTGCTCATACTTCAGACAGTTATATACCTTTTCCAAAGTGTTCAAACGCATGTAATGGCATTCGTTGCATGCACAAGTGCTGTCGTCGGGAGGTGCCGGTATGAATTCTTTGCCCGGACACGCTTTTCGCATCTCGTAGAGAATACCCGGCTCAGTCGCTACTATAAACCGACGGCAATCCGACTGCTTGGCATAGTCGAGCATATTCTTGGTAGAACCGATGACATCGGCAAGCACCAGCAGACTTTTCTTGCATTCCGCATGAGCCAGAACCTTGGCTTCCGGATAACGTTGCTTCAATGCAACCAGCTTTTCAACGGAAAATTTTTCATGCACGATGCAGGCTCCGTCCCAGAGTTTCATGTTCCGGCCGGTCACGCTGTTGATGTAATTTCCCAGATTACGATCCGGTCCAAAGATGATTTTCTGGTCCTTCGGAAAACTTTCTACAATCTGGCATGCGTTAGACGATGTCACCAACACGTCGGTCAACGCTTTCACTTCGGCTGTAGTATTTGCATAACTGATGACTATATGACCGGGATTAGCCGCTATAAACTTTTCCAAGTCCGCTGCTTTGCAACTGTCGGCCAAAGAGCATCCCGCATTCAAGTCGGGAACAAGAACCTTTTTTTCCGGAGAAAGAATCTTAGCTGTCTCTCCCATAAAATTCACGCCACAACTCACGATTATCTCGGCATCCGTCTGCGCCGCCTTTTGAGCAAGCGCCAGACTGTCTCCGACAAAATCGGAAATCTCTTGAACCTCGTCTCGCTGATAATAATGCCCCAGAATAATGGCATTCTTTTCTTTCTTCAGTCTGAGAATTGCTTCTTTCAAGTCCAGACCTTCCTCAACCGGTGTGTCGATATAACCTTTGTCCACAGTCATTATATAATATTATTTTCTTTCTTTTCTTTATAAAAAGGAATAATAAATAACTACATTGTCTGTTGATAACGGGAGTAACTTATCCTTTCTTTTTTTGCTTTTTAAGTTATTAAACTCTTGCTCTCTTTAATTCACTTCTTATTGACATAAGATTTGATTGAGATACAGAATTTTATATAGTTTATCAACACACTGTTAGTATTTGGCAAAGTTAATACTTTTATATGATTTTTCTTGCCGTTTGATGTTGAAAAGCTGTTTAAATTGCGATAAATCATTCATAGTATAAAATTTTGCATTTCTTCGTATCTGTTGCATATAGCTTTGATTGTGAATTATCCAAAAAAAGTTTTTAATATTTGTTTGTCACTTATTTTCCCTTTTCAACACGTTATTCACATTTTGTTGATAACCTTTCTATCGCTCGTTTTTGTGGCTGTTTCTTAATTACATGGCTTTAGTTAACTTTGCACATCAAATTCATTTGATTATTAATTTCAAACTCTTTTGTATTCATGGAGAAGAAAACAATGATGGAACTGGCGAGAGTCAGTTGTGAAGAATACCATTCCCTGAAAAAACTTCCTGTTTCGCTGATACTTGACGATGTAAGAAGTCTTAACAACATTGGTTCCGTTTTTCGGACTGCCGACGCTTTTCTGATGGAAAAAATATACTTGTGCGGCATCACCGCTACTCCGCCAAGTCCTGAAATCCACAAGACGGCTCTCGGTGCGGAAGATTCTGTCGAGTGGGAATATTATGAAGATATTCACAAACTTGTTGATAACTTGAAAAGCCGGGGTTATGAAGTGTGTGCCGTAGAGCAGGTGAACGGTAGTATCAATCTGTTGGATTTCAATGTAATGGACAATAAAAAATATGCCATTATTTTAGGTAATGAAGTGAAGGGTGTGAAACAGACGGTTGTCGATAAGTCGGATTGCTGCATTGAGTTGCCGCAATATGGGACAAAGCATTCTTTGAATGTGTCAATAACTGCCGGTATTGTTATGTGGCAATTTTTCTCAAAACTATGTTGATAACTTTGTCAACAGTTTGTTAATTAATTACTAAATATCTATTATTTAATTAATTAAATGTTAGTAGAAATGTTAGTTAATTGTCAATTGATATTATAAACAGCCTGTTGATTAGAGTTACTGACAATATGTTGATAAATATATTAATTACTTTATAATCAATAAGAAAAATTGTTTATAAGTTGTTGGTTATAATTTGGGTTAAAATCAATACCTGTTTGTCTTCCATTCACTGTTCACGGAGTCGGAGCTAATAAGGGAAGTGGCGTAATGCGCCGTAAAGGTGGAGGCTGTGCAAGGATTTTGTAGAAAAGATAGTTTTGTTTGCATGAAAAATTAGGAGATTTATTTCGAAAAAATATTTAAATACTGTCTTTCTAATTTGTGCGTTTAAAAACTTTGTCCTATCTTTGCATCACATTTGAAAAGGGCGAATACCAGAGTGGCCAAATGGGGCAGACTGTAAATCTGCT
>ENA-ORLU01002443-ORLU01002443.1-human-gut-metagenome-genome-assembly--contig:-NODE-2443-length-10850-cov-3.041771_pt1 | contig 10850 bp, 9 predicted proteins | sample MGYA00243009_ERZ508833 | MGnify/ENA primary metagenome ERZ508833 (study PRJEB26277, sample SAMN04329763) | human gut metagenome | biome: human-associated habitat | host: Homo sapiens | place: USA...
TCGGAGCAGTGGCTGAACTGCAGGATCAAGCTTATGAGAAATAAAACGATTCAGGCCAATAGGAAAGCTGTGAATACATGGCTGGCAGGGAAAGTGAAATGTGGCAATTGCGGATACGCACTTATGAGTATTAAAATACAGTCCGGTAAACAGTACCTGAGATGTACGAAGCGTCTGAACAACAAAGCCTGCCCGGGGTGCGGGAAGGTTTATACTGAAGATGTGGAGAATTATGTATATAAAGAGATGGTACGTAAGCTGCGCGAAGGACAGTCTCCTGCCGCTTATACGAAGTTAAAGGAAAATCCGCAGGTAAAGCAGATTTACAGGGAGATTGAGGAAATGGAAAAGGAGATTTCTCTGCTTGTGGATTCTCTGGCAGGTGCCGGAGAAACACTGACAGATTATATTAATCAGAGAGTGGAAGAAATAGACCAGATACATCAGTTAAAGCTGGAGAAATTATCGGTGCTTGCGGAGAATCATGCGACACCGGAGCAGATGGAAAAGGTAGCATCTAATGTAAGTCTGTGGGGAGAGATTGATTTTGAGGAGAAGAGGTTTACAGTTGATAAGATGATCAGGTCACTTAAGGTATTTCCCGGATCAGTCCAGATACAATGGAAATTCTGATATATAACAGTCCGGCAGAGCGTAAATTTTTGTCTTTACGCTCTGCCGATGGTCTTATTATTTTTCGGTTAGTGTTTTGTTCTTTATAAGCATTTCGCGAATTACGTTTTGCGTATATTCTCCGACATGCCTCTTATCTTCTTTGCTCAGTTCATCCGGATAGATCGGCTTACCGTATTCTACTACAACTTTTGCAGGAGATATCTTCGGGAAGTGTGCCTCGAAAATGTTGGCTGAATTGCTGATCGCAATTGGGATGATCGGGCAATTGGCCTTGGTAGCGATTTTGAAGCTTCCTTCATGGAAGGGAAGCATGTCCAGCTCATCTTTATTTCTGTTTCGGGTTCCTTCCGGGAAAATACAGATGGAAATTCCGGATTTTACTTTGTCTACTGCGGTCAGGATCGTTTTGAGTCCCTGTTTGATGTCTTTCCTGTCAAGGAAGAGACAGTGGAGATAACGCATCCATGTGGAAAGAAGAGGAATTTTTTCCATCTCTTTTTTAGCAATGTAGCCTGTACGGATCGGACAGCGGGAGTAAGTAAGAAGTATGTCGAAGTAGCTTCTGTGGTTGCCGATATAAAGTACAGGTGTGTCCTTTGGCACATTTTCTTCTCCGATCACAGTAATCTTTGCACCGGTGATCGTAAGGATAAATCGGAATACTGCCTGGATGATCCTAAGGGAGCTGATATCCTTCTTTTCAGGAGAAAATCTGCCGATGATCCATTCGACCAGCAGGATGGGGATGGACAGGATCAGGTATCCGATCACAACAATACAGACAAGGATAAATCGTATCATTCGTTAATTCCTTTCCGGGCATTATATAATGCTGATGCCCATATATAAGTATAGAAGTTATTATAAGGAATTATGAGATATCCTGCAAGAAATAAATCATGGTATAACGATTTTTTGGCATTAAATAAAGCACTGAGGACAGGATTCTTTCCTGCAGAAAAGCAGTTACTGTCGGATATATAGCATAGAGTATGGTAATAACAGGGCTGTATCCGGCATAGAATATTTAGCGAAGAATGAGCAGGGGTGCATTATGGGCAAAAGGACAGGAGGACTGCTCTGTGTGTTGCTGTTGGCTCTTTTGCCGGCGGGCTGTCAGTTTATCAGGATTGAGGAGGGCGAACGTACACCTCTGGAATATACGATCGTAAAGCAGGAGGAAATTCCGGAAGAGATTTCAGAACTGATGGAACAGAAGAAAAAGAAAGTATTTCAGATGACCTATCAGGTGGGAGATATAAGGTATCTGATGAAGGGATATGGAGAGCAGCTTACAGGAGGGTACAGTATTCAGGTGGAGGAGGTTTCCGAATCAGAGAACGCAGTATTCTGCAAGACAAGGCTGATAGGTCCGGAGAAAGCGGATGCAGGCAGTGAACCATCTTATCCCTGTATTGTCCTGAAAATCAGAAAAACAGAGAAACCGATAGAATTTTTGGGCTTTATCATAAAGTAAACAGAGAAAGGAAGGAAGCAGGTTGGAATTAAAAAAAGAAAGTATTCAGATGCTGCGGATCAAAAATAAAGCGACAGCGCAGGCGACTTTTGACGAGGACTATAATGTGCCCGATGTGAAACCGGATATCGGGAGACTGGTGCAGAGCAAAGCGGATGTTTCCATGGAGGAAGTGAGGCTGAGTGAAGGAAGAGCGCTTCTTAAAGGGACATTAAATGCAGATTTGCTTTATGTGGGGGAAAAAGAGGGCAGGATTTACAGCCTTTCTGCGAAGCTTCCGCTGGATGAGATGATTAATCTGGAGGGAATCGAAGGGGGAGATAAGCTGTGTCTGAAATGGGAGATTGAGGATCTCAGTGTTCATATGATCCATTCCAGAAAATTGAATATTAAAGCAATTGTAACTTTTTATGCAGTGGTAGATGAACTGGCAGTCGTTGAACTTCCGGTTTCTGCAGAGGATCAGGAAGTCTCTGTGAAAACGGAGAAAGTCCGGCTTATGAGTCTTCGTGTACATAAAAAAGATACTCTGCGCATTAAGGATGATATTACTCTTGCGTCAAACAGACCGAATGTAGAAAACCTTCTGTGGTATATGGCTGAACCGAGGAATCTGGACCTGCGGCCGGGAGAGAACAAACTCCGGGTGAAAGGAGAGCTTGCGGTTTTTCTTCTGTATACAGGGTATGAAGAGGAGAATCCACCTCAGTGGCTGGAGTATACCATGCCTTTTTCCAATGAGATGGAATGCAGTGGCTGTATGGAAGATCTGATCCCACATATTGAGGTGTCTCTTCTTCATCAGGGGATAGAGGTAAAGCCTGATCCGGATGGTGAAGAACGTATCCTGCAGGTGGATGTGGTACTGGAATTAAATATGAAAATGTACAGGGAAGAGGAGCATGAACTTCTTCTTGATGCATACAGCCCACACAAAGAATGTGTTCTTCATCGGAAAAAGGAAATGTTGGAAAGTCTTCTGGTACGAAATTTTTCCAGGTGTCGTCTGACAGACCGGATAGAAGTTAAGGAGAGTCAGGGAAAAGTTTTGCAGCTTTGCCACAGCAGCGGTAAGGTAAAAGTAGATAAGACCAGGATTACGGATAAGGGAATTGTGGCAGAAGGAATTGTGGCACTCAAGATCCTGTATATTATTGGAAATGATGAAATGCCGTTTTATTCTATGGATGCCATGCTTCCGTTTACCCATCTGATCGAGGCAGAAGAGATCGGGAAGGATTGCACATATTTACTTCAGGCTGACCTTGAACAGCTTTCCACTGCAATGGCAGATGGGGATGAGATTGAAGTCAAGGCGGCGGTGGGACTGAATGTGCTTGTGTTCAGACAGTGGGAAGAGCAGCTTATTGAATCTGTGGAAGAACAGCCGCTGGATCGTAAGAAACTGGAAAGTATGCCGGGAATTACGGTCTATATTGTAAAGGCCGGAGATACCCTGTGGGATATTGCAAAGAAATTTTATACAACTGTGGATGAGATTTCGGGTGTGAACAGTCTTACGGAAAAAGAGGTAAAGCCGGGGCAGTCGTTAATTCTTGTCAGGCAGGGATGATAATGAAAAAAATTTCCGGAAAAAATGAAAACTCCTATATTGAAAACTAAAAAAAAATGATTTAAAATATGCGCAAAGAGTTTTATTGTATACAAAGTACAAATATAATTGCGAAAGTATAGTTATATACGGATGATATTGTTGGAAACGGAGGATTTTATGCGTTTACGTGCATTGGCGAAGATAAATCTGGGACTGGATATTCTCAGAAAGAGAGAGGATGGCTATCATGAAGTCCGGATGATCATGCAGACGATACAGATGTATGATGTTCTGGAGATGAAGAGGGTGAGGAAGCCGGGGATTTCCCTGTCTGTCAATTATTCCTATATTCCGAATGATGAACGAAATCTGGTGTATAAGGCGGCGAAGCTTCTGATGGATGAATTTCAGGTTAAGGGTGGTGTGGATATCCATCTTGAGAAATTTATTCCTGTGGCAGCAGGTATGGCAGGCGGAAGCTCGGATGCGGCAGCTGCACTGGTGGGGATCAACCGGCTTTTTAAACTGGGACTGAGCCAGAAGGAACTGATGGATCGTGCTGTGAATATCGGGGCAGATGTTCCGTACTGTGTGATGAGAGGAACTGCCCTGGCAGAGGGGATCGGGGAGAAACTGACCAGGATCACTCAGGTGCCGGACTGTTTTGTACTGATCGGTAAGCCCGGAATCAATGTTTCCACCAAAGCTGCCTATGAGAGCCTTCAGCTGGATAAGATTTCTTCTCATCCGGATATTGACGGGATGATAGGAGATATAGAACGTGGAGATCTTCTGGCAATGACACAGAAGATGGGAAATGTTTTTGAGCCGGGAATTATAGAGAAATATCCTGTAATTGGCGAAATCAAAGCACTGATGGAGAGTCATGGTGCGTTAAAGGCGATGATGAGTGGAAGTGGTCCTACAGTGTTCGGAATCTTTGATGATCGTGAGAAGATGGAGGCGGCAGCAGAGGTTCTCAGAGAGAGCCGGCTGGCGAAGACGGTTTTTGCCACAGAAGTAACGAAATCAGGAGGGAATACAAATGACAAGTGATTTTTCAGTAAATATGAATGAATATCTTCCATTAAGGGATGTGGTTTTTAATACGCTGCGTCAGGCAATCCTGAAGGGCGAACTGAAACCTGGTGAGAGACTGATGGAGATTGCGCTGGCAGAGAGACTTGGCGTGAGCAGAACTCCTATCAGAGAGGCAATGCGTAAGCTGGAGCAGGAAGGTCTGGTAGTGATGATCCCGAGACGTGGTGCTCAGGTTGCAAATATCACAGAGAAGGATCTGAATGATGTTCTGGAGGTTCGTATTGCTCTTGAGAATGTAGCTATTGAGAAAGCATGTGCCCGTATGACTGAAGAAGAAATGAGGAGACTCTGGCTTGCTGCCAAGGAGTTTGAACATACGATCGCAGAGGGAAATCTTGTTAAGCTTGCGGAGGCTGACGTTGCATTCCATGAGGTTATTTATCAGGCTTCTGATAATAAGAGGCTGATCCAGGTACTCAATAATATGCGTGAGCAGATTTATCGTTATCGTGTAGAATATCTGAAAGAAGGTGAAACACGAGATGTTCTGGTGAAGGAACATGAGGAACTGACAAAGGCGATCAGAGAGCGCGACGTGGAACGCGCGAAACAGCTTTCTTTCCAGCATATCGAGAATCAGAGAATGGCTATCATGCGTTCTATTGAGGCTGAGGATGCAGAACGTGAGCGTGCAGAGAAAGAGAAATCCAGGGGACACAGATAAGAATGGTATAATATCTGAATATCGGGAAATTCTAAGAGAGGCAGGATGCCTCTCTTTTTTTGCGCATCCATGTGTGTATAAGTGAGTTTAGGAATATTGCCGACTGGCAACAGATCTGTCTGGTACATCGAAAACGATGTACCGGTATGAAACGAGGTGGGAAATTATTGAAGAAGCTGGAAGAATCCCGGAAAGTATCTGCAAATCTGAGGGAGAATGAGAAATATCTGCGAAGCAGGCTGGAAAACTGCAGTGATATTCTGATCCGTCCCATGCGGCTGGGAGATAAACATAAGGTGGACTGCCTTATGGTCTATATAGAAGTTGCGGTTTCCAACATGATGCTGGATGATTCTGCTCTTGGAAAGATGATCAATCATTTCTGGGAGATTTCGCCGGAGGATATTCAGGAATTTGTCAGGCATAACAGTCTTGGGATCGCAGATGTAAAGAAACTGGAGAATCTTGACGAGTCCATAGATGCCATGCTTGCAGGGAATGCAGTGTTTTTCATAGATGGATATGACAAGGCGATGAAAATCTCCAGCAAAGGTTATCCATCCACAGGTGTGATGGAGGCAGAATCGGAAAAGGTGCTGCGGGGTTCCAGGGAAGGATTTTCGGACAGTGTGAAAAGTAACAGTGCACTGATAAGAAAAAGGCTTCGTGATACCAGACTCAAGGTGGAAGAATATAAAATCGGTGTGCGCTCTCATACCTTAACGCAGGTGTTATACATGGATGACCTGGTACATGAGGGACTTCTGGAAGAAGTGAAGGAACGGCTGGAAGAATTTCAGATTGACGGAATCCTTGACAGCGGTATGCTTGAACAGTTGACAGAAGATGTGTGGTATTCTCCTTTTCCTCAGTATCAGACAACGGAACGTCCGGATCGTGCTGTGCAGGAAATCCTGAAAGGTAAGGTTGTGATTCTGTGTGATAATTCTCCGGAAGCATTGATCCTTCCGGGAAATTTTAGCAGTTTCATGGAGAGCAGCGAGGACTGGTATCACAGGTTCGAGATGGCTTCCTTTCTCAGAATACTGCGATATCTGGCTGTGATCATGGCGACTGTTCTGCCGGGACTTTACCTGGCAGTGATACGTTTCCATACACAGATTCTGCCATCTGCACTGATACTGTCTTTTGCGGAGGCGAGGGAAGGAGTGCCCTTTTCCAGTGTGGTGGAACTGATTTTTCTGGAACTGGCTTTTGAACTGATTCGGGAGGCTGGGGTGAGAGTTCCGGGATCTCTGGGAAATGCTATTGGCATTGTTGGCGGACTGGTAATCGGACAGGCAGCGGTAGAGGCAAATCTTGTGAGTCCGATCGTGGTGATGATCGTGGCGTTGACTGCGCTTGGCTCTATGACTGTTCCAAATGAAGAGTTTGCAGCAGCATTTCGGCTGGTGAAGTATGGGTTTCTGATCCTGGGAGGTTATCTGGGAATTTACGGAATCGTGCTGGGAGTATATCTGGTTATAGGGCACCTGGCAGGCCTGATAAGTTTTGGTATTCCTTATCTGGTTCCTTTTATAAAGAAAGAACAGAAGGGCAGCAGAGGAGAAGGGATTCTGAGAGTTCCGCTGCGCAAGAGGGTATTACGACCGCTTTATGCAAGAGAGGAGCAGAAGATCCGTTTGAAGAGAAAGGAGTCCGGTTCATGAGATTTGCAGAGAATAACAGAATTTCCCACAGGCAGCTGTACAGGCAGATGATACTGGCATTACTGGCACCATTTATGCTCTGCGTTTTCGGAAAGGGTGGAATGAACGGAATCAGTGCAGTGGCGGGAATGATTTTTGCGCTGATATTGCTTGGGTTTTATGTAATCTGGCTGATACGGCTGACACCTTCATTTGAAGATCCGGTAAAGTCTGCAGGTGCTTTTGCGGGAAGGCTGATCGGGATTTTTTTTCTGATCTATGTGTTGATGGCGGGAGGATATCTGCTGGCACTTCTCAGGAGGCTGGTTCCTGCAAAGCTGATCACAGGAGTATCCGGCCGATGGATTGCATTCTGGGCAATTCTGGTATGTTCTGTCGGAACCTGCAAAGGTGTACAGAGAAGAGGAAGAATGGCGGAAGTATCAGGTGGTCTGCTTCTTGGCGGGATTATGATAATGATGATACTTTGTGTGCCACAGGCAAAAACGGAATATCTCATGGAAGAAATCCGGTGGGAGGAGCTTACAGTGAGAAATGTCAGTCAGTCTTTTTTTGGAACTCTGTGTGCTTTTTCGCCGGTTGCATTGCTGCCATTTTTGTTGGGAAATGTGGAGAAATACGGAAGTGCGGGAAAGACGGTGGCAGGAGGGATCCTGACACTTGGCGGGATTCTTATTGGAATGGAGCTTCTGCTTCCGGCAGTTCTGGGATATGACAGGGTAGCGGCGGAAAGTTATCCGGTCCTGCCTCTGCTGGCAGGCGCAGATCTTCCGGGAAATGTACTGGCCAGATTTGACATCCTGTGGATGGGATTTCTGCTTTACAGCCTGCTTTTTGCAATAGGGAGTCTGCTGTATTATGGAAATCAGATTATCGGGAAATCTCATCCTGGTACGGGGAGGTTCTGGCTTCCGGCACTGGTTTTCCTGATTTCGCTTCTGGAAGAAGAGGGAAAAGGAATACTGGATTATTTTGGATGGTGTCTGGCGTATATTTTCGTTCCGGGAATTCTTATCTGTCAGTTTTATATGTTTATCAGAGGAAAGGGACACCGCAGGAAGCAGAGGAAAAGGGCAGTCGGTGTGGTGACCGGGATTTTGTCAGTCAGTCTTTTTATGAGCGGATGTGGTGCGGCTGTGGAACCGGAGAAGAGAATGTATCCTATGGCACTTGGCGTGGATGCCTCAGAAGAAGGAATCTGTCTTACCTATGGGATGCCGGATCTTTCTGAGAGTACGGGGCAGGGAAAAGAGGAAGAAGATGGCGGTTCCCGGGTTCTGCAGATCAGTGGTGCTGATTTCACCCGGATTGAAAAAATGTATGATCAGTCACAGGAAAAACTTCTTGATATGGGGCATCTGCAGGTTCTGGTCATGGGGAGAACACTGGTGGAGGACGGAAGATGGAGAATGGTGCTGGATTATCTGAAACAGGAGATTTTTGTGGGGGAAGATCTTTATGTGTTTGAGGCGGAGGACGCAGGGGAGATCCTGAACTGGGATGGGGAGGATAATTCATTAGCAGGAGAATATATTACAGGACTGATCCGAAACAGAATGTCAGGAGGAAATATTACGGCTGTGACACTCAGAGAGCTTTTCTATTAAAAATATAAAGAAGATAAAATCCTGCGGCTTCCGATTGTGAAGATCAGAAATGGAAGTCTGGAAGTGGAAGTATAAATCAGGAAAATATTGGCATAATTCAAATATTAAAGTGCTGCCTGAAAATTCCATATAAAATAAGAAAATATATAGGAAAATAACAAAGGCAGATATGGTAACTGATAAGATATAACAGGAGAGAGGGACAATGATGAATAAAAAGAGTAAGAACAAAAAATTAAGAAGAAAACTGTCGTTTGTTCTGTTCGTGGCAGCTGTTGGTGTTCTTATGATGAGAGCAATGCCGGGAATGTCCGGGAAGATAGCAAAAATCGCTGAAAGACGACAGGAACAGACTGCAGTTACTGCATGGTGGGGGACATTGTACCCGAAATTCTGCTTCTCGCAGTTCCCTGAGGAAAATAAAGGACAGAAAGATGACATAAAGATATCCTTCTGGCTTGCACAGGCTCTTGATTGGTGATAGAATAATGAGACAATCAATAGAGATGGAGAATAGAAATCAATGAAAATAGACAGAGAGGCACCGATAGGAGTATTTGATTCCGGTGTGGGAGGGCTGACTGTTGCGCGTGAGATCATGCGTAATCTTCCTTCAGAAAAAATCGTATATTTTGGTGATACGGCGAGAGTGCCTTACGGAAGTAAATCGAAAGAAACTATCATCCGGTATTCCCGGCAGATCATTCGTTTTCTTCAGCAGCAGCAGGTAAAGGCGATTGTGGTTGCATGTAATACAGCCAGCGCTTTTGCCCTGGATGCAGTGAGGGATGAGTTTGACATTCCCATCATTGGCGTGATAGAACCGGGTGCGAAGGTGGCGGCTGCCCAGACCAGAAATAAGAGGGTAGGTATCATTGGTACTGGGGGCACTGTAGGAAGTGGCATACCTGCAGAGTATCTGAAGCATTTGGATCCGGAGATCACTGTTTTCGGCAAAGCATGTCCGCTGTTTGTGCCACTGGTAGAAGAAGGGTGGCTTCATGATCCGGTGACTGATGAGGTCGCTGCCAGATATCTGAAAGAACTTCAGGATAAGCAGGTGGATACACTGATATTGGGATGTACTCATTATCCATTGCTTCGTTCCACCATCAGAAAGATCATGGGAGACGGAGTATGTCTGGTGAATCCGGCTTATGAAACCGCACTGGAGCTGGGAAGGCTTCTGGAGGAAAAAGGACTTGCCGGTGAAGGTACAGAGAAGAATGAATTTCCGTATCGCTTCTATGTGAGTGATCTGGCAGATGAGTTTAAGGCATTTGCCAATTCGATTCTTCCATATGATGTGGAGATGACGAAAAAAATAGATATTGAGAAGTATTAAAAACAGCAGATTGCTGAATGGTTATAATATAGATACATAAAAACAGGTTTTGAACAGTATAAAAACAGGAGTATGAGAAGAATGGATAAAGAAGTGCTGATTCATGTAAGGGGACTTCAGACAATGGATGCAGCCGGTGAACAGGTACCTCTGGAGATTGTTGTACCGGGACAGTATTATTTCCGGAACGGAAGTCATTATCTGCGCTATGAGGAAGGCATGGAGGATTTTGCAGAACCTACCGTCAATTACATAAAAATTTCCCGGAAGGGAATGGAGGTCCGCAAGAAAGGTGTGGTCAATGTTCATATGGTTTTTGAACAGGGTAAGAAGAATATGACTTACTATACCACTCCCTATGGAACTATTGAAATGGGGATTGCGGCGACGAATCTGAATCTGCAGGAGAGTGATGGCGGTCTTGACATGAAAGTGGATTATGCGCTTGATATGAACCAGGAGCATGTGGCAGACTGTTATCTTGCGATTAAGGAACAGCCAAAGGACTGAAGAATTTTACAATTTGATCAGATCTGATAGGTTCTCTGCTTCGCTGCAGATATCTGTCTGATCAAAACAGAAAAAGGTCAGTGATCTGTGTGTATGGATGACACGATTCACTGACCTTTAGTTTATATGTCTGACTGCATTTATCTGGCAGTTTTGTCTTTCCTGAATTTTGCAAAGAAACCTTTCTTTTTGGGAGGGAATCTGTTATTATTAGAAAAGTGACATTAAAATTAGAACATGCTTTATTGGTATATACATGTTCTGATAAATGCAAATGACAGGAAC
>ENA-ORLU01002444-ORLU01002444.1-human-gut-metagenome-genome-assembly--contig:-NODE-2444-length-10847-cov-7.988487_pt1 | contig 10847 bp, 8 predicted proteins | sample MGYA00243009_ERZ508833 | MGnify/ENA primary metagenome ERZ508833 (study PRJEB26277, sample SAMN04329763) | human gut metagenome | biome: human-associated habitat | host: Homo sapiens | place: USA...
CTGGATAAGGACTCCGAGCCCGATATCTACAACGCCATCAAGCGCAACGCTCTGCTGGAGAACGTCACTCTGGATGCTGAGGGCCACATCGACTTCGCTGACAAGTCTGTCACCGAGAACACCCGTGTGTCCTACCCCATCAACCACATCCAGAACATCGTCCGCCCCGTCTCTTCTGCACCTGCTGCAAAGAATGTCATCTTCCTGTCTGCTGACGCATTCGGCGTTCTGCCTCCCGTCTCTATCCTGAGCCCCGAGCAGACCCAGTACTACTTCCTGTCCGGCTTCACCGCCAAGCTGGCTGGCACCGAGCGCGGCATCACCGAGCCCACTCCCACCTTCTCCGCTTGCTTCGGCCAGGCTTTCCTGGAGCTGCACCCCACCAAGTACGCTGAGGAGCTGGTCAAGAAGATGAAGATGAGCGGCGCTAAGGCTTACCTGGTCAACACCGGCTGGAACGGCACCGGCAAGCGCATCTCCATCAAGGACACCCGTGGCATCATCGACGCTATCCTGAACGGCGATATCAACAACGTGCCCACCAAGAAGATCCCCTACTTCGACTTCGAGGTTCCCACCGTCCTGAACGGTGTTGACACCGGCATCCTGGATCCCCGCGATACCTACGCCGACGCTTCCCAGTGGGAGGAGAAGGCCAAGGATCTGGCTGGCCGCTTCATCAAGAACTTCAAGAAGTACGAGGGTAACGAGCACGGCAAGGCTCTGGTTTCTGCCGGCCCCCAGCTGTAAGCTCTGATCCCAGCATTTTTCTTCTGAACTCCATATAAAATATCCCCCGCCGCCTGTCCATTGACCGAACAGGCGGCGGGGGATTTCTGTTTTGGGGCAGGTAAACAAAGCGTCGATTGCCTTTTGGTGCGTGGTATGCTATCCTTTTTCCAAAGGATGTGAGCACAATGGATGCGAAAACGTTCGGGGCATTTCTCGCCCGGATGCGCAAGTCACAGGGATTAACACAGGCAGAGCTGGCCCAGCAGCTGCATGTAACAGATAAGGCTGTCAGCCGATGGGAACGCGGGGTCGGCCTGCCGGACATCAACACGCTGGAACCACTGGCCGACGCGCTGGGGCTGACCCTTGCCGACCTGATGCACTGCCGTGACCCGCAGGAAGCAGATATTGCACCGGAAGTCCCGCTGGAAGATTTCTTTACTCTGCTGCGCCGTCAACAATCCATTGACTGGCGCTCGGTACGGGCAGTTTTGTTTTGGCTCAGTGCCGCACTGGCCATCTGGGGCATCCTCGCCTGCCCGGGCCGGATGGCCGTCCACTGGCGTACCCTGAGCAATGGGAACCTGCAGGCAGACGGCTGGCTTCCCTCCTGGGTGTTTTTTCCATTGTTCGTCGGGATAGAATTTCTCTCGCTGGAGCTCTGGAACAACTTTGAGCAGACCGGCTACTACCGACACTGGGGTGAGATAGGTGCCTCCGTCACCCGCTCCATGAACTTCTGCTCCCCTACTGTCCGGCTCTGGAAGTTTGTGCTCGACCTGCTGTTCTTCTTCGGGTTCGGCTTCGTGGTCCCCTGCGCTGAGATGATGGCGATTCTGATCAACTGAAAAAAAGAAAGCCCTCCTGTCGCACTCAGGCGAAAGGAGGGCTTTCTATCATCTTATCAGAAGGTTTCCGTTCTTATATTCCTCTGATTTTAAGATCCTTTACTTTTCGTTCTTTGCACGGCGTTCTTTCAGATCGCTTTCCATCTGCGCCAGGGTCTTTTTATCCAGATTGAACACCACGCCGTACGCAATGATCATCACGATATAGCTTCCCAGATACATGACCGGCACCAGATAGCGCATCCGGGTTGCCACTTCGATCGTCTGTGCAGCCTTCAGAGATGCATCATAGCCCAGTTTGGTTGCCAGAACAAGGCCCAGAGAAGGTCCGATGCCCTGTGCAAGCTTACGGAAGAAGGAGTGCAGTGCATAGGTAGTGCCTTCTTCTCGCACACCAAATTTCCACTCGTTATAATCGATCGCATCTGCCATCAGAGACCAGCTCAGGCAGCTTCCGATGCCGCCGCCCAGCATTGCAATGACCTGACACAGGACATAAAGACTGAGGCCCCGGCCGTCCGGTGTGATGGGCAGAACCAGCATCAGGACGTACGCCAGCGCACAGACGACTGAACCAAAGGTCACGGCTTCTTTCTTGCCAAAGCGCTTGACGATACGGCTCACAAAAGGACTGAAGATGAAAACGCCAAAGTAGGAGATCATACCCACAATGCCGGAGATCTTTGCATTCTTGAAATAAGCCTGGAACAGGATCTGACCTGCAGTAGAGGCACCATACATACCAATAAACGTTGCGATAGGTGCCAGCGTTGCGCCCACAGCCGGGCGATTATGGATAAAGTTGTTGAACGCCTTCATGATGTTGAACTTTGGTGCATCCTCTTTCAGAGTGATCGTGGTGTCCACACGCACCTTTGTGTTCGTGACCATAAAGCGGAAGCAGACCAGACCGATCAAACCCATGATCAGAGCAATGACAAACATCTGCTCACCGCGCAGGTTGTTCTGGTTATCATAAATGATCACCGGGATCAGCATACCGGTCAGAAGCGCACCGCCCATAGAACCAATGGAGCGGAAGGTAGACAGCTGTGCACGCTGGATCGGGTCATCCGAGATCAGAGACAGCATCGAGCCATACGGCACATTTGCAACGGTGTAGAAAGCATCCCAGATCATATAGCCTGCCACAAACAGAATGTTCTTGACCATACCGGGAGCCTGCGGGAACGGCAGATAGCAAAGTGCACCGGCCACGGTCAGTCCGATCGCACCGAACCAGATATAGGCAAGGAACTTGTTCCGGCGGTATTTGCGCGTATCCGCATCTACCATTGCTCCGATAATCGGATCGTTGATTGCGTCCCAGATCTGCACGATCAGCAGAAGGGATGCCATCAGGTAGTTGTCGATCCCCATAAACTGCGTCCAATAAATCGTCAGGTAACCTTTGAGCGCAAAACTCATATTGCAGCCAAAGTCACCCGCTGCGTATGCAAGTTTATCACGCAATCCAAACCCTGCAGACGCATCCACTGTTGATTTTCCCATGAAAATACTCCTTCCTCAAATTTCCGGACAATTTTGGCACACCGCCCGCAAGCTGTATGCTCATTTATAAATCCATGATACGGCATCTCCTTCCAAAATGTTAGTACATCTTTACGAAATTGCTCAAAAATTTTACGATTTGAAAGTATTTCTTGTTGTATTCTTTAATCTATGCAGCATTTTTGTAATTCTGTACAAACAATCTTTTTCTTTTTTGTATACAAAATATTTTTTCTTAGCCGAATCTTTTCTTTGTTGAGAACGGCGTTGTGCGCCGAGCATAAAGCAAGGGCCCTTGCACGAGGATCTGTGCAATGGCCCTTGCTATTGTTTCTTATTTCGCCGCCTCAAACTCGGCTTCGATCTCCACCGAAGGAGCCGGAGTAACAAGGCTGACCACCACGCAGACAAGCAGGGAGGTCAGGAAGGCAGGCAGTAGCTCATAGATGCCGAACACGCCGCCCAGAGGGCTGACGAGGTACTTCCAGACAAAGACCATCAGGCCGCCGGCGAGCATTCCGGCCAGCGCGCCCTGCCAGTTGCAGCGCTTCCAGAAGAGCGCACAGAGCATGACCGCACCGAATGCGCCGCCGAAACCGGCCCATGCAAAGCTGACGATGCCGAACACGCTGGAATCGGGGTCACGGGCCAGCACCACGCCCACCACGCTGACGCAGATGATGGTCAGGCGGGCGGCAAACAGGCTCTGGCGCTCGGTCAGCTTCATGTGGCCGAACTCCTGCAGGATATTCTGGGAGACGCTGGACGCGGCAGCAAGCATCTGGCTGTCGGCGGTGGACATGGTGGCGGCAAGGATGCCCGCCAGGATCAGGCCCGCCAGAACGGCTGCCAGAATGCCGTGCTGTGCAATGAGGTTTGCAATGCGGACGATGACCGTCTCGCTGGAGGAGCCGCTCAGGTACTCCAGCGCACCTGCCTTGGTCATGCCAAGGCCCACCATGCCGATGATGATGGAGGCGGTCATGGCAATGACGACCCACACGCTGGCAATGCGGCGGCTGAGCACCAGCTTCTTTTCATCCTCAATGGCCATGAAGCGGAGCAGGATGTGGGGCATTCCGAAGTAGCCCAGGCCCCACGCCATGGTGGAGACGATGTCCAGCAGGCTGTACGAGGTGGCCGTGCCCTCGGCGGCGTTGTGGCTGGCCATCATGGTCAGGTAGCCGGGCAGGCTCTGGGCGTTTGCCACAACGGCATCCCAGCCGCCTGCCGCGCCAATGCCGTACACCAGCACAGCCACAAGGGCCAGACTCATCACGATGGACTGGATGAGGTCGGTGGTGGTAACGGCGCGGAAGCCGCCCGTGATGGTATAGCCCACGATGACGCAGGCCGAGACCACCATGGCCGCCATGTAATCCACGCCGAAGAGGCTGTGGAACAGCTTGCCGCAGGCGGCAAAGCCCGAAGCCGTGTAGGGCACAAAGAACACGATGATGATCACCGCGCCCAGTGCGTTGAGCAGATTGCGCTGGTCGTGGAAGCGCAGGGACAGGAACTGCGGCACGGTGATGGCTTCCAGATTGGCCGAATACCGCCGCAGCCGCCGGGCCACGATGAGCCAGTTCAGCCAGGTGCCCAGCGCCAGGCCGATGGCGGTCCAGCCGGGCGAGGCGATGCCGGTGAGGTAGGCAAGACCCGGCATTCCCATCAGCAGCCAGCTGGACATATCGCTGGCTTCGGCGCTCATGGCCGTGACCAGCGGGCCCATTTTGCGGCCGCCGAGGTAGAAATCGGTGCTGTCGTTGTTGGACTTGCTGTATGCAAACCCAACCAACAGCATTGCCACCAGATAGATGATGATGGTGGCGATGATGCAGATGTTGGTCATATACTTTTTCCCCCTTGTCTTTCCAAATGAAAGTACATTTCGATTTTACCACAGTAAAGCATCAAAGTGCAAGCCTTTTGGCAAAACTTTGTCCTGATTCGCCAAAAGTCCACGAGTGGCGGACAAAAAGGGTTCAAATTGACCGGAAACATCCGTCCCCGGGATTTTTCTTGCAAAATCCCGGAGATCTGTTATACTACCAATCCAGGGGGTTAGTGTACATGAAAGAATCCAAAACCATACAAGCTGTACCGGGCTCCGGTGTGTTATGTGCTGTTGGTGCAGCTGGTGTTCGCATAACAGAAACGGGAGGTGCCGGTGGGGCATCTCCCGTTTGTTTCAATGATAGAATGTATCAAAATTGATCTGCCGGTAGAACCGCTGCTGGAGCTGGTCAAAGTTCTCGCAGTTCTGGGCCAGCAGCCACATGACCTTGGTGACAACGGCCTCAATGGTCATATCGTGGGCCTCCAGGAAGCGGAAGCGGTTCTTGACCCGCTTGCCCACCTCGTAAATGCCCGCATCGCTGCCCTCATAAGTGACCTGCGTGGTCAGGATCAGGATCTTGTGGGTCTTGTCGTAGTCGCCCAGCTCCTCGGCAAAGGCATCCATGAGCCGCTGGGGAATACCGCCCACGCCAAAGCTTTCCACAATGACACAGTCATATTGTTGAAAGATGGCCGGGATAAGCTCCGGCCCAAGGCCGGGGGTCAGCTTGAGCAGGAACACTTTGGGGTTCAGCGCCCGGCCAAACTCCACAGGGCCGGTGGGCCAGGGCGAAGCCACATACCGCACCAGCCGGTCGCCCTGCACCAGCGCCAGCGCCGGGAAGTTGACCGACGCAAAGGCATCGTAGCTGATGGTCTTGTTCTTCTTGGCGCGGGTGCCCGCAATGACGTGCCCGCCAAACACCACCATCACACCCCGGCTGCCCGGGTCAAGGGCGCAGATCACGCTGTCCCGCAGGTTCTTCTTGGCATCGGTGATCTCGTTGGAAATGGGCTGCTGGGCACCCGTGAGGATGATGGGCTTGTCCGCATTCTGAATAAGGTAGGACAGCGCCGCCGCCGAGTAGGCCAGCGTATCGGTGCCGTGGCAGATGATAAAGCCATCGTAAAGCGCATAGTTTTCCTGCACGGCCTTGGCCATCATCAGCCAGTGCTCCGGGCCAAGGTCGGTGCTGTCGATGCTGCACAGGTTGAGCGTTTCCGGGCAGCAGAGCTGCTGCAATTCCGGCAGATGGGCCAGCAGCTCCTCGCTGGTCAGAACAGGCTTGAGCCCCTGTGCGGTGCGCACGCTGGCAATGGTGCCGCCGGTGGTGATAAAAAGCAGGCGCTGCTTGGACATAGGTTTTTCCCCTCCATGGTGTCGATTTTTGCGATATTTTCAGTATAGCACAGTTCATCGGAGATGAAAAGTGCGGGGAGTTGAGGTATAATAGTTATCATAAGATCAAACAGTCCTCAACCTCTCCGTCATTGCTACGCAATGCCACCTCTCCTAGTAGGAGAGGCCTTGGCAAAGAGGCAAGGCTTTACGCAATGCCAATGGTTCCCCTACTAGGGGAGCTGTCGAGCGGATGCGAGACTGAGAGGTTGGACAAAAGCAAACCTACCACAAGGAGAAACTGCCATGTCTAACATTGTGATCATCGGCTCCGGCCCCGCAGGTGTTTCGGCGGCATTGTATGCCGCACGCGCCGGGGTGCAGACCACCGTTCTGACCAAGGGCCCCGGCGCACTGGACCGGGCCGAGCTCATCCAGAACTACTACGGCTTTGCCGAACCCATCGCCGGTGCCGAGCTGGAACGCCGGGGCATCGAGGGTGCCAAGGCCGTGGGGGTGGAGTTCGTCACCACCGAGGCCGTGGGCCTGACCTACACCGACAAGCTGACCGTGGAGACGCTGGCCGGGGATTTCCCTGCCGATGCTGTCATTCTGGCCACGGGGGCTTCCCGGGCAGCGCCCCGCATTCCGGGTCTTGCCGGGCTGGAGGGCCGCGGCGTGAGCTACTGCGCCACCTGCGATGCCTTTTTCTACCGCGGCAGGGATGTGGCCGTGCTGGGCAGTGGAGAGTACGCCCTGCATGAGGTACAGGCCCTGCTGCCCGTGGCTCACAGCGTCACCCTGCTCACGGGCGGGGCCCCGCTGACGGCACAGTTCCCGCCGGAAGTGGCCGTGCGGACGGAAGCCGTGGAAGCCATTCTCGGCGAAGAGCGGGTCACCGGCGTGCAGCTGAAAGACGGCGGGACGCTGGAAGTCTCCGGCGTGTTCGTGGCGCTGGGCGTGGCAGGCAGCACCGCCCTGGCCCGCAAGCTGGGGGCCGAGGTGAACGGCAGCCGGATCGTGGTGGACGACCACATGCAGACCACCCTGCCCGGCCTGTATGCCGCCGGAGACTGCACCGGCGGGCTGCTGCAGGTCGCCAAGGCCGTGTACGAGGGTGCAGTGGCGGGCACCGAAGCCGCCAAAGCCCTGCGGAGATGACCCAGACAGAAAAAGGACGCTGTGCCCTGCGGCACAGCGTCCTTTTATTGCTTTGCTCAGCTCTTGCAGCCGGATTCCTCTTCGATGCCGGTGAAATCGCTGGCCTCCGCGATCTTGGTGGTATCGAACTTGCCGTTCTCATCCTTGGGGGCAACGGCAGGGCCTGCCTCCACAGGATTCACGGTCGTTCCCTCTGCCGCAGGCTTTTCCTCGGCAGTCTCCTCTGCCCGGGCAGCTTCTACCACCGGGGCGGCGGGCGCAGTCTCGGGCTCGGCAGGAGCCTTTTCAAAGGCAGGGGGCCATGCGTCACCGGGAGCGGTCTCCCTGGCCTCGCCCTCGGCGTAGGCTTCGGCAGTCTTTTCGGCCTCGGCGGGGTCCTTTTCAGCTTCCTCGGGGAACTCCACGTTTTCGACGTGGAGCGGGTCCTTGTCGTTCAGAACTTTGTCCAGCACGACGATGGCGGCACCGGTAACAGCCACAGCGGCAACGGCACCCAGAACACGGAACAGAGTTTTCATGGTGAAGTCCTCCCTGTATAAGATAGGATTAAGAGAATGTTACGACATCGTTCTGCGGCTTTTCGGCGGGCTCCACCGAAATGGCGGTCAGCACCGGGCCCTTGCCGCGGTAGATGTTGTGGAACTTGTAATTGACCTTGGCGGTCACAGTGACCCAGGCGCGCTGCTCCAGTGCCTTGTAGCCATCATAGCTGCAGGGGAAGCCCACGAACTGGATATCCTGCACGCAGCAGGTCATTGCAAAACGGCCGGGCACAAAGCTGTTTTTGCCCGCGCGGTTGGTCTGGCAGACCTGCGCCAGGAACCGGACGGTCTTGCCCGTATACTTCTGGGGCTCGTCCTGGCAGTCCATATACCAGATGCCGAAATCGTCCGCGCCGATCTCAACGATCGGGGCGTTCAGATCGAAGGGCAGCGGATCGGGGATGTCATCGTATGCCACGCTGCCGTCGGCGAACTCATAGGCGATATCGCACTTGCGGGAGGCCTGACGCACCAGCTTGTGCAGCTCCTGACGGGCGGCATCGTTGTTCACGGCCTCGGCGCGGTTGAACACGATCAGCTCACTGCGGGCGATCTTGTCCAGCAGCAGAGAACGCATGGAGTTGTCGCGGGCGTAGGTCAGGGCCGTGGTGCCATCGGCCGTGGCAATACACTGGTAGACGATCCAGTTTTCGGGCAGGTTGTTGGCCAGATCCTGCAGCAGCCACATGCCGTTGTACTCAATGACCACACGGCCTGCGCCGGATTCTTTTTCGAGCCTGGCCAGATTCTGGGGGTTCAGCTCCGCCTTATCCTCAAGGACCTTCAGGGTCACGCCGGGGAAGGCGAACTTCTTCTCGTTATATTCTTCCTCGCCCTCTTCGCAGACCAGCAGCAGGGTCTTGTCGCCGGAGTCGAAATTGGGGTCTTCAAAGGTCTCCTGAATAAACTTGGTCTTGCCGCTTTCGAGGAAGCCCACAAACAGGTAAACCGGGATCTCGTTTGCCATAATCGGTTTTTCTCCTTACACAACTTGCAGCTCAGCAGCCAAACAGTGCGGCAATGGCCTTTTCGTCCAGCTTGGAGCCGATGACGACCAGCTTGCCGCCCACGTCGGCACCGCGCTGACGCACTTCCCACTCGCCGGGGACGTAATCGAACTCCAGCCAGCCGTCGGCACCGCCGTCCACGATGCCCTTGGAGCGCAGGATCATGCCGTACTTGCCGCCGTCCAGCTCGGTCAGTGCATGCTCGATGTCTGCCTTGCTGAACTTCTTGGCCGTCTCGACACCCCAGCTGGTGAACACCTCATCGGCATCGTGATCGTGGTGATGGTGGTGATGGCCGCAGCTGCACACACCGTTCTCATCGTAATGATGGTGATGATGCTCGTGCTCTTCTTCCTCGCCCTCCTCGGCGTGCTTCTCATTGGCCTTGGCAGCCATGGCGATCAGCTCTGCCTTGAAATCGTCCTTGGAGGACATGGCCTTCAGGATCTGCTCACCGGTCAGGGAATCCCATGCGGTGGTCACGATGGTAGCGGTGGGGTTCTTCTCGCGCAGCATGGCGACCGCAGCGGCGATCTTCTCCTCGCTGGCGGTCTGGGTGCGGCTCAGGATGATGCAGCTTGCGTGGCTGATCTGATCATCATAGAACTCACCGAAGTTCTTCATATACATCTTGACCTTGTTGACATCGGCCACGGTGACAAAGCTGTTCAGCTTCACATCCAGATGCTCAGCCACACCCTCCACAGCGCGGGTGACATCGCTCAGCTTGCCCACACCGGAGGGCTCGATGACGATGCGGTCGGGGTGGTACTGCTCCACCACCTGCTGCAGAGCGGCACGGAAATCGCCCACCAGAGAGCAGCAGATGCAGCCTGCGTTCAGCTCGTTGATCTGGATGCCGGACTCCTTCAGGAAGCCGCCGTCGATGCCGATCTCACCAAACTCGTTTTCGATCAGGACCACCTTTTGGCCCGCAAAGGATTCCTTGATGAGCTTCTTGATCAGGGTCGTCTTGCCGGCACCCAGGAAACCGGAGAAAATATCGATATTCGTCATAATGCTGTATGCCTCTTTCTTTTTCCAAAAGCCCGCAAGGGCCGTTCAGCAATCAGAGCCGCAGAGTGCTGGCTCAAAAATCTTACACTCCTATTATAACAAGGCTGTCAATGGGAAACCGCCTTTTTTGATGAGAAAATTGTAACTTTTTTTGCAGTTTGGCTGCGTTTTCAGAAAACGCTGCCTCCCGGACACAAAAAAGCCCCCGGAACGGGGGCAGAACGCATAGAACCCATACAAAAACACAGCCCCGCTTTGGCGAAGGAGAAGCCAAAGCGAGGCTGTATTCAATGAAGGAGAAATGAAGAGAATATCAGGTTACAGATTCAGTTCAAACTGTTCTGCCGTAACAGTTGCTTTACCATCGGCAGCAAAGGTGATTCCGTCGGCAGACTGGGGGGTGTAGATCCATGCGGTCATGGTCTGCTCACCATCGTTGGCGAAAACTTCGATGCTGTTTTTATCCAGCAGGATGCGGAGCTTGAGCGCACCGTTCTGGCTGCGCACCTTGCAGCTGCGGCGGTGAACGATGTCGGCACGGGAACCGGCATAGCTGCGATCCAGCGTCAGCTCGGAAGTGTAGGGATCGTAGGTCAGGCTGGTGTGATGGTCTGCGTCAGCAGCCAGCTTCAGGGTGAAGGAGCGGTATTCGCCAGGCTGCACCGTGACGGTCAGGTCCGCCACACGGCCCTTGATGCCTTCCAGAGAAGTTTCGTTTTGCACCGTCACATTTTCGTGGAAGATTCGCTTGCCGTGGACGGCATCCAGCTCCCGCACCGGGGTCTGAAGAATGCGTCCGTCCTTGATATGCAGTTCCCGGGGGCAGATGGTCTGCCCGAACCACTTGCAG
>ENA-ORLU01002445-ORLU01002445.1-human-gut-metagenome-genome-assembly--contig:-NODE-2445-length-10847-cov-1.919127_pt1 | contig 10847 bp, 12 predicted proteins | sample MGYA00243009_ERZ508833 | MGnify/ENA primary metagenome ERZ508833 (study PRJEB26277, sample SAMN04329763) | human gut metagenome | biome: human-associated habitat | host: Homo sapiens | place: USA...
GAGGCGTAAATGGCAAAGAACAAAGAAGAGACAGAAATTAAGACAGACGGATGGAAAGATACGTTCTCTGATCTGATGAATTTGTTGCTCTGCTTCTTTATTCTCTTGTATTCCATGTCTTCGATCGATGAAGCGAAGTACGCTGAACTGGTCGCTTCTCTTTCAAATAGCGTTAGTATATTTAGCGGTGGAGAAAAAGCAATTGGTCAGGGTCAGCTTATTTCCAGCGGTGCAACACAGTTTAATAATTTGGATGAATATTATTCAGATATGGGTAAACAGGCTCAGGAAACTGAGAATGCAGATGATCCAATGGCAAAGCTGGAGGCGAAACAGGCACAGGAAAAGAAAAAAAGAATGGATGAGCTGTACGGTGATGTTGTAGGGCAGACAGAAAAGAAGCAATTGGATGATGATTTGGATGTCACGATAGATGACGGATATAATTATGTTATGTTATCTCTGAATGGCAGTGTGTTGTTTGAATCGGGAAGTGCAGAGATTCAAAAAGATGCGAAAAAGATTTTGAACCGTATCGGAGATGTACTTAAAATGTATCCGAAAAATACGATCAAGATTGAAGGTCATACAGACAATGTACCGATTCACAATGCAAATTATTCCAGCAATTTATGGCTTTCCACGGCAAGGGCAACAAAAGTACTGGAATATTTCCAAAAGCGGGGATTGAATCCCAATAATTTGGAAGCGTCCGGATGGGGTGATGTTCATCCGATCGCAAGTAATAAAACAATGACAGGGCGATCTAAGAACCGTCGTGTTGAAATTAAAATATATGGAATGTCAGAAAATTGACAATAGTATATAATGGAGGCTTATTTATCATGAAGAAAAATATTTTTAGTGTCATCATAACGGCATTGACAGTTATCAATGTTGTCCTTACAGCAATTTTGTTTTTTGTGATGGTGCCAACGTTTACAAAAACCAACAATCTTTTGACGCAGATCGCATCTGCAGTGAATTTAGATCTGAATGTAGATGGGGATTCCAAAGGTGATGAGAACTATTCTTTAAAAGATCTTGAGACCGTAACGGTTGCGTTTGACTCTCAGCAGACACTTAATTTAAAAATAGGGTCTGATGGCAAGACTCATTATGCTCTTTTAGACGGTTACAGCCTCTCTGTTTATAAAGATGCGGATGACTATAAGGATGTCAGTGATATTTTGACGAACAATCAGGCAGAGATCACTGATATTATCCGTGCAGTGATTCAAAGCCATTCTTCGGATGACATTTCAGAAGATGTGATCAAAAAAGAGGCGTTAGAGCAGATACAGCAGCATTTGGATTCTAAAGCTGTGAAGAAGGTTATGTTGACGAATTTCATGTATCAGTGATAGACAACGAGAAAAGTAATGGTTTCTTTTCTTTGAAATTTGTGCTATGATATTATAGTTGCAAAGACAATATATGTTATTGATAATTATAACAGGGATGTGAGGTGAAGAGAATGGGAGACACCCTGTCTCAGGAGGAAATTGATAATCTGCTCAGTGCATTGAGTACCGGAGAAATCAATCCGGATGAATTGGATGAGGCAGATGTAAAGAGTGTTAGAAATTACAATTTCGCCAGACCATCGAAGTTTTCCAAAGATCATTTGCGGACTTTGGAGATTATATTTGAAAATTACGGCAGACTGCTTTCGACGAATTTACCGGCATATTTGCGTAAGACAGTGCAGGTTGATGTGATGAATGCGGAAGCAAATGCGTACTCGGAGTTCTTAAATGCATTGTCCAATCCTGTGCTTCTAGGAGTAGTTGATTTTGCTCCGTTGGAAGGCAGCGTGGTAATCGAATTAGCATCTAACCTTGGCTTTGCGATTGTTGACCGTCTGTTGGGTGGTGGTGGAGAACCGCTGGAAAGGACTAGAGAGTTTACCGAGATTGAGTTGATTATTTTGGAGCGTGTTTTGGAAATATGCACCAATTTAATGATAGATCCATGGGCAAGCGTGGTGGAATTAAATCCGCGTCTTGAGAGGATTGAAACAAATTCACAATTTGCCCAGTTTATTTCGCCAACAGAAATGACGGCAATCGTCACGATGAATATTCATGTTGGTGAGGTTGAGGGCTTGATGAATGTGTGTATTCCATATTCCTGCGTTGAGACAGTGATCGACAAATTAAATACCAAATATTGGTACTCAACGATCAAGGCAAAGGATGATGGAAGCTATACGGAAATAATTGAAAGCTTGATTGACAATGCCAAGATTCCAGTAAGGGCGATGTTGGGTAGAAGCTTGATCTCCGTAAATGATTTTATGAATCTTCAGATTGGAGATATTATCAAGTTAGATACCAAGACTGACGACGAGTTGGAGGTTTATACCGGGAATATTAAAAAGTTTTATGCTTTACCTGGTGCAGCTTCGGATTCTTACGCTGTAAGAGTGACGTCAGTAATAAGGGAGGAGCAATAAAGTATGGATGGAATGTTATCTCAGGAAGAAATAGATGCATTAACCGGCGGTGGTGGTGCAGCGACTAAGACCGCTTATGCCGGAGAGACGCTAAGTGATGCTGAGAGAGATGCAGTCGGAGAGATTGCTAACATTAATATGGGAACAGCAGCAACAACATTATCAACGCTGTTAAATACCAAAGTTACCATTACAACACCGAAAGTCTCTTATGTGACTTTAGATGACCTGTCATTACAATATGATAGACCATGTGTGTTTATTCACATCTCATATATTGATGGAATAGACGGTAACAACATATTAATCTTAAAAGAGCACGACGTAAAAGTGATCACAGATTTGATGATGGGTGGGGATGGTTCGAATACAGATGGTGAATTGTCGGAGATGCATTTAAGTGCGATCAGTGAGGCGATGAACCAGATGATGGGATCAGCGGCCACGTCATTATCATCAATGCTGGAGAAGAAAGTAGATATTAGTCCACCAACTGCAAGTTTGGTTGATCTGAATGACTCCATGACAGATGATACCGAAATTTCAAATTTCTTGCAGGGAGAAATGGTTCAGGTAGCATTTGATATGGAAATTGGAGATCTGGTTGATAGTCAGATCATGCAGTTATATCCGTTTGAGTTTGCGCGCGATTTGTATCGCAAATTTATTGGTGAATCTAAATCTGAAATTGAAGAGCCGCAGCCACAGGCGAGTCAGCCGACACCTGCAGCTACACCGGAACAGACGGTCAATGTGCAGAACGTACAACCAGCAGTGCCGCCGACACCGGATATGCAGCAGATGGCAGGAGCAATGCCGGTTCAGTCGGATATGATGCAGCAACAGCCATATGCAATGCCGAATGTCAATGTACAGCCGGCACAGTTTCAGCCGTTTAATGCAGGGGTAAGTCCGCTGATGCAGCAGGAAAATATTGATTTGATCATGGACGTTCCTTTGGAAGTGACGGTTGAACTTGGACGAACAAATAAATCCATCAAAGAGATTTTAGACTTTTCTCCGGGTACGATCATTGAGCTTAATAAGTTAGCAGGGGAACCGGTTGATGTTTTGGTCAATGGTAAATTTGTTGCTAAGGGCGAAGTAGTTGTTATTGAGGAAAATTTTGGTATACGAATTGTAGAGATTTCAAAATAAAGAGTAGGATACATAAAGAGCTGGAGGTGTAGGAAGGTTATTGATGACGGCTAATTTTTCTGCACTGTCCAGCTTTTTTAAGTTGATCGGCCTGTTGATCTTATTGATCGTACTGTTGTTTGCCGCATCTTTTGTAAGTAAATGGTATGCCGGGGCGATGTCAGGTAAGAAATATGCAGGAAATATTAAGATTATTGAAACATATCCCATTGGTCAGGGAAAAATGATACAGATCATACAGGTTGGCAAAAAATATATTGCATTAGTGCAGACAAAAGATTCGGTTGTCTTTTTGACCGAGCTTACGCAAGAGGATCTTTTGATAAAGGAGCCGGTGCAAATGCCTAGGACAGAAGGTTTTTCTGAGATGTTTCAGGAAATACTGAAACATAAAAAAAAGCCGGATAAACAGTGATCTGTTATATGAAGATTGAAGTGTGAAATGATAGCAATATGATAGAAAGGTACCAAGGGACAATTGAGACAGAATATAAGAAAAAGATTTTTTTTAAAGCACAGAACGATGCGCGCAATTACGATATTAGTCGTTTTTTTATGTGTATGGTTTGCAGCGTCTCCTTCGTATGCGTTGGCAACGTCTGATCGCGTTGACAGTACAACAAGAAATCAAATATCCGGGAATGCGGATGACGATGATAATACGTTAGATTTGAATATTACATCCAATGCCGGCAGCGTTACGTTGGAATCTACTTTACAGATTTTGATCCTTCTTACGATCTTGTCGCTTGCACCTTCCATTTTGATCATGTTGACGTCGTTTACGCGTATTATTGTTGTCTTTCATTTTTTGAGAACAGCAATTGGAACACAGACAACGCCACCAAATCAGATATTGATCGGTCTGGCATTATTTATTACATTTGCGGTAATGAGTCCGGTGTTTAATGAAGTAAACACTAATGCGGTTCAGCCGTATATGGCTGGCAATCTGACACAGAAGAAGGCATTAGAAAAGGCTTCGGAACCTTTGAAAACATTTATGTTAAAGCAAACTAGAGAATTTCAGGACAGACATATGAGGATACCGATGAATTGTCGGATGTTTCGTTTACAACATTGGTTCCGGCTTTTATTCTAAGTGAACTTCGTAAAGCTTTTATCATGGGCTTTTTGATTTATATTCCATTTATTGTAATTGATATGGTAGTATCATCTGTTCTTATGTCGATGGGTATGATGATGCTTCCACCGACAACGATTTCATTGCCGTTTAAAATATTATTATTTATATTGGCAGATGGATGGAACCTATTGATCGGACAGTTAGTGCAGTCGTTCCATTAACCATCAGAGGAACGAGTAGAAAGGAGACTGTGCAATGAGTGAGAGTCTTGTGTTAGACATATCCCGTGAGACGATCTGGACAACGGTGGAATCAGCAGCTCCGCTGCTACTGATCTCGCTGATCATTGGATTGATCATTAGTATTTTTCAAACAGTTACTTCTATTCAGGAACAAACGCTGACTTTTGTGCCAAAGTTTTTAGCAATCATGCTGGTGTTGGTGCTGTGTGGCGGCTGGATCATGAATAATATGGTAGATTTATTTGAAGCATTGATGAAAAATATACCTCAATATATTAAGTGAGTGATCGGTGAAGAGGACATAAAAGAAGACGGTCAGGTTATGGATCGTTTATCTGCAAATAACATCGAACAGATAAGGAGAGACGAACATTGAATTTTACGGTTGAATACTTAGAATATATTTTATTGGTATTTATTCGGGTGGCTTCCGATGTTTTTGTTGCTCCTTTTTTTGGTTCCAGTGAAATCCCGCGACGTGTAAAAGTTGCTATCGCGTTTTTTCTATCGTTGACGGTGATGAACCAGGTTGATTACAAGGCTGTGGAATATGCAAATATATTAGAATATTCCGGATTAGTGCTTAAAGAAGCGATTACCGGTATTATTATTGGTCTGGGATCCAGATTGTGTCTCTATATCTTTAATTTTTCCGGTAATATGTTGGATATGGAAATTGGCTTCTCGATGGTTCAGGAAATGGACCCGACAACAAATGTAAATTCAACGATCACATCAAATTTTTATATGTATATATTTATGCTTTTGTTTTTAGTATCAGACATGCATTATTTTATTATTGATGCTATGATGGATTCTTATCAGCTTGTACCAATTGGAGGTGCAAAATTTTCGGTCGATCTGTATCATATCATGGTGACATTTATCACTAATTATTTTGTCATCGGTTTTCGAATTGTGCTTCCTATTTTTTGTTGTATGCTTGTCATCAATATTGTGCTTGGCATTTTGGCAAAGATTGCACCACAGATGAATATGTTTGTCGTTGGAATGCAACTTAAAGTGTTTGTGGGGCTTGTGTTGCTATTTCTGACGATGCAGTTGTTTGCCGGAGCAGCAGACTTCCTTTTTGATGAAATGCATACATTCACAAAATATTTTGTGCAGGCGATGGCAGCGTAGACGATAATAGTTGGCGTTGCTATTTTGTTGCAAATACGGTATAGTATAAAGAGGGTGTTTTTGCATCTTTATCAGAACAAAGCGATGATATTGGAGAGGAAATGTATGGTTAGGCATGGCAGAATACGGTATGATCTGCAGCTTTTTGCCAAAGATGGCGAGGGCGGCGAGAAAACCGAAAGCGCAACTCCCAAAAAACTGGAAGATGCCCGCAAAAAAGGTCAAGTGGCGAAAAGCATGGATGCCATAACGGCTGTGTCGTTGCTGGTGTTTTTCTTTTTGTTAAAGCTATTGATGGCATTTTTGGGCAGCCAATTTAAGGATGGTTTTGCGTTGTTTTTTGGGAAGATCAGCGATGTCACTAAGGATGAGTTTAATTTGCAGATGGCATGTGCTATATTGCAGCAACTGATCCAAAAGATCACGATCATCTGCCTTCCTTTTTTGCTGAGTACATTTATTGTTGCATTTGCCGTAAACATTGTACAGGTTAAATGGAAGGTTTCTTTTGAACCGATAAAGCCTAAGTTTGACAAATTTAATCCGGTTAATGGTGTGAAGCGTCTGTTTTCAAAAGACAAGATCATGGAATTGCTTAAATCCATTGCTAAGATTTGTGTCATAATTTATGTTGTTAAAAATTACCTGGAAGACAAATGGGCATTAGTGATGAATATGTATTCCTATACGTTGACTCAGGGTTTAGAGTTGTTGGGAGATATCATCATTAATATTGGATTGCGTATCAGTGCATTATTTGTTGTCATCGCGGTAGTGGATATCGTTTATCAGAAATGGAAATTTCAGGAAGATATGAAGATGACCAAGCAGGAAGTTAAGGATGAGTATAAGCAGTCCGAGGGAGATCCCAAGGTAAAAAGCCAACAGAAATCCCGTATGCAGCAGGCATCCAGGCAGCGTATGATGCAAGAACTTCCAAATGCGGATGTTGTCATTACGAATCCGACACATCTGGCTGTGGCGATACGTTATGACAAGGAGAAACACGAGGCACCGGTTGTGGTTGCCAAAGGTGCTGATTATTTGGCGGCGAAGATCAAGGAAACGGCATCAAATTATCAGATCGAGATCGTGGAGAATAAACCATTAGCGAGAATGCTAGATCATATTGTTGAGAGTGGAGCTGAGATTCCGCCCGAATTATACCAGATGGTGGCGGAAGTGTTGGCGTATGTATATAATCTGAAAGGGAAAACGGGATAACGTTTCTTTCAGAAGACGATTAAAGGAGATACATAATGAAACGGACTGATTTAATGCTGGGATTATATATCCTGGTACCTATCATCTTTTTGATTATACCAATACCATTGTTTTTGCTGGATATTTTGATGATGCAAAATCTGGCAATTGCATTGTATATATTGTTTAATGCGCTGTTTTCGACAGAGGCGTTGAATATGTCGAGTTTTCCGACATTGCTGCTGATGACAACGTTGTTTCGTATTTCATTGAATGTAGGATCGACGAGAAATATTCTGCTGAAAGGAGAGGCAGGTAACGTAGTTCAGGCGTTCGGCGAGTTTGTCGGTGGTGGAAATCTGATTGTTGGCGGTATTGTGTTTTTGATCTTGATCATTGTACAGTTTATCGTGATCAATAAAGGTTCTGAGCGTGTGTCGGAAGTAACAGCACGTTTTACGTTGGATGCCATGCCTGGTAAACAGATGGCGATCGATGCCGATTTAAATACGGGTGCGATCACAGATGAACAGGCCAAGGAACGCCGTCAAAAGATTCAGGACGAATCTACTTTTTTCGGAGCGATGGATGGTGCTTCGAAGTATGTAAAGGGTGATGCGACAGCGGGGTTGATAATCACAGTGATCAATTTTGTCGGCGGTCTTGCTATCGGTGTTATGTCGCAGGGATTAGAAATGACAGAGGCATTGCAGAAATATTCCATACTCACGATCGGAGACGGTTTGGTCAGTCAGATACCATCATTGGTTATTTCGCTGTCAACCGGTGTGCTGGTAACAAAAGTATCAAAGGAGTCGGATCTTGGAAATGTGTTGATCACACAGTTGTTTTCGACGCCGAAGGTATTGTACATAGTCGGAGCGACGATGGCGTTACTTGGATTGACGCCGCTTCCAACATTAATCTGCTTTATTTATGCAATCTTGTTCATTGCTGCCGGTCGAGCTATCGAATCGGCGATGGAAGTACAAAATATTGAGACAGAGGTTGACGAGGAAGAAGAGACAGCAGAGGAGATCAGAAGACCGGAGAATGTAGTCTCTTTGCTGCAGGTAGATCCGATCGAATTGGAATTTGGTTACGGAATCATTCCTCTGGCGGATGTGAACCAAGGTGGTGACCTGTTGGATCGAGTTGTTATGATACGTCGTCAGGTCGCACTGGAACTGGGATGTGTTGTTCCGATGATCCGTCTGAGAGATAATATCCAACTTAATCCGAATCAGTATGTAATCAAGATCAAGGGTGTACCGATCAGTGAAGGCGAGATTTTATTTGATCACTACATGGCGATGAATCCGGGGTTTGTGGAAGAGGAGATCACAGGTATTCCAACATTCGAGCCGTCGTTCCATCTGCCGGCGATCTGGATCACGGAATCGCAGCGAGAACGTGCGGAATCTATGGGATATACGGTAGTTGATCCGCCATCGATCATTGCAACACATCTTACAGAAGTGATCCGCAGTCATTTAGATGAGTTGCTTACGAGACAGGATGTGCAGAATCTGATCAATAACATTCAGGAAGCAAATACAACGTTGATATCTGAACTTGTACCTAAAATGCTGAGTGTTGGTGAGATACAGAAGGTATTGCAGAACCTGCTTCGTGAAGGAATTTCAATTCGCGATCTGGTGACGATCTTTGAAACACTTGCCGATAATGCGACAAGCACTAGAGATACGGATGTTTTGACGGAATATGTCCGACAAAGTCTGAAACGGGCGATCTCGAATAAATACTTCCCGCCTAATGAGATGACCAGTGTTGTTACATTGGATCCCAAAATTGAGCAGGAAATTATGGGATCTATCAAACAGACAGAACAGGGCACTTATATTAATTTAGAGCCTGACAAGACGCAGATGATCCTAAAGTCGGTTGGAGAGGAAATGGAAAAAATGGAAGAATTGGGAAAAAATCCAATTATTGTTACATCGCCGATCGTTCGGCTTTATTTTAAAAAACTGACGGAAGAGCAATTTCAGGATTTGATCGTTGTATCTTATAATGAAATTGACAGCAATGTAGAATTACAATCAATAGGGATGGTGACAGTATAGTGGTTATCAAAAAGTATATAGCACAAACAGAAGACCTTGCTACACAGATGGCGCAAAATGAACTGGGGAAGGATGTTGTTATTATGAATGTCAAAAAAACAACGCCCAAGGGCTTGTTTAAGTTGTTTCGCAAACCTCATGTAGAGCTTACGGCGGCAATTGACGATACAGCAGAGAATGCTGAAAAACCGGATTTCAGTAAACTGCAGGAGGCAATTCGAAGACGGTCAGAATATACGGCGCCGGATTCCAAAGCAGCTATGCAGGAAGCAAAACGGAAACAAATGCAGCAAAATGATCAAATTCTTCCGGATGAGCCGGACGAAAGGGTTACCGAGTCTGTGATCAATGAGCAGAAGATGATTGAACAAAAGTTGTCAAAACTGCAGAATCTTTTGGAAAAGCAGATGGGGACTGCGAAAGAGACGGAAACCAAGGAGAATGATAAAACAGAAGACAAAATGGACGCTTAATTTCAGATGATCAAGAAAAAGATGCTTGAAAATGAGGTTCAGGAACAATATGTGGATCAGATCCTAAAAGAGGTAAAGAGCGGTTCCAGAAAAGAATGGACGTTAGATAATGTGTTAGCGGGGGTATATCAAAAGATCATATTAAAAATTGGTCAGCCGCATTTGATCGACGTTAAAACGACAAAGACCAAATACATTATCTTTGTAGGTCCTACGGGAGTTGGTAAGACAACGACAATAGCAAAGATTGCTTCCACATTAAAACTCACAAAAAAAACCAGGGTTGCGCTGATCACAGCAGATACGTATCGCATTGCCGCAGTAGAGCAGCTAAAAACCTATGCCAATATTTTGGGTATACCATTAGAAGTTGTTTATTCGGCAGATGAAATGGATAAAACCATTGATGAACTAAAAGAGTTTGACCTTGTATTTGTTGACACGGCAGGACGTTCACATCAAAATGCAGAACAAGTGCAGGATATTAAAAAGATCTTAGATAAAGTGCCTGAAGAAGATAAAGAGGTCTATCTGGTACTAAGTGCAACTACAAAATACAAGGATTTGAAGAAAATATCAGAAGTGTATCGTAAGATCACAGAATATTATTTGATCTTTACGAAATTAGACGAAACGGATACCGTTGGCAATATTTTTAACATCCATATGTTGACCGGTGCACAGTTGTCTTATGCGACGTGGGGACAAAATGTGCCGGATGATATTGGAAAAATGGATGCACAAAAAATGACAAAACAGCTTTTAGGAGGGAATGGCTGATGGATCAAGCTGAGCGTTTACGCAACATTATAAAAAATCAAAATAGAAGACAGCATTTAGCCAAAGTCATTACCGTTACTAGTGGCAAGGGCGGCGTTGGAAAGTCTAATATATCTGTTAATCTGGCTATTACTCTCAGTAAAATGGGTAAGCGAGTAGTTATTTTAGATGCTGATTTTGGTCTTGCGAATATTGAGATCATGCTCGGAATCCGGC
>ENA-ORLU01002449-ORLU01002449.1-human-gut-metagenome-genome-assembly--contig:-NODE-2449-length-10826-cov-5.717183_pt1 | contig 10826 bp, 7 predicted proteins | sample MGYA00243009_ERZ508833 | MGnify/ENA primary metagenome ERZ508833 (study PRJEB26277, sample SAMN04329763) | human gut metagenome | biome: human-associated habitat | host: Homo sapiens | place: USA...
AAATTTTATATGAATGATTGCAACTAATATAATAAAATCTGATTAAAATTATTTTATTCTTATTAAAACATAAAATGTAGAAACCGTTATTAGATTTTTTATCTCATAGCGGCTTTTACATTTTAAACAACTTCGCATAAAACTACGAATTTTTTATAAACTATTTATGCAATTATCAATTTGCTCTGTAGAAGTTACTAAATTTGTTCTTCATCTACTACTTTTTCTTCTTCATCTCCATATACTTCTTTGATTAATGAAAACGCACTCCATGCCTTTGGCCATCCTGCATAAAATGCAAGTTGTGTTACTCTTTCAACCGCTTCTTGTTTAGTTATTCCATGCTCTTTTCCTATTATAAAGTGTGACTTCAATTGCGGAAAAAGGCCTTGAGCCATTAATGCTGATATTGTTATCATACTTCTGTCTCTTAATGACATCTTATCCTCTCTTGACCATACTTCTCCAAATAATACATCATCATTTAATTCTGAAAATTTTGGTGCTAATTCTCCTAGATTTTCTCTTCCTGCTGTTTGTTTTTTCATAATAAATTCCTCATTAAAATTTTTTTGATTTTTTGAGTCTATATATTATATATCACTTTGAGTTTACTCTAAGTCAATATTTTTTACCTTTTTATTTTTAATTCATCTATATTTAAAACTCTTCTTCCGTAAAATCTTTTAATATTAATGCTTTTCCCTGTTTTTGCTTTCCTGAAAATATTCCATCTTCTTCTCTATGTAAATTTATAAATTCTGTAATAGTATAATCTTCTTTTTCTAATTGCTTTTGAACAATTTTTAAAGATTTTCTTTGCTTATCAGAAATTGTTTTTGGCATATAAAATATTCCTGTTTTAAATTCAGGATATGATGTGTTTTCGATAAATACTATATGACCTGAATTTTTTATTTCGTAAAATATGCCATTAGAACCTTGCCCGTTTGATAATGCTTCTTGGATATTTTTATCATTAGTTAAGTTTGTTTTTAAGAAGTCTTTAATATAAAAATAATGTGGTGCATGTTCTTCCTCTTTATATATTTTTTCTATAACTCCATCTTTATTTTTGAGCGTAAAAAGGCTCCCGAGGAAAACCTCGGGAGCCTTGATTTTACTGTATTTATTCGATATTACTCGATAATTGTAGCAACACGTCCAGATCCTACAGTACGTCCACCCTCACGGATAGCGAATGTAAGACCCTGCTCCATAGCTACTGGGTGAATTAATTCGATAGTCATTTCGATGTTATCACCTGGCATACACATTTCAACACCATCTGGTAAATCACAAACACCTGTAACGTCTGTTGTTCTGAAGTAGAACTGTGGACGATAGTTGTTGAAGAATGGAGTATGACGTCCACCTTCGTCTTTTGTTAAAACGTAAACCTGAGCTGTGAATTTTCTGTGGCATGTTACAGTACCTGGTTTAGCAAGAACCTGTCCACGAACGATCTGGTCACGGTTAACACCACGAAGTAATGCACCGATGTTATCACCAGCCATAGCCTCGTCTAACTGTTTACGGAACATCTCGATACCAGTTACAACTGTAGACTGAACATCTTCTTTAACACCTAAGATCTCAAGTGGATCATTTAAGTGAAGTGTTCCTCTCTCTACTCTACCTGTAGCAACTGTACCACGACCTGTGATTGTGAATACGTCCTCTACTGGCATTAAGAATGGTTTATCTGTATCACGCTGTGGATCTGGAATATAAGAATCAACTGTATCCATTAATTCCATGATCTTGTCTCCCCAAGGTCCCATTGGATCTTCAAGAGCTTTTAAAGCAGATCCCTGGATGATTGGGCAGTCATTGAATCCGTACTCTTCGAGCTGTTCTGTGATTTCCATCTCAACTAACTCTAATAATTCTGGATCGTCAACCATATCACATTTGTTCATGAATACTACGATGTAAGGTACACCTACCTGACGGGATAATAAGATGTGCTCTTTTGTCTGAGCCATAACACCGTCAGTAGCAGCTACTACAAGGATAGCTCCATCCATCTGAGCAGCACCAGTGATCATGTTCTTAACGTAGTCAGCATGTCCAGGACAGTCAACGTGTGCGTAATGTCTCTTCTCTGTCTCGTACTCAACGTGAGCAGTAGAAATTGTGATACCACGTTCTCTTTCTTCTGGAGCTTTATCGATGTTAGCGAAATCTACAGCTGCGTTACCAGCTACTCTTTCAGATAAAACTTTTGTGATAGCTGCTGTTAAAGTTGTTTTACCATGATCTACGTGACCAATGGTACCGATATTACAATGTGGTTTTGTTCTTTCAAACTTAGCTTTTGCCATTTTGAATATCCTCCTTAAATTGATGCCATATTGGCTATAGTTGTTATATTTAATAACTCGGCTATCTATGATTATATAAAATAATCTTAGCTTTTTCAAGTTATTTTTATCACAGAATCCCTTATTTTAAGGGATTTCTGTGATTTAATATTGTTTTTAGATTCTGTTACACAGAAATAACTGAAATCAGTTATAAGCCATGCTTTTTTTCAGAATTTATTTGGATTTATCTGCAAGAACTTTTTCCTGAACAGATTTTGGTACTGGCTCATATTTCTCGAAGAACATAGAGTAGTTACCACGTCCCTGTGTCTTAGAACGTAAGTCTGTAGAGTAACCGAACATCTCAGCAAGTGGTACATATGCTTTAACCATTTTACCACCACCGATATCGTCCATACCCTCGATACGTCCACGACGGGAGTTGATATCACCGATTACATCACCCATGTATTCTTCAGGCATTGTAACTTCTACCTTCATGATAGGCTCAAGTAATACTGGTGAAGCTTTTGCCATAGCCTCTTTGAATGCCATAGATCCAGCGATGTGGAATGCCATTTCAGAAGAGTCGACCTCATGGTAAGATCCATCGTATACGTTAGCGTGAACACCAAGAACTGGGAATCCGCCAAGAATACCTGCCTGAGCAGCTTCTTCGATACCTTCACCAACTGCTGGGATGTATTCCTTAGGAATAGCACCACCGACAACGGTAGATTCGAATTTGAATGTCTCTTCGCCGTTTGGATCCATCGGCTCAAATTTAACTTTACAGTGTCCGTACTGACCACGTCCACCGGACTGTTTTGCATATTTGTACTCAACATCTACAGGTTTTGTAAATGTCTCTTTGTAAGCTACCTGTGGAGCACCTACGTTAGCTTCTACTTTGAATTCACGAAGCAGACGGTCAACGATGATTTCCAAATGTAACTCACCCATACCAGCAATGATTGTCTGACCAGTTTCCTGATCTGTGTGAGCACGGAATGTAGGATCTTCTTCCGCAAGTTTTGCAAGAGCCTCACCCATTTTACCCTGTCCAGCTTTTGTCTTAGGCTCGATAGCGAGCTCGATAACTGGTTCTGGGAATTCCATGGACTCTAAGATTACCGGATGCTGTTCATCACAGATTGTATCACCAGTTGTTGTAAATTTGAAACCTACAGCAGCTGCGATATCTCCGGAGTAAACTTTATCTAATTCCGCACGTTTGTTGGCATGCATCTGTAAGATACGTCCAACACGTTCTTTTTTATCTTTTGTAGCATTTAATACATAAGAACCGGAGTTCATTGTACCAGAGTAAACTCTGAAGAATGCAAGCTTACCAACGAATGGGTCAGCCATGATCTTGAATGCTAATGCAGCGAAAGGTTCTTCATCAGAAGAATGTCTCTCTACTTCATTACCATCTAAGTCAACACCTTTGATAGCTGGGATATCTGTTGGAGCTGGCATGTACTCGATAACTGCATCGATTAACTTCTGTACACCTTTGTTTCTGTAAGCAGAACCACAGCAAACAGGTACAGCAGTACATTCACATGTAGCTTTTCTTAATACTTTCTTCATCTCCTCAACAGATGGTTCCTCACCCTCAAGGTACATCATCATTAAGTCATCATCTAACTCGCAGACTTTCTCTACTAATTCTGCATGATAAAGTTCAGCTTCATCAGCCATATCACCTAAATCATCTGTTACAGTGATATCGTCACCTTTATCATCATTGTAGATATAAGCCTTCATCTCGAATAAGTCGATAATTCCTTTGAAATCGTCCTCTTTACCGATTGGTAACTGAAGACAGATAGCATTTTTTCCTAATCTTGTACGAATCTGATCAACAGCTCCGTAGAAGTTAGCACCTAAGATGTCCATCTTGTTAATGAAAGCCATTCTAGGTACGTTGTAGGTATCAGCCTGACGCCATACATTTTCTGACTGTGGTTCAACACCACCCTTTGCACAGAATACGCCGACAGCACCATCAAGTACACGAAGGGAACGCTCTACCTCTACAGTAAAGTCTACGTGTCCAGGAGTATCAATGATGTTGATACGATGCTCTAAAGCACCTTTCTTTGGTTTTGTGAACTCTTCCAAAGTCCAGTGGCATGTAGTAGCGGCTGATGTAATTGTGATACCTCTTTCCTGCTCCTGTTCCATCCAGTCCATGGTAGCAGTACCTTCATGAGTATCACCAATCTTATAGTTAACACCGGTATAGTAAAGAATACGCTCTGTTAATGTTGTTTTACCAGCATCAATATGAGCCATAATACCAATGTTTCTGGTTCTCTCTAATGGATATTCTCTTCCAGCCAAGGTTTTTCCTCCTTAATTTACTACGCCGATATGCGCAGAACATTTTTATAATACTTGAGAGCAAAGTTGCTTTGCTCCCGGTATCTATTCATATGGCAAATGATATTAGAAGCGGTAATGAGCGAATGCTTTGTTTGCTTCTGCCATTTTGTGCATATCTTCTTTTCTCTTAACAGATGCACCTGTGTTGTTAGCTGCATCCATGATTTCATTTGCAAGTCTTTCTTCCATGGTCTTCTCACCTCTGTTACGTGAGAAAGTTGTTAACCAACGAAGTCCTAAAGCCTGACGACGGTCTGGTCTAACTTCGATTGGTACCTGGTATGTTGCACCACCAATACGTCTAGCCTTTACTTCAAGAACAGGCATAACGTTATTCATGGCTTCTTCAAATACCTCAAGAGCAGGTCTTTCTGTTTTCTCTTCTACTCTTGCGAAAGCTCCATATACAATTTTCTGTGCTACACCTTTCTTACCATCTAACATAATGTTATTGACAAGCTTTGTAACGACTTTGTTATTGTAAATTGGATCTGCTAATACGTCTCTTTTCTGAGTATGTCCTTTACGTGGCACGGTTCTTCCCTCCTTAATCATAATTTACTATACAGGTCTTCCCTGCATTTACTGTGTCCGGTTTCCCGGCTCTGCAACATTTGCAATGAAAGTTCAATGCAACATGTTGTCAGTGAACTTCATTTCGATTAATTCAACGGTACTCACATGTGTAAAATGGGCAAGCCCATCTCGGAACAAAATCTTGTTCCCCCTTAGTGTTCGTGCGGAAATATATCTCTAGTGAAACAATTCCAACACTAAACCTTTTAGTTCTGTTTGTGATACTATTGGTTTTACTTCATTCTGTAATCAAAAATTACTTAGAAGCCTTTGGTCTCTTAGCGCCGTATTTAGAACGAGCCTGTTTTCTGTTAGCAACACCTGCTGTATCAAGTGTACCACGGATGATGTGATATCTTGTACCTGGTAAGTCCTTAACACGTCCACCACGGATCATAACAACGCTATGCTCCTGTAAGTTGTGTCCTTCACCTGGAATGTAGCTTGTTACTTCGATTCCGTTAGAGAGACGTACTCTGGCGATCTTTCTAAGAGCTGAGTTAGGTTTTTTAGGAGTAGCTGTCTTAACAGCTGTACAAACACCTCTCTTCTGTGGAGAAGGAGCATCTGTAGGTCTCTTCTGTAAAGAGTTGTAACCCTTCTGAAGTGCAGGTGCTGTAGACTTCTTAACAGATGTCTGACGTCCTTTTCTTACTAACTGGTTAAATGTTGGCATTATTTTCACCTCCTGTTAATATTATGTGAACAAAAAAGTTCAAACTGCATGCCTTTTTGTGCACGCTAAATTATTATATAGGTGTCCATCCCAGATGTCAAGCACTTTTACATAGATTTTTCTTACGCTTTTAAAGCATTTCCAATATCTGGCTTTTTTATACCAGATATTATGATTACGAAAAAAGAGGAACAGATTTTCATCCATTCCTCTCTTATTTCAATATCTTATTCTTCTACTGGTGCAAATTCTTCATCTGCAAAAGAATCGTCATCAAAATCAATCTCGTCATTTTCATTGACATCAGAATCAAGTTTGATATTGCGGTATCTCTTCATACCTGTACCAGCCGGGATCAGTTTACCAATGATTACGTTTTCTTTCATACCGATCAGTGGATCAACTTTTCCTTTGATAGCTGCTTCTGTCAGAACTTTTGTTGTCTCCTGGAAGGAAGCTGCCGATAAGAAGGAGTTCGTAGCTAAGGAAGCTTTGGTAATACCAAGTAATACCTGTTTTCCTTCTGCCATTTCTTTTCCTTCACTCTCAAGCAGTTCATTTGTATCCTCAAAATCAAGAGTATCTACTAATGTTCCCGGAAGCATATCAGAATCACCGTTTGTCTCAACGCGGACTTTCTGCAACATCTGACGTACGATCAACTCGATATGTTTGTCGTTGATTTCAACACCCTGTAAACGGTATACACGCTGAACCTCGCGGAGCATGTAATCCTGAACGGCACGAACACCTTTGATCTTTAAGATGTCATGTGGATTTACAGAACCTTCGGTCAGCTCGTCACCAGCTTCAAGCACTGCGCCATCCATTACTTTGATTCTGGAACCGTAAGGGATTAAGTATGCCTTAGATTCACCAGTCTCATTGTTTGTAACGATGATCTCACGTTTCTTCTTAGTATCTTTGATGTTAGCTACACCACCAAATTCTGTGATAATGGCAAGTCCCTTCGGTTTTCTTGCCTCGAAAATTTCTTCGACACGAGGAAGACCCTGTGTGATATCGGTACCGGCAACACCACCTGTATGGAAAGTACGCATGGTAAGCTGTGTACCAGGCTCACCGATGGACTGTGCTGCGATGATACCAACAGCCTCACCAACCTGAACTGCCTGACCGGTAGCCATGTTTGCTCCATAACATTTTGCACATACACCCATATGGGAGCGGCAGGATAATACGGTACGGATCTTCACTTTCTCGATTGGATTGCCATTCTCATCAACACCACGGCTCATAACTTCTGCTGCACGTTTTGGTGTGATCATATGGTTTGCCTTTACAATGACATTGCCATCTTTATCACAAATTGTATTGCAGGAGAAACGACCTGTAATACGTTCCTGAAGACTTTCTATCTCTTCTTTTCCATCCATGAATGCAGTTACCCACATACCAGGGATTTCTCTGTTCTTGCCTTCACAGCAGTCAGATTCACGAACGATCATATGCTGTGATACGTCTACAAGACGTCTCGTAAGGTATCCGGAATCGGCTGTACGAAGCGCTGTATCGGACATACCTTTTCGTGCTCCATGCGCAGACATGAAGTACTCCAATACATCAAGACCATCACGGAAGTTGGATTTGATAGGCAGCTCGATTGTTCTACCTGTTGTATCAGCCATCAAACCACGCATACCTGCAAGCTGTTTGATCTGTTTATCAGAACCACGGGCTCCGGAATCCGCCATCATGAAGATGTTGTTGTATTTATCAAGACCTTCCAGAAGCACTTTTGTAAGCTCATCATCGGTCTCTTTCCATGTCTCAACAACTTCTTTGTAACGTTCTTCCTCTGTGATAAGACCACGTTTGTACTGTTTTGTAATTCTGTCTACTGTATCCTGAGCTGCTTTGATCATTGCAGGTTTCTCTGGTGGAACCGTCATATCGGAAATGGATACGGTCATCGCTGCTCTTGTGGAATATTTGTAACCCATAGCTTTTACAGCATCCAGAACCTCTGCTGTCTTGGTAGCACCATGGATATTGATTACTTTTTCAAGAATCTGTTTGTTCTGTTTCTTGGCAACAAGGAAATCTACTTCCAGTTTTAATTCATTGCCAGGAATACTTCTGTCAACAAATCCTAAATCCTGAGGAATGATCTCATTGAAGATGAAACGTCCTAATGTGGACTCAACAACTCCTGTGATTTCTTTTCCATCCGGCATTGTCTTTGTCATACGGACTTTGATTCTGGAGTGAAGTGTTACTGCTCCGTTCTCGTATGCAAGGATTGCTTCGTTGACACTCTTGAATATCTTGCCCTCTCCCTTAGCTCCCGGTCTCTCCTGTGTTAAGTAGTAGATACCAAGGACCATATCCTGTGAAGGAACTGCTACAAGACCACCGTCAGATGGTTTTAACAGGTTGTTCGGTGAGAGAAGCATAAATCTACACTCAGCCTGAGCCTCTACAGATAATGGAAGATGTACAGCCATCTGGTCACCATCGAAGTCGGCGTTGAACGCGGTACATACCAATGGATGTAACTTGATTGCTTTACCTTCTACTAAGATTGGCTCGAATGCCTGAATACCTAATCTATGCAGTGTAGGAGCACGGTTTAACATAACCGGATGCTCTTTGATAACGTCTTCTAAGACATCCCAAACTTCTGTCTGGAGTCTCTCAACCATTTTCTTAGCACTCTTGATGTTGTGTGCAGATCCGTTGGCAACAAGTTCTTTCATAACGAAAGGTTTGAATAATTCAATTGCCATCTCTTTTGGAAGACCACACTGATAAATCTTTAATTTTGGCTCAACACAGATAACGGAACGTCCTGAATAGTCAACACGTTTACCAAGTAAGTTCTGTCTGAAACGACCGGATTTACCTTTTAACATATCGGATAAGGATTTTAATGCTCTGTTTCCTGGTCCTGTAACCGGACGTCCACGACGACCGTTATCGATCAGGGCATCAACAGCTTCCTGTAACATACGTTTCTCGTTACGAACGATGATATCAGGAGCTCCTAACTCAAGAAGTCTTCTCAAACGGTTATTTCTGTTGATAATTCTTCTATATAAATCATTCAAATCAGAGGTAGCAAAACGTCCACCATCCAACTGAACCATTGGACGAAGATCTGGTGGGATAACCGGTACAACGGTCATGATCATCCATTCTGGTTTGTTTCCAGATTCACGGAATGCTTCTACAACTTCCAGTCTCTTAATGATTCTGGCACGTTTCTGACCAGTTGCATCTTCTAACTCTGCTTTTAATTCAGCAGAATCTTTTTCCAGATCAATCGCCTGTAATAATTCTTGAATTGCCTCAGCACCCATTCCTACACGGAATGCATTGCCGTACTGTTCTCTTGCATCCTGGTATTCTCCTTCGGAAAGTACCTGTTTGTACTGTAATGCAGTATTGCCTGCATCCAATACGATGTAAGAAGCAAAGTATAAAACTTTCTCCAATGTTCTTGGAGATAAGTCAAGGATCAATCCCATACGGGATGGAATTCCTTTGAAGTACCAGATATGGGATACAGGTGCAGCAAGCTCGATGTGTCCCATACGCTCTCTACGAACGCTGGATTTTGTGATCTCAACGCCACAACGGTCGCAGACAACGCCCTTGTAACGAATTTTCTTATATTTACCGCAATGACATTCCCAGTCTTTGCTAGGTCCAAAAATCTTCTCACAGAAAAGACCATCTTTTTCCGGTTTCAATGTTCTATAGTTGATTGTTTCCGGTTTTTTAACTTCACCGCGGGACCATTCTCTGATCTTTTCCGGGGATGCTAAACCAATACGGATGGCATCAAATGAAACAGACTGGTTAATTGCCTCTTTATTTGTTGTTTCTGGCATCTATGACACTCCCTTTCTCTACTTTACAGAATCGACTCTCTTTATCGGTCTGTGCGGATGCACAGACCTTAAATGCTTATTGATTATTTACTCTTCGAAATTGTCTTCCGGCATATCATCGTAAAAATCAGAGTCATCATCTGCATCGGTGTCTTCCTCTTCTTCTACGTCAACAAGTTCTTCGTTTTCAGAATCAAATTCTTTCTTTGTGAATCCCATCTTGGAGAATGATTCACTGTCTTCAAAAGCGAAATCTTTATCGCCTGAAATAATGGAGTTCAGGTCGGTGTTACCGTACTCACTTGTTTCCATTAATTCAACTTCATTTCCTTCGTCATCTAATACTGTGACATCAAGTCCTAAGGACTGTAACTCTTTCAGTAATACCTTGAATGATTCTGGAATTCCCGGTTCAGGAATATTATCACCTTTGATAATTGCCTCATAAGTCTTAACACGTCCTACAACGTCATCAGACTTCACTGTAAGGATTTCCTGTAAGGTATATGCTGCACCGTAAGCTTCCAGTGCCCAAACCTCCATCTCACCGAAACGCTGTCCACCGAACTGCGCTTTACCACCAAGTGGCTGCTGGGTAACTAAAGAGTAAGGACCAGTAGAACGTGCATGGATCTTATCATCTACCAGGTGGTGCAGTTTCAGGTAATGCATGTGTCCGATTGTTACAGGTGAATCAAATGGTTCTCCGGTACGTCCATCACGCAGCTGAACTTTTCCATCACGGGAAATTGGAACACCTTTCCACAGTGCTCTGTGGTCTCTGTTGTCCCATAAGTACTTCATAACTTCTTTGCCAAGTACATCTTTGTATTTTGCTTCAAAATCTTCCCATTCGAAGTTTACATAATCATTAGCCAATTCCAGTGTATCCTGGATATCAATTTCCTTTGCACCATCAAATACTGGTGTTGCAATGTTGAATCCCAATGCTTTTGCAGCAAGACTCAGGTGAATCTCAAGGACCTGACCGATATTCATACGGGAAGGTACACC
>ENA-ORLU01002450-ORLU01002450.1-human-gut-metagenome-genome-assembly--contig:-NODE-2450-length-10816-cov-2.518670_pt1 | contig 10816 bp, 8 predicted proteins | sample MGYA00243009_ERZ508833 | MGnify/ENA primary metagenome ERZ508833 (study PRJEB26277, sample SAMN04329763) | human gut metagenome | biome: human-associated habitat | host: Homo sapiens | place: USA...
GCATGAAAAAAGAGCGCGACTTTTATCAAAAGCCGCGCTCTTTTGCGCTTTTTTGGGGAATATCAGCCGTTTTCCCGGCCGGACAGGCGGTCGGGCGTGTGGGAATGCTTGACGACGTGGCTCGTCAGGGCGAGCAGGGCGATGGCGTTGGGGATGACCATGAGCTGGTTGAGCATGTCGCTCAGCTCCCAGACGAGGTCGTTGGACATCGTGGTGCCGAGGAAGATGAAAATCAGCGCGAGCAGCGTGTAGACGTTGGCGCTCTTTTTGCCGAAGAGGTAGACCATGTTGATCTTGCCGAACAGGTTCCAGCTCAGGATCGTGGAGAACGCGAAGAAGAACAGGCAGATCGCGACGAACATACTGCCCGCCTTGTAGCCAAACACCGTGCCGAACGCGCACTGGGCAAGGTTCGTCTTATTGAAGGTGCTGCTCAGCGCCGCTGCGCCGCAGCCGGCGAGCGGGCCGTCGCCTGCGTAAAGTGTGGAGATGATGACGAGGGCGTTGAGCGTCAGGATGACGAACATGTCGATGAACACGCCGATGATGGCGACGGTGCCCTGCTCGTGCGGATTTTTGACGTTGGCGAGCGCGTGGGCGTGGGGCGTGGAGCCCATACCGGCCTCGTTGGAGTACAGGCCGCGCTTGATGCCCCACATGATGCAAGAGCCGGTGAAGCCGCTGAACGCCGCCTTGAAGTTGAACGCATCGCGGAAGATGTTGGCGATGACGTTCGGGAAGATCCTGATGTTCATGAACACGACGACGAGCGACATCACGATATACAGCAGACCCATGACCGGCACGAGCACGCCCGTGACATTGGTCAGGCGCTTGCCGCCGCCGAGCACGCACAGGGCGAACAGCACCGCAAGGATCGCGCCGATGATATACGGCGTGCGGCCCTTGACATAGAAGCTGAAGCCGCCGAACGCATCCTGCAGGTTGTAGGCGGCGAGCATATTAAAGCCCACGACATAGGTCAGGATCAGCACGACCGCGAACACGACGCCGAGCCAGCGCTGATGCAGCGCCTGCTCCATGTAGTACGACGGGCCGCCATAGCTGCTGCCGTCAGCATCGCGCTTTTTGTAGACCTGCGCGAGCGCAGACTCGATAAATGCGCTCGCACCGCCGACCAGCGCCACGACCCACATCCAGAACACGGCCCCTGCACCACCCACGGAAACCGCCGCCACCACGCCAACGAGGTTGCCCATACCCACCCGGGTAGCGGTGGAGACCACCAGCGTCTGGAGCGACGAAAGGCCGCCCTGCTTCCCCTGCTTTTTCTCGCAGACAGCGTCCAGCATATCCCGGAACAGCCGCATCGGAAGCAGCCGGGTACGTAGTGTGAAATAGATCCCCGCCGTAAACAGCAGGATGACCATAAGGGAGAGGTTGAGCGTCACCCCGCCCAACGGCAGAGTGAGCAGATCTCCCCACAAAAAATTGTAAACGCTCTCAATCAGAGTAACCAGCACCAAGTTTTCCTCCTTTGGTTGTGTTATATCGAAACACAGCGATTTTATTATAATACATCTCTTCAGGTTTGTAAATTGATTTCCGTGAAGTTCAGGACACGAAAGTGTTTCATCTGCAAAACAGCGCCGCTGCATTTCTCAGGAAATTCTCCCAGAGCCGCAGCGGCGCTGTTTTTCTTATTTTCATCTCAGTCCACGATGTTTCCATCGGCGTGCTCAGCCAACCATTTGCCGGATTGGCCGCTGCCGTCGCCGCCGCTGTAGGCCTGGCTGGTCAGTTCCTTGATGAGGGCGTTTTTCTTCTGCTTATAGGTTTTTTCCGCCTCATCCGCAATGCTCTCATCCCGGCCATTTTCTCGCAGGGTCTTCCGCATGGCAGCCATGATCTGCGCAAACTCTGCGTCACACTGGTTCTGGGCGGCCGTTAGCTCCCCGCTCTTGGAGAGGACCGCAGACACTTTCGTCACAAGGCTCCGCTCCTCCACCGGGTGAGACATATACTCGCTATAGGCCGACAGCATAATACTGTAAAGCCGCTTTTCACTGCGGGCCTGCAGCTGCTCGATCTGGCGGATATACTCCGCAACCTGCTGGTCACAGAGCTCCTCCGCAGTGGGGGCACTGCTGGCCGCTGTACTGGACGGGGCACTGGCGGCTTCGGACACGGCATGGGATTCCGCCGCACTGGATGGCACGGAAGACGCGGCGGCTTCCGAGGCCGAGGAATCCTCCGGGGCGGTGCTCTCCGTCGAGGCACTTTCTTCCGAGGCAGCCGCCTCGGACTCCGGCATCTCTTCCGGCCCGGCCTCACTGGAAGCGCTGTTTTCCGCGTCGATCTCTTCCAGCTCTTCTTTTAACTTGCTGACAGCGACCGCTTCTTCCCCGATGGCTTCCGGCAGGCCAGACGCTGCTTCCAGGTCTTGCTTCGCGGAGGCCGCCTGAGTCTTATCCCCGGCCAGCACCAGCAGCTCATGATACGTCAGGCTGGGGCCGGATTCCTTTGCGCCCACAGCCACCAGACCCGCGGCCACCACAATTCCCATGGCCAACGCTGCCACAGCCTTTCCGGCCCGTTTGTTTCGCATCTGCTCCGCCCACTTTCTTTCCGGGTATTTTAACTGTAAAATTTAAAGTTTTGTGAATTTTCTTGTTCAAGAATATCTTAATTTTACCATGCACCCGGCGAAAAAACAAGAAACAAACCGTGAAATATGACAAAACGGTAAAAAAGAAAAAGCCCGGCGAAGCTCTTGACCTGCAAAACCACATAGCCCCGCCGGGCAGCACCCCGTTCCCACACACGGTGCCGCCCGCCGCAAGCCACACAGCGGTCAAGTTCTCTATGTACAGCAATCCCCAGACTGCCGCCAAGAGCCTCGTCAGACTTTCGGAAAGCAAAGGCCAGAGGCCCTGCACACACGCATCGCAGGGCCTTATGCATCAGCAGACGCCCCGGAAAAATCCGGCCGCAATCAAAGCGCCATTCCCGCTCAGGTCGCCTTTACTGCCTTTATCATATCAGATTTGTGCCGCCATTGCACGGGAGTTGTCATATTCTGCATCTCAGGATGTCATATTCCGTTGGTCGGGAACGCGCAGGTAAAGCGGAACCAGTTGTCCCGGCAGCTGAGGGTGTACTCGGCGTTGTGCGCCTCCAGCACCGCACAGACATTGGCCAGCCCCATGCCGTGGCCAGGTTCGCGCTTGGTGGAACGGGGCAGCTGCCCCTCCGGGATCTCCACATTCTGTCTGACCCGGTTGCGCACCGAGATCACCAGCTCTCCCTCCGTCTTTTTCATCCGGACATGCACCTCGGGCGGGGCCGCCTGTGCCGCCGCCTCAATGGCATTGTTGAGCAGGTTGGACACCACGATGACCAGATGCGTCCGATCCAGCGGGATGTCTTTCAGGTCTGAGAGGTCAAAGTACATCATGACCCCTTTCCGGGCTGCTTCCTCGTACTTTTTGCTGAGCAGAGCGTCCAGCAGGGGGTTGTGGGTATTGAGGATGGCACTGTTCATCTGGATGGTCTTGCTGATGGAGGTCAGGTAGCCGCGGGCTCCGGCCACGTCGTTCTGCTGGAGCATCAGGCTCAGTGCTTCGAGATGGTTGGCAAACTCATGGGTCAGGCGGCGCTGGGTGGTGTAGGATTCCATCAGGGCTTCCGCCCGCTCCTGCTCCAATGTGGCACGGTACTGAGAATCCTTTTTCTGCACCACCTGCTCGTTGAGCATCTGGACAAAGAGCAGGTGCACCAACACCGCCACCGTGAGCCCCACCGTAAACAGCACGCTGAACTGGGTGGCATCGAACCGGCCGCCCGAGACCATCAGCAGCATGTTGAGCACCACGACCACCCCCGGGAAGAACATGGCAACCACCAGCTGCAGCGGTTCCAGCGCCTGCTTCTGGCCCCAGTGCCTTGCCATCTGAGCCGTGATGCCACCCACTATGAACATCGCCGCTGCCATGAGCAGAACGCCCAGCGGCTGCCGGATCACCTGCGCAGGCGGAACCGCTTCTAGATAGGTATAGAGATATATGACTGTATTTTCCGTCAGCAGGCAGACCACGCCGTTGGTCATGCAGGACATCAGCTTCTGGCGGATGGTCCCGCCAAAAAACGCCGATGTCACCAGCAGGTACAGCACGTTGAACGCAATGGAAGCGGCATTGAAAAAGCCGAAATCGATCCAGAACGACATTACCAGCATCCCGCACATTGCCAGCCCCGTACAGACAAAGGGATGTTTCCACTTGCCTTTGCCCAGCATCTCCCAGTGGATGAGGGCAAACACGCCCCACTGCACGATGCAGACCAGGTGCATCAGCAGCTTCATCTTCAACTCATAGCTCATCGCCAAACTGCCCTTTCCACTCCAGATAAGCGCCCCGGATGGCTGCATAGCCGTTCCGGCTGACGCCCAGTTCCACGCCGTTCTGGAGCATCACTTTATAATTGCTGATCTGCCGGATATACCGCATGTTGACCACAAAGCTGCGCCCAACCCGCAAAAAACCGTCTTCCTGCAGGGAGGCGGGCAGGTCCGTCAGTTTGCCGTAGTAGGAGCAGAGCGGCTTGTGGAGCGTCTCACCATAGACATTGATTTTGCGCAGGTCGCTCTCCAGATAATAGATCTGATCCAGCGGTACCTCTGTCTCGCGCCGCCCCTGCCGGATGGGCAGCGTCCGGCACTCCCGGCTGTGCTCGGCAAGCACGGCATCCAGACAGCTGGGCAGCATCCGCTCCATATCCCGCTTGAGGAGATACCGGGACGCGCGGACCGTGTAGCCCTCAGGAGCAAACTCCAAATAGGCTGAAATGTACACCAGCACCAGCTCCGGGTTCTGCTGCTTGAGCCGCCGCCCCAGTGCAATGCCGGTCATGGTCTCCAGGTCCACGTCCAGCAGGGCCAGCTGGTACTGGGCCAGGTCTGACCGGGCCAGCACCTCCTCGCCCCGGGTGCAGACGGCGCACTGCACCGGGATGCCCCGCTGTTCCAGGTGCTGCCGGGCAAGTTGTTCCACCTGCCGGGCCACCGCGGGCTCGTCATCACAGATCAGAATATACATGGTCATTTTCCTCCTGTGGAAGCAAAAAGAGGCAGTCCTCCGGGAAGGAGGGCCGCCTCTTAGGGGTCAGTGGTCATTTACAGCGGCCCCGGCTGCCGGGTTACGCCAGGAATTTATCGTACAGGCCAAATGCAAAGATGAACAGCACGATGACCGGCAAGCCGTAGGTCAGGTAGCCGCGCATCCAGTCGTGCACTTTGAGGCCATCGCCGGTGTTGACCTCTTTTTTGTAGTTCTCCCAGCCCCAGCCATAGCGGGAGGTGCAGAACAGCAGGTAGACCAGCGAACCCAGCGGCAGGAACAGGTTGCTGACGAGGAAATCCTCCAGATCCAGCACGGCGCCGCCGAAGATGGCAAAGCCATCCCAGGCCCAGAGGTTGTAGCCCAGCACGCAGGGCAATGAGAGGGCAATGATGAGGAACAGGTTGACCCAGCTGGACTTTTTGCGGTCCCAGTGCATCAGCTCCATATCGCAGCAGATGATGTTCTCAAACACGGCCAGCACCGTGGAGAGAGCCGCAAACGCCATGAACAGGAAGAACAGGCTGCCCCACAGCCGGCCCATGGCCATGTTGGCAAAAATGTTGGGCAGGGTGATAAAAATGAGGCTGGGGCCGGAGGTCTGGTCCACGCCATAAGTAAAGCAGGCCGGGAAAATGATGAGGCCGGCCGTAATGGCTACGAATGTATCCAGCACCACCACACGGACGGACTCGCCCAGCAGCGCGCGCTCTTTGCCAATGTAGCTGCCAAAGATGGCCATGGCACCCACGCCCAGGCTCAGGGTGAAGAACGCCTGGTTCATAGCACCCACCAGCGTGTTGACGACGCCCACCTCTTTCATGCGGGCAAAGTCCGGCACCAGATAGAACTTGAGGCCCTCAGCTGCCCCCGGCATGAACAGGCTGTTGACGGCCAGGATGACCATGATGACCAGCAGAGCGATCATCATGACTTTGGTCACACGCTCCAAGCCGTTCTGCAGGCCACGGGCACAGACAAAGATGCCGAACACGACCACCACGACCATCCAGAACGCCATGATGCCTGGGCTTGCCAGCATCTCGGTAAAGGCACTTGCCACTTCATCCGCAGTCAGGCCGGAGAGCTTGCCCGCAGCCGTCATGTAGAAGTAATGCATCATCCAGCCGGCCACGGTGGTGTAGAACATCATCAGCAAGTAGCAGCCAATGAGGGTAAAGTAGCCGTGGATGTGCCATTTCTGGCCCGGCTTTTCCAGTGCCTGATAGGCGCGCACCGGACTCTTGTGGCTGGCGCGGCCCACTGCAAACTCCATGCTCATGATGGGCAGGCCCAAGATGACCAGGAACAGCAGATAGAACAGCACGAACGCGCCGCCGCCGCCCTGGCCGGCCATGTAGGGGAATTTCCATACGTTTCCGATGCCGATGGCACAGCCCGCGGAAAGCAGGATAAACCCAAGTCTTGATTTGAGTTTTTCTCGTTCCATGATTTTTCTCCTCTTTCTTCCACCGCCGCACCGATTTGTGCAGCCGGATTTTTGCCCTGCGGGTGTTTCCGTACACCCAGTGCGCATAATGTTACTATTATAGCACAATCCCCGCCGGATTACCGGGTTTTTCAATCGTCTTATTCTTCATCTTTAAAGAGTGTTTCTTGCATGGAATTCAACTGTTCAAAACTGTACAGACGGTTCAGCGCCTCCACCAGCTCCTTTTTGGAGAGGCGCGGCGGCAGGCCCAGCGCGTTGAGGAGCTTTGTTTTCCGCTCCGCGCTGCCTGCCGTGCCGGAAAGGCCCCAATCGTACAGGTCGGTATAGGTGATCTGCCGTCCCTCCGGGCGGGGGACTGCCGCATCGGCCTCCGCGCCCAGTGCTTCCCGCAGAATCTTGACCACAATGGCGTCGTCCACGCCCTCCACGCCCAGAAGCCCCTCTTTGCCGGGCTGGGGTTTCCGCTTCTCCTTGCCGTGAATGGCCGGGACATAGGCCTGCACCACATTCTGCGCCCCTACTAAATTGGTGATGTAGTTGCGCATGCGGAACCCTGCCGCGTCCGAGTCGGTGAGCAGAATGAGGCCGTTCTTCTTCGCCAGCGCCTTGAACAGCTGCTGGCGCTTTTTGTCCTTATAGATCGCAAACCCGTCCGTCAGCAGGATCATGGCGTCGGTCAAATGGGAAAGCCGGGCTGCATCGTATTTTCCCTCCACGATCAGCACCCGGCTGGTGTGTACAAAATTTGCTTCGTTCATCTGCTGCTCCCCGCCAGTGCCAGGCGGCAGAGGGCCGTTTCCATCAGCACCCCGTCGTCCACAGGCTGGCTTTTCAAACTTTTATCCAGCTCCAGCAGCACCTGCATACAGGCTTCCAGCTGGGGCAGCGTGTAGTGGGCGGCTGTCTCCGCCGAGCGCTTGAGCCGGTAATCGCTCCCCCTGTACCCGAAATCCTTGAAGACCGTGCTGTAGTTTTTCCGCCGGACCGCCCCCAGCTTGACCCGGTACAGGTCCACATAGCTGCCGATCATGGCCGCTGTAATGGCAATGGGCTCCTGCTGCAGGCGGAGCAGTGTCTGCATTTTTTTGCAGGCACCCGTGGCGTTTTTGGCCGTGATCATCCGGATCATCTCAAACACGTCTGCTTCCAGGCTGACAGTGCCCATCTCGGCCACCATGGCCGTGGTAACGGTCTTGTAGCCGGAAACAGCGCAGAGCTTGTCTACCTCATTTTCCAGCAGAAACGGGTCCTCGCCGCAGCGCTCCAGCAAAGCACCGGCCGCGCCCTCGGGCAGGTTTGTCCCCTGCTCCTTGGCCCGCTCGATCATCATGATTTTCAGCTCATAGGGCTTGGGTTTGGCCAGCTCCTCGGTAAAGCCCAGCTTTTTGCACTGGTTGATGAGCTTTTGCGCCCGCTTGCCCAGCTTGAGCTTATTGCGTTCCAGGTCAAACACGGTGCCCAGCACCACCACGGCGTTTTCCAAACTGCCCAGCGTCTCGCAGAGCTCGTCCAGGTCTTTGTCGCTGTAAGCGCTTGGGTCGATCTCCGGCAGGACGACCACGCGCCGGGTGCCAAAAAACGAGATGGTACCCGCCGCCATGATGAGCTGCTCAATGCCCGGGGTCGCTCCGTCCAGCACGGTGGTCTCTTCGTCCTCCCCTGCTGCCAGCAGCTGGGACGCAGCCGCCACCGCCCGCCGCACCAGATACCGCTCGCTGGAATAAAAATAGTAGACCGCACAGCCCTGCTCTGCCAGCTGCCGGAGTTTTGTTTCGGTTGCCAAAAGGCTGGCCTCCTTTTTGTTTTGTCAAGTGCTATTTTATCATATTCCGCCCGCTTTGAAAAGCGCTCACGAAAGCCGCTCCCCGCCGCCGGGGCGGAGCGCCAGGCAGGAAGCGGTCTCTGTTTCCGCGTTTTCCTCCATCCAGCGGTATGCACTGCTCAGTGTCAGGCAGTCTGTGTACCGCACCGCGTCCGGGCGGGCCGGGCTTGCCAGCAGCCAGTCAACCCGGACAGGCTTTGCCAACGGAACGCTCCCGCTCAGGGCAGCAAACTGCCGCCCCGCCGCCGTGATGCGGACGATGCAGCCATTCTGTACTCGCAGCACTTCCAGCTCTGCCGGGCTGCTGTGGGCACGGCGGGTAGTATAGCGGGACATCTCGTCTGCTGCCATCCGCTCTCTGGCTTCCAGCGTGCAGGGCGTCCGCGGGTTCATCCGCAGGTCTACCAGCATTTCCACTTCCCGCGCGCCCCGCCGGGTGAGCAGCGTTTCCACCGCCTGCTGGGTACTGCTACCGCCCCGGAAGAGCACCACGGCGCTCTCTCCCCGCGTGATGACCACAGCCGGAGCGTTCCGGCTCCCGGCCAGCTCCACCCGGACGATCTCCCGGTTCAGGACGTTCCCCAAACCGATGGCCAGCGCCGCCGTCAGCACCAGACAGGGCAGTGCCACCCGCAGCCGGACACGCCAGTGGTACGCCAGCCACCCCAGCCCCAACAGCAGCAGGCAGATGAGGGCGGCGCAGGCAGTGTCAAAATAGATCTGTGCCCCGGGCCAGCCGGATACCCAGAGGGCCCAGCGGTTCAAACACCCTGCCAGCGTGGCCGCGCACAGGGAGCACGCCCGGTGCAGCGGGGCCAGCGCGGGCCAGCAGCCAAGCAGAGCCGTGGCAAGGCCCAATTGTAAAATGGGCTCCACCAGCCAGAGCACGGCCACGCTGGACACCAGCGCATACAAGCTGGCACTCAACCCCCGGAGCACCAGCACCGGGAAAGTGGCCGCGCTGGCGCAGGCCGAAACACAGAGCGTCTCCCACACCCCGTTCCGCAGCAGCGGGAAACGGCGGCCTTTCCGGGCCAGTTCCGCTCCGGCCAGTGTGCCCAGCACCGCCGCAAAAGAGAGCTCAAAGCCGATGTCACAGACGGCGTAGCTGTTACCCAGCGTCATCCAGACGCCTGCCACGCCCAGCGAGGTGAGGGCATCCGGCGGACCATAGAGCCAAACACCCAGCGCGCTGACCCATACCGCCGTGGCCGCCCGCAGGACCGAGGGCGTCAGCCCGGTGACCCCGGCCAGCAGCAGGGCCATGGCAGCGCTGAACAACGCCTGCCGCCTCCGGCTGGCATAACCGCGCTCCCGCTTTTTCTTTTCCGGCAGGTATTTTGCAAACACGCTGCCGCAGAGGATGGACACATGCATTCCGCTGACCACCAGCACATGGGAAAGACCTGCCGCCCGGTAGGCACTGCGGAGGTCTTTGGACAGATGGGTACGGTCACCCAGCACCATGGCCGCCAGCACCCCCGCCGGGCCCTGTGCCATCCCCTTGCGCAGAGCCGCACTCAACCGCTTTTGGAGCCGCGCCGTTTTGGCCCGGAAGCTCTCACTCGGACCCAGGCGCTTCATCCCTGCGAGGTATTCCCCGCTCAGGGCAATGCCGTCCGCATAGGAAGAAAGCTGCTGTGTCCGGGCTGGTACTTCCAGCGCGAAGCGGGCCTGCACCCGCTCCCCGGCCGTGCACTTTGGCATACAGACACACTCCATCCGGAATGCGGTCTTCTCACCGCCTGTCGGTTCCACCCGCAGCACCGCATGGACGACGCCCGGGTAATAGGAGGCCGACACCTCTTCCACCTCGGCGGTCAGGGTCACTTCCCGATCGGCGTAAGCGGTATGGACACGGTCCAGCTTTTGCCGGGTATGAGCCGTGAGCAGCAGCCCGGCCAGAGCCCCCAGCAGTAGGCAGACGCCATAGCCCCGGCTGTTTTTGCCAAAGAACAACCAGAGCAGCGCGGGCACAAAAAATGCCGCAAACGGCAGCAAAAGCCCCGTTTGCGGCAAAAACGCGCACACCAACTCTACCCCCAGCGTACCAACGCAGAAGACGCAGAGCGGCCGACGCATATTCGATCAGTGGAGGAACAGAGGCAGCGGCTCAAGGTAGATGATATCCTTGCGCTCCGCTGCATTGCCCTCAGCCAGGACAGCCGCCTGGCCCACGATGGTGCACTGGGTCTGCTCTGCCAGAGCATCCAGTGCCTTGAGGGAGCCACCCGTGGAGATGACGTCGTCCACGACCAGGACCCGCTTGCCGTTCATCTCGTCCAGCTCCTTGCGATCAATGACCAGCTTCTGCTTGCCCTCGGTGGTGATGGATTTGTCTTCCACGACCACCGGGTCTTTCATATAGAGCTTGACGCCCTTGCGCGCGCAGACGTAGGGCTTGCCGCTCTGGCGGCTCATCTCGTGAGCCAGCGGGATGCCCTTGGCCTCAGCGGTCAGCAG
>ENA-ORLU01002454-ORLU01002454.1-human-gut-metagenome-genome-assembly--contig:-NODE-2454-length-10803-cov-5.456554_pt1 | contig 10803 bp, 8 predicted proteins | sample MGYA00243009_ERZ508833 | MGnify/ENA primary metagenome ERZ508833 (study PRJEB26277, sample SAMN04329763) | human gut metagenome | biome: human-associated habitat | host: Homo sapiens | place: USA...
GACCTCCGCCGTGCCGGTCAGGCGGCCCGTGAAGCGGGAGCCCTGCACGGTGTCCAGCGGCAAAAACGTAGCGCGGCCTGCGCGCTCGTCCTTCAAAAAGCCGATGGCGGCGCGAGCACAGCCCTGGTCCTCGACGACGATGTTCTGCAGCGCAAAGCCGAGCGCTGTCTCAATGGCGGTCTCGTAGCCCTTTTCGACGGTGATGATGCCTGCCACGGGGCCGATGATGCCCCGCAGCCGCCCGCCGCCCGCCGCGCGCATGACGGCCTTGACGCTCTGCTGGTAGCCGTCCATGTTGCGCTCCAGATCCTCCAGAATGCGGATGCGCTGGGAGGTGTTGTTTTTATCCGCTGCGGCCTTCTGCAATGCTTCGGCTGCCTCGGCCTGCTGGCGGCGACGGCTTTCCAGCTTGAGCTTTAAGCCGGAGCGGATGTTATCGTTGCGGGTCACGGCTTCCTCGCACTCTTTCAGGTGCTCGGCCGCGGCTTCCCGTTCCTCGGTCAGTTTTTGTGCCACGTCACCCGCGGCGGCTTCCTGGTTTTTCAGGCCGTTCAGCTGGGCGCGGGCCGCTTCCACGGCGGATTGCAGCCCCGCACCCCGCACCTGCAGGGCAGTGGCATTCTGCTGCATGCGGGCCATGGCGGCGCTCACGATCTCCCGCCGCTCACCGCTTTGCAGCGCCTGCTGTTCCAGCGTGTTCAGCTGCTGGCTCAGCTTGTCCGCCTCGGCATCCAGATTTTGCAGCACGGTTTGCAGCTGGGTGATTTCCGCTTTGTGCTCGTCCGCTTCCTGCGCAATCCCCTTTGCGCCTTCCCCGGCGCGGGTCAGCTCATCGCTGGCGCTGCGGATCTGCTCGTTCGCGTGTTCGGTTTCGTTCTGCAAAACTGCCAGCTGGCTTTCGCTCCCGGCGTTCTGCTCGGTAATGGTGCGGATCTCAGCGTTCGCTTCCTCCACCTGCAGCATCAGCTGCTGGGCTTCGGCGCGCAGGGCTTCGGTGCGGGTGTCAAATTCATCCAGCTGGCGGGAAATGCGTGCATAGTCGCTTTCCGCCGCCTCATACTTGCGCTGCTGGTCCCGCACCGTATCCTGTGCGCGGCGGATTGAATCCACCCACAGGGTAATTTCCAGCCCCTTGCGGGTCTCGGAATATGCCAGGAACTGCTCCGCCTTTTCGCTGTCGCGTTTCAGGGGTCCAACCCGCTTTTCCAGCTCCCCCAGAATATCCCGCAGGCGTTCCAGATTTTCTGCGGCGGCGGCAAGGCGGCGCTCGGCCTCGTTTTTGCGGTAGCGGTATTTGGCAATGCCGCAGGCTTCCTCAAAGATCTCCCTGCGCTCGCTGCTCTTGGCCGCCACGATCTCGGCAATGCGGCCCTGCCCGATGACCGAGTAGCCATCGCGGCCGATGCCGGTATCCAGCAGCAGTTCATACACATCTTTCAGGCGGCAGATCTGCCCGTTGATGCTGTACTCGCTCTCGCCGGAGCGGTAATACCTGCGGCCGATGGTCACCTCGTCCGCTTCCACATCCAGCGCGTGGCTGCTGTTGTCCAGCGTCAGGCGCACCTGAGCAAAGCCCATGGCCCCCCGCCGCCGGGTGCCGCCAAAGATGACATCCTCCATCTTTCCGGCGGCGCGCAGCTGGCGGGCGCTGGTCTCGCCCAGCACCCAGCGCACGGCATCGGACAGGTTCGACTTGCCCGAGCCGTTGGGGCCCACCACGCCGGTCACGCCCTCGTCAAAGGTGATCTTGACCTTATCGGGAAAGCTCTTGAAGCCCTGGATCTCCAGTTCCTTGAATACCATTTACTTTTCCTTTATCACGCCCAGGAGCTTGAGGGCTTCGCGGGCGGCGTGCTGTTCGGCCATCTTCTTGCTGCGGCCCTCGCCCCGGGCGACCTTATCGGAGTTGAAGCGGACAGCCACCACGAAATGCTTGTCGTGGTCGGGGCCGGATTCCTGCTCCACCACATAGCTCAGCCGCTCCTCGGGGTTCTGCTGGACGATCTCCTGCAGGCGGGTCTTGTAATCGGCCTCAGCGTGCTTGCCCTCGGTGATGAAGGGCAGGATGAAGCTCTTTGCCACCTCCATGCCGCCGTCCAGATACAGGGCAGCGATGACGGCCTCAAAGGCATCGGACACCACGCTGGGGCGGGTGCGGCCGCCGCAGCGCTCCTCGCCCCGGCCCAGGCGCAGATACTCGCCCAGATTGATCTCCTGCGCAAACTGGAACAATGCGCCCTCGCTGACCAGGCTGGAACGGATGCGGGTCAGATCGCCCTCAGGCCGATCGGCGTAGGCGTGGAACAGATAATCTGCCGAGACGATCTGCAGCACACTGTCGCCCAGAAATTCCAGCCGCTCGTTGTGCTGCACCGGCGTGCGGCTCTCGTTGGCGTAGCTGGTGTGGGTGAGCGCCGTCTCCAGCAGCTTCGGATTCTTGAACTTGTAACCAATAATTGTTTCCAACTGATGGCTCATATCTCTTAGCTCCCTTGAATCTTTTTGGTATCCTCGCCCTCTCAGGCCGCTTCGCGTCCAGCTCCCCCAAAGGGGGAGCCTGCACAGCACCCCGGACAGCACCAGCTGACCGTCACCCGCCATTGCCTCTCCCTTTGGGAGAGGTGGCATCGCGTCAGCGATGACGGAGAGGGCAAGGCCGCTTTCCTTACTCTTTGTTCAGCTCATCCAGCGCGCTCTGCATGGTGCCGCACAGGTCGTTCTCCACGCAGATCTTGGCCTGCCGGATGGCGTTCTTGATGCCCTTGGCCTTGGAGGAGCCGTGGGCCTTGATGACCGGCTGCTTTGCGCCCAGGAAGGGTGCGCCGCCGTACTCCTCGCTGTCCATCTGGTGCTTGAGGCTTCCCACGCCGCTCTTGAGCAGCAGGTAGGCGATCTTGCCGCCGAGGTTTGCCAGGAACATCTCCTTGAGCATCCCCAGCAGCATCTTGGCCACGCCCTCGGTCAGCTTGAGGATGACATTGCCGGTAAAGCCGTCGCAGACCACCACATCCACATCACCGTTGGGCACGTCACGGGGCTCGATGTTGCCCACGAACCGGATGCCCGGTGTTGCCTTGAGCAGCTGGTGGGCTTCCCGGAGCATCGGAGTTCCCTTGCTCTCCTCGGCACCGTTGTTTGCCAGCGCCACGGTGGGGGCGGTGCGGCCCTCCACCTTGTTGACATAGCAGCTGCCCATCACGGCAAAGGCTGCCAACATCTCGGGGCGGCACTCCACGTTCGCGCCGCAGTCCAGCAGCAGATAGGCCTTGTTTTTGGCCGGCACCATGGTGGCCAGGGCCGGGCGCTTTACGCCCTTGAGGGTGCGCACAATGAGGCTTGCGCCCACATGGAGCGCGCCGGTGCTTCCGGCAGAGACAAAGGCATCGCCCTTTCCCTCCTTCAGCAGATTCAGGCCCACCACGATGGAGGAATCCTTCTTGCTGCGGATAGCCCTTGCAGGCTCATCGCACATCTCAATGGTCTCGGTGCAGTTGACCAGCTCGATGCCGTCCAGCGGGATATTGTGCTCGGCAGCCGTCTTGCGCACCAGCTCCTCGCTGCCCACGCCGATGACCTGCACACCGTATTCCTTCACAGCCTGTGCGGTGCCTTCCAGCACAGCCAGCGGGGCGTTGTCGCCGCCCATCATATCAACGATAATTTTCATAGGGTTTCTCCCTTCTTAAAGAGCAGTTTCGTTCAGCCACTGTTGGAAACTGGCCACGGCACGCTCGGCCACGGCCATGTAACGCAGGCGCTTGTCACGGGGGCGGCTCTCGGCCGGCAGCGGGGGCAGGATGCCCATATTCGCGCCCATGGGCTGGAAATGTTTGTTCTCGGTGGTCAGATACTGGATCAGCGCGCCGCACATGGTATCCACCGGCGGCGGGGGCAGCTGCCTGCCCTCCAGCCGGGCGTAGATGCTCCGGGCTGCCAGCAGGCCGCAGGCGGCGCTCTCCATATAGCCCTCAAAGCCGGTGATCTGGCCCGCAAAGAACACATTGGGGTGCTCCTTCAGGAACAGGCCCGCGTCCAGCACACGGGGCGCATCCAGGAAGGTGTTGCGGTGCATGACACCGTACCGCACGAACTCGGCATTTTCCAGGCCCGGGATCATGCTGAACACCCGCTTCTGCTCGCCCCACTTGAGGTTGGTCTGGAAGCCCACGATATTATAGAGGGTGCGCTCCTTGTTCTCGGCGCGGAGCTGGACATTGGCCCAGGGGCGGTGGCCGGTGTTGGGGTCCACCAGACCCACCGGGCGCAGGGGGCCGAAGCGCATGGTATCAGCACCCCGGGCGGCCATGATCTCAATAGGCATACAGCCCTCGTAGACCGTGACGGTATCCGCCTTTTTGCCGTGGGCGTCGGGGTCGGGCTGCGCGCCCTGCTCCGCACCGGCATCGAAGGCATGGAGCGGGGCACGCTCTGCCGAAGCCAGCGCGGCGTGGAAAGCCTCATACTCTGCCTTATTGAAGGGGCAGTTCAGGTAATCGGCCTCGCCCCGGTCGTACCGGGAAGCGGCGAACACCTTGTTGTAATCCAGGCTCTCGGCCGTGACGATGGGAGCCACGGCATCATAGAAATGGAGCCGCTCATCGCCGGTCAGGCGGCCGATCTCGTCGGCCAGCGCACCATCGGTCAGGGGGCCGGTGGCCACCAGAATGGGTGCACTCTCATCGATGTGCTCCACCTGCTCCCGCACCACGGTGATGTTGGGGCATTCCTCCACCCGCCGGGTCACGGCGGCGCTGAATGCATCCCGGTCCACGGCCAGCGCGCCGCCCGCGGCCACACGGGCCTCCTCGGCGGCTTCCAGCAGCTGGCTGCCCATCCGGCGCATCTCCTCTTTCAGCAGGCCGGAAGCAGAATCCAGACGCTCGGCCTTCAGGCTGTTGGAGCAGATCAGCTCCGCAAAGCCCGCGCTCTTGTGAGCCGGGGAAAAGTGGGTGGGCTTCTGCTCGTAGAGCGTTACCTGAACGCCCTTGCCTGCCAGCCACAGCGCCGCCTCGCAGCCCGCCAGACCGGCACCCAGTACAGTTACTTTGTAACTCATAATTTCATCCTTCAGCATCCTCGCCCTCTCAGGCCGCTTTGCGTCCAGCTCCCCCAAAGGGGGAGCCTGTGCAGCATCCCGGTCAGCCGCAGCTGCCCGTTTGCCGCCATTGCCTCTCCCTTTGGGAGAGGTGGCATCGCGCAGGCGATGCCGGAGAGGGCGAGACAGTTTATCGGTTTGATCAATCCTTCTTCGGCACCGGCATCTCAAAGCCGCAGCCCTCTTTTGCGCAGTAGAGCTTGGAGCCCTTGCGGAACAGGGTGGAGCCGCACTTTTCGCACTTGGTGGGCACCGGGGTATCCCAAGTCATAAAGTCGCAGTCGGGGTAGCGCTCACAGCCGTAGTAGATGCGGCCCTTGGCGCTCTTGCGCTCCAGCATCCGGCCCTTGCCGCACTTTGGGCAGACACCGCCGGTGTCCTTGACCAGACGCTTGGTGCCCCGGCACTCGGGGAAGCCGGAGCAGGCCAGGAACTTGCCGTACTTGCCCACCTTGATGACCATGGGGCGGCCGCAGAGGTCGCAGACCTCGCTGGAAGGCTCATCCGGCACCTTGACCTTCTTGCCCTCCATGTTCTTTTCGGCCTGTTCCAGGCTGGCGGCAAAGCCCTGATAGAAATCATCCACGGTCTTGTGCCAATCGGCCTTGCCGCTCTCGATCTTATCCAGGTTCTTCTCCATCTCAGCCGAGAAGTCCACGTCCACGATATGGGGGAACTGCTCCAGCATCAGGCCGTCCACGGCGCGGCCCAGCAGGGTGGGCTTGAGCTTTTTCTGCTCCCGCTCCACATAGCCGCGGTCGATGATGGTGGTGATGATGGGCGCATAGGTCGAGGGACGGCCAATGCCATTTTCCTCCAGCGCCTTGATCAGGGTCGCTTCGGTGTAGCGGGCGGGGGGCTGGGTGAATTTCTGCTCACTCTTCAGCTCCTTGAGCTTGAGCAGCTGGCCCTGTTCCAGCGGAGGCAGGCTGGTCTCCTTCTTTTCCTTTTCATCGGTGGCTTCCTCGTACAGCACGGTAAAGCCATCAAAGGTCACGGTGTAACCGCTAGCCTTGAAACGGTAGTCCCCCGCATACACGGTCACGCTCACGGTATCCTGCTGGCAGTCTGCCATCTGGCTGGCCATAAAGCGGCTCCAGATCATCCGGTAGAGCTTGGCGGTATCGCCGCTGATGCTCTTGTCCACCTCGTCAGGGGTCAGCCCCGGCACCGAGGGACGGATGGCCTCATGGGCATCCTGCGCGGCGGTCGCGCTTTTGGTCTTCCAGGTGCGCTTGTAGGGGCAGATATACTGTTCGCCGTAAGCGTCCGCAATATACTCCTTTGCAGCAGCGACCGCCTCATCGGAAATGCGCAGGCTGTCGGTACGCATATAGGTGATCAGACCCATGGTGCCGTGGCCCGCGATGTCCACGCCTTCGTACAGGGTCTGGGCGGCACGCATGGTACGGGTAGCCGTAAAGCCCAGACGGCGGGAGGCCTCCTGCTGCAGGGTACTGGTGATAAAGGCCGGGGTGGGCTGCTTGGCCCGCTTGCCTTTTTTCAGTTCGCCCACGGTGTACTCGGCCCCCTCCAGACCCTTTTCAATGGCCCGGGCCTCTGCCTCGTTTTTGGGCAGCAGCTTTTTGCCGGTGCTGTCGGAGGCCAGGCGGGCGGTAAAGCTCTTGTGGCCGGTGCCCAGCGTGGCATCCACGTTCCAGTATTCCTCGGGCTTGAAGTTCTCGATCTCCTTCTCGCGGTCATCGATCAGCCGCACCGCCACGCTCTGGACACGACCCGCCGACAGGCCCCGGCGCACCTTCCGCCACAGAAAAGGGCTGAGCTTATAGCCCACCAGACGGTCGAGGATGCGGCGGGCCTGCTGTGCGTTGAACAGATCCTCATCGATGGCACGGGGATTGGCCATGCCCTTCTGCACGCCCTTTTTGGTGATCTCGTCAAAGGTCACGCGGTTGGGCTCGTGGGGGTCCAGCCCCAGGATATTGGCCAGATGCCAGCTGATGGCCTCTCCCTCACGGTCCGGGTCGGTTGCCAGCAGAACGCCGTCGGCCTGCTTGGCTTTTGCCTTGAGCTCCTTGATGAGCTTGGATTTATCCTTGATATTGATGTACTGGGGGGCGTAGTCATGTTCCACGTCGATGCCCAGCTGGGACTTAGGCAGGTCCCGGATGTGGCCCATGCTGGCCGTGACCTCGTAATCCTTGCCCAGATATTTGCCAATGGTCTTCGCCTTTGCCGGCGACTCCACGATTACCAGTTTTGCCATGGTTCTCTTCTCCTATATTATAAACTCCCAGCCTGACGGTGGTAGTAAAACCCAACGAAATGCCAAAGGCTCCCCTATTAGGGGAGCTGGCGAGCGTCAGCGAGACTGAGAGGTTTAATTCAACTTAAATTGCGCAGTTCAGCGCAGAATATACCGCTTGCCGGGCAGGCAGGTCACACGGCCCGCCAACTCCAGCTTCATCAGGGTGCCCAGCAGCAGGCCGGTGGGCAGGCCGCTTGCCGCGCCCAGCTCCTCCACGCCCTTTGCCTTGGGGCCGATACAGGCCAGCACCCTGCGCTCGGTCTCGCTCATGGGGTCAGGCGCAGAGCGCACCGCCGCCGGAGCCGCCGCGCCCCGCAGGCCCAGCACCCCGGACAGGTCGCCGGGCTTACAGACGGCTTTGGCACGGCCCTCCCGCAGCAGGGCGTTGGTGCCTGCTGAGTTGGGCGAGTAGATGCTGCCCGGCACCACGAACACCGGCTTGCCATACCGCTCGGCATGGTTGACTGTGGACATGGTGCCGCTTTTTTCCTGCGCTTCCACCACCACCAGCGCCGAGGACAGCGCCGCAATGAGCCGGTTGCGCTGCAAAAAGCCATTGGGGCCAACGGGGCCGCTCTCGGGCGGGTACTCGCTGATCACGCAGCCCTTTTGCTCGATCTTTTTCCGCAGCTCCCGGTTGGAGGCCGGGTAGGTGCGGTCAATGGGCACGCCCAGCACCCCGATGGTGGGGCAGTTTTCCTTCACTGCGGCCCGGTGCCCGGCGCTGTCCAGCCCATCGGCCAGACCGCTGACGATGATGGCCCCGTTTTTGGCCAGCCCGCTGCCCAGGTCTGCCGCCGCCTGCAGGCCGTACTCGGTGGGCCTGCGGCTGCCCACCATCCCCACAGCCCCCGGCTCATTGAGCCAGAGGGGGTCGCCGGTGCAGTAGAGCACCAGCGGCATATCGGGAATGCGGGAAAACGCCAGCGGGTAATCCGGGTCGTCATAGGGCAGGATGCGGATATTCCGCGCCGCGCACCGCCGTGCGAATGCCCGGTAATGCGCTGGGGTGTTGTCGGGCAGGTTGGCCCGGGCAAAGGCCGGGCTGCCCACCGCTTTGCGGAACGCATCGGAATCCCGGTTCTCCCAGGCCTCCTGCGCCCCGCCGAACACATCCAGCACCCGGCCTGCATGGCTGCTGCCCGCCCCCAGCGTGTTTGCCAGCCAGAGCCAGCAGAGCAGCGGGTCGGGGGCCGGTTCGGGCGGGAAAAGACTGGTCTGGCCGAAGCCGGGCCCGGTCACAGGCTCTCCTCCCGGAAATGCCACAGCAGGATGCTGCCCGCAATGCCGGCGTTCAGGCTTTCCACCCGGTCGGTCATGGGGATGCGCACGGTGCCGCTGCAGGCGGCAATGGTCTCTTCCGTCAGGCCCTGGCCCTCACTGCCGATGACTACGCAGACACCGCCCGGGTAGCCGGGCCGGGCCGCGCTCAGGGGCTGGCTCTGGTAGAGTGCCGCCGCAAGGCAGGTGATGTTCTTTGCCCGCAGGGCGGCAATGGCGGCAGGCATTGCCCCCACCTCCATCACCGGCACCCGCACGGCGGCCCCCATGGAGGCCCGCAGGGTCTTGGGGGCAAACACGCTGGCACAGCCATCGCTCAGCAGCACGCCGTCAAAGCCGAACGCGGCGGCAGAGCGCAGCAGCGTGCCCACGTTGCCGGGGTCCTGCACCCGCTCAAGCGCCAGATACCGCCCGCCGGTCTTTGCCTCGTCCAGCGTGTGCACCGGGGTGCGGAAGATGCCGAACACGCCCTGATGGGTGCCCACATCGGCCAGCTTATCGGCCACATGGTCCTCCACCAGATAGTGTTCCCCGGGCAGCCCGGCCAGCTCCGGGCACTTTTCCAGCGCTGCCTCGGTGCAGAACAGGGTCTCCAGCGCCGCGCCGCGGCAGAGCTCCGGGCAGAGCTTGCGGCCCTCGGCCAGAAATTTCCCCTCACTGCGCCGGAACGCCCCGCTGGAAGCAAGGCGGCAGGCATATTTGATCTTTGCGTTTTCCCGGCTGGTGATCTTTTCCATGCGGTCCTCCAGAAGATACTAAAATATACAAAAAGGACGCCCGCGTATTTACTACGCGCGGGCGTCTTTCAGGTCTTTATCAGGCGTTTTTCACGGTCTCGACCAGAGCAGCAAAGCTCTGAGGATCGTTGATGGCCATCTCGCTCAGCATCTTGCGGTTCAGCTCGATGCCTGCCTTCTTCAGGCCAGCCATGAAGGTGGAGTAGTTCATACCGTTTGCCTTGCAGGCAGCAGAGATACGGGTGATCCACATTCTGCGGAAATCTCTCTTCTTCTGCTTACGGCCGATGTAAGCGTACTGGCCGCTCTTCATCACAGCCTGCTTAGCAGTCTTAAACAGACGGTGCTTGCCGCCGTAATAACCCTTCGCAGCCTTTAATACTTTCTTTCTTCTCTTGCGGGTCGCCATAGCGCCTTTAATTCTAGCCATTCTTTCTTACCTCCGATACTCTGATAAAACGCGTTGTCTCTTATTTGTAGGGCACCAGGCGCTTGCACTGCTTCTGGTTGGTCACATCTGCAACGGCAGTCTTGCGCAGGTTTCTCTTACGCTTGGTGGACTTCTTGGTCAAAATGTGGGAGGTGTAAGCGTGGGCACGCTTTACCTTGCCGCTTTTGGTGGTCTTGAAGCGCTTTTTTGCGCCGCTGTGCGTTTTGATTTTAGGCATAATCTATTCCTCCGTTTTGTGAATTTACTTTGCTGCCTTGGGGGACATAAACATCAAGATCTGTCTGCCCTCCAGTTTGGGTTGCTTGTCAACAGAGCCCAGCTCGCCGATCCCCTCGGCAAAGCGCTGCATGGTGGCAACGCCCAGGTCAGAGTGGGCCATCTCCCGCCCGCGCAGGCGGATAGATACCTTCAGCTTGTTGCCGGCCTCTAAGAACTTCTTGGCATGGTTGAGCTTGGTGTTGAAGTCACCGATGTCGATCTTCAGGGACAGACGAATCTCTTTCGTTTCCACGGTCTTTTGATTCTTGCGGTTCTCTTTCTCCCGCTTGGCCTGCTCGTAACGGTACTTGCTGTAATCCATGATCTTGCAGACCGGGCGCTTGGCCTGGGGAGCGATCGTCACCAGATCCAGACCGCGTTCATCGGCAATCTTTTGCGCGTCACGGGCGCTCATGATCCCCAACTGCGCGCCGTCGGCGGAGACGATACGAAGCTCTTTATCCCGAATTTGTTCGTTGAGTTGGACTGTGTCCTTTTCTCTGCTGATAAATAACACCTCTTTGATAAAGTTGCACCGGCTGAAAAGCCAAAAAGTGCGGACGCAAAACGCCCGCACTTCTCTCAAATCTTAGGAATTGAAGATTGCCCTCTTTGCCGCAGCGGGAGGGGAGAACAGGGTCGTTCTGCTTTGTTGTGGCAATAGTTTACCACACCCGCGCGGATTTGTCAACGGTTTTCTTATTTTTTCACG
>ENA-ORLU01002455-ORLU01002455.1-human-gut-metagenome-genome-assembly--contig:-NODE-2455-length-10802-cov-3.866667_pt1 | contig 10802 bp, 9 predicted proteins | sample MGYA00243009_ERZ508833 | MGnify/ENA primary metagenome ERZ508833 (study PRJEB26277, sample SAMN04329763) | human gut metagenome | biome: human-associated habitat | host: Homo sapiens | place: USA...
TACAATCCTTTCAGGTTTTGAAGAGAGTATATCAGAAAAAAATCGAGGATAACAGGTACGGATGATTACCTACTTACTTTGATTCCACTTGAGTTCTACAATCAATGCCGGATAGTCACTTTTGTACTCAGGTTTCGGTATAAACACAAAGTCTGCAAACCCTCTACCTGTCGGAAGTTCACGAATCGGTTTGAAATAGTACTGCATCGCACTCAAATATGCGATTGCGAGTACACTGCTAAGTGAATTTTCATTGTTATACTGAATAGAAGAAGCATACTCGTTATGGATTTTTTCAATCTGAACCGCAACCGCCACCCCATCCATGTCGAGTGAGGAATCCAGTAAATTTTCTGAGTCCTGCTGGAATTTCAGCAACTCATTCCAGGGCTTGCTCTCGACAGCTGTCGTTAGTTCCTGCCGAATTTCCTCATTGGGCACAAAAGCGGTTTTCAATTTTTGATTATATCCCAGGTATCCCAGGTGAATCATGTAGGTCAACACATCGTCCTTGCTCTTGATATTTATCGTATCATTTTTAAAGGTTGCCGTGTTCACCTTCACTTCTGAGCCGGAGAGCATTTCTATGATTGCGGTTTTCAGACCATCATAATTCATATTGATCAATGGTACAACCGTATCATAAGAAGCCGTTTCAGACCAATAACTCTTATATTCTCCTCTTAGCATTACGCTAACAACTGCTCTGGGATTATATACTTGATGATCCCTCAGAAGATAGCCGTCATACCAGCGTTTTACTTCTTCAAAATCCTGATCATATTCTTCCGCTAAGCTTTTTACTTCTTCCTCCGTAAATCCAATATACGGCGCCAGTCTGCTCGGACTTAGCATTGTGAACTCATCAAAATTATTCAGTGCTGACTGTGTTTTCTCCTTTTTTATCGGAAGAATGCCCGTCAGGTACGCAAGCTGGATATACTTTGTTGGTTCTGTTCCTTTAAACATTCCTCTGAGAAAGTTGATATAGTCTTCCTGTGCCTTCGCATTAGAGGCTTCGTCGCGAATCAGGACATCCCATTCATCAATAATGATAATAAACTTTTTCCCTGTCAGGGCATTGATCTGCGATAAAGCTTCCGGCAGGGATTTTGTCTCCACCGGAAGAGCATCTGGATAATACTCCTTAAGCTCTGCAATCGTTCTCTCCGAAATATAAGGGACTACCTGTTCTGATCCCCCAGCTGGTTCCATACACCATTGAATGTCAAGATGAATGACGTCATACTGGTTTAAATGCTTCTTAAAATCTGTGCTTTTGCTGATTTCCAAATCAGCGAACATTGCTTCTGAATTGCAGCCTCTGCTGTAATAGGCCGTTAGCATATTCGCTGTAACAGACTTTCCAAACCTTCTCGGACGACTGTTGCAAATATAGCCTTGTAACGTATTTAGCACCCTGTTTGTATATTTAATAAGTCCACTTTTGTCTACATAAATTTCAGAATTCAAAGCAACCTGGAACGCAGAATTGTCTGGATTAACAAACATTCCCATAATGTATCACGCTTCTTTCCCGGGCAGCATGGTACACCATGCCTGCTATATTTTAATTTTACCGTAGCTATTCAAAAGACAATTACATTTTATCATCTGACAAGGCAAATAGCAAGTTACTGTGAACGGTGTGAACCAACCGGTACAAGATCCACGCAGACAATCTCCGGAATATTGTTGAACCGCGGAATCACCTCCGTATTTCCAAGCCCCGCAGACAGAACCAGATGCCTTTTTCCATCCTTTGAATCAAAAACACCCTTCAGCCGTCCCGGAAACCAGCCCATATCCGGCGCATATACACCGCCGATCCCAGGTAAAATGACCTGCCCTCCGTGAAGATGGCCGGAAAACACGCAGTCCACGTTCCATTCCTCCAGGGCATCATTTTTCAGCCAGGCAATCGGAAGATGACTAAGCAGGATCTTGTAACGGTCGGTATTCTCAAAATCCCACAGAAACATGCATTCGCTAAGATCAGCTTCTTCCGTTTCCAGGTATTTGTCCGGCAGGCAGTAACCGTAAATGCCGCCGATGCGAAGAGACTGGCCTTTTACAGTAATATCCCGGTATTGGTGCTCCAGAACGATTGCACCGGCGTCCTGATACAGTTGTGTGACGTCTGTGCCAAAATTGTCCCGGTATTCTATCTCATGATTTCCCAGGGACAGATAGACGGGAGCAATCTCGCATAGAGAAGAAATTAAATTGGTAGCAATCTCTGTGACGGGCTCTCCGGAATTTAACAGATCCCCCGTAAGCAGAATCAGGTCGGGAGACTGACTTGCTATCCTGTCAATCAGCTCCTGATTGTCTTCTCCAAACTCGCTGTTGTGCAGATCCGTCAGCTGCAAAATCCGGATTGGGGTATCGATTTTGTCGGAGGGGATCTGATAGGAAGAGCAGCTTAGGGAGTGTTTCGATTGGTCTAGGTTGTGGCAGGTTGTGATTCCGAGGAATAGAAGTACGCTGATAATGAGCGTCCATTTGTGCTGCCGTAGCCATTTCATTGATAAGCTCCTTTACTGCCTATGTTTAATTACGCTTCATATGTAAAAATGGAATTTTTCCTTTAGTAACGGTATCAATCAAATTCATACTCTGTTCGAATTCAGGCAACTTAAAATAACACACGATGAAAATTATATTTGGAATAATCATACAGATCAACAGACGAACTGCAAAGATTTCCACCGCATTGCCATCAAATAAATTGCATATAAAATATGTACACATACACCCCGCGAATGTGACAATCACATAAAATAACATTCGTCGCAAAAAGTTTTTCTTATACTTGTGAGCAAAAATCACAGTAAACAGATTGTTCACTAACCATGGTATGCCAACAAATAACTTGCTAATTACTGTTGACAATATTATTCCAAACAGACCTATATGTTGAACCATAATCAAATTCAACGTTAAATTTGTTAACGCAGTGGCAAGCGGACGAAAACGATCTTCATGCCACATTCCTGCCGCATCTTTATACACATTCAAAACCCTATCCATTTCATAGATAAAGAAATAGATAACCAAACAAATCACAATTGAAAAGTCAAGAAGCAAGTGCTTTCCAAGCCAGATTGTAATAAATGGTTGATATAAACATAGAAAACATGTGCAACAAAATCCTGTAATCCAAGCAATAATAAACAATAACTTTTGAAAATCCATATAATTTTTTGTTGTACTTTCTGTAATAAGACTGTTTCCTATACCCGCCATACACGATGTAAAAATAATCTCAACAATTCCAATAATTGATGAAAAAATATAATAATAATTCTGATACTGTGCAAGTACATATAACCCTAAGAAGGCAGAAATCACAACGGAATCCGCTGAATTTACAACCACAGCTCCAACCTTCGAGGTAAATAAGTCCATCACTCTTCTATTAATAGCTTTTACTTCTTCCATAGGCAAAATACCATATGGCTTATATTTTGGAAATGTTTTTATCGATACTCCCGCATATATAAAATTTGAAATTATTTGCATACCTATAACAATAACCATGTATAAGTAGTAATTGGGAGCGAATATCAGAATCATCACTTGTAAAATCGTGGTTGCAACTGAAATGCAAGTAGAAATTATGCTTGCAATATCTACCCTTTGAAAAGCACTAAACAGACTATTTCTATATCCAAAGAGCCAATAGCCAGAAACGCTTACTGCCAAATTCATAAAATACAAAACATATAAGTTAACATCTGATGGTAAATCACTTTTGATCAGGTATGGTAAGAACGGAGCGGCAAACGTTCCAACAACTAGAATCACCAAACCAATTACTCGATAATAAAATCGATATAATTTGAGAAGTGCGCAGATTTTTTTCTCATCATCTTCTGCAATTGCTTTATACATTGAAAATATCATTGCATTCCCTACACCAAGTTCAGCTAGATTGAGTACGGACAACACTGATCCAAACAGACCATTCAATCCTAGGTATTCAATTCCCAACGTATAGATAAACAATGTTCTGGTAATAAACGGTGCTAAAAGAGCGTAGCTTTTTTGTATGATCCCCCATAATATATTTCGTGTGGCATTTTTTGCTCTTGCAAGTTTCATTTAAATACCTCTTATTTCTTAAAATATCTTAATCTAAAAAAAAGCAAAATATTTTCCAGTCGATTTCCTGCAAATAACATTTCTAAAGCTCGATAGTGTTTTCCTTTAGAATGTATTTCTTTCCATATTTTCCTTAAATCTTCATCGTCCGTCAACTTCCGAAATTCCGTCCATGACTGTTTAAAACATCTACTTTTTCCAAAAAACATTTTCTCCATGAGCCAAAAGTTAATGTTTGCAAACATTTGATAGTAAGTTAACATTAATTCTTCACTCTGTTTTGTCATGCAAACAACATTATAAGTGCATTTAAGACGTATAATTGTCTGTCCGAGTCTTTCGTGCTTAAAAGATGCCGTAGTTGAAGATTCGTTTTTTCGATAATAATAAAACTGTTCATGCAAAAAGCAATAGTTATCTGCTGCATATACCGCTTCAAAGTTAAAAATTGCATCTTCACCATACTTTAAGTTTGTTAAAAATGATACGCCCAAAATCACATCACGCTTAAATAATTTACAGTAGGGACCATAAAAAACCATGTCATCCACACTGTCCCCATCTCGAAATGGAATTGTAAGACGTAATAATTCTGTTTTTGTTGTCAGTTGGTTCAATGTTGTTAATGCCTTTGTATCTTTCTTCTCTACGTTTTGAACCACACACATCTCAAAAAAGCAAATATCACTTTTGGATTCCCGGATTTTTTTCAATACAGATTCACAACAGCGTGGTTCCAACCAGTCATCAGAATCTACAAACATAATATATTCTCCGGTACAAAACTTCAAACCGTTGTTTCTTGCTGTAGAAACGCCTTGATTTTCTTGGTGAATCACCTTAAATCGAGGATCTTTATCCGCTACATTATCGCATATACTACCGCTTTCATCTTCAGAACCATCATCTACCAAAATGACTTCAAGATCTTTATACGTCTGTTGAGCAATTGAATTCAAACACGTATTTAGATATTGACTTGTCTGATATACCGGCACAACAATGCTGATTTTTTCGTGAAATTCATTCATAATAATCAATCCATGTCAACGCTGAATGCGTCCATTTCCCCCTTGACAGATCAACTGCTCAATTTCTTGTACAGTAGTTCGGTTGTAGTCACCCTCTACAGTTTGCTTCAAACAACTTGCAGCAACAGCAAAATCAATCACTTCTTTATCATCTTTTCCGCAAATCAGTCCATAAATTAGGCCTGCCGCAAAACTATCTCCTCCTCCAACACGATCTACTAACTGAATTTTATAATTTGGTGAAAATACTGCCTTTCCCTTTTTAGAATTGTACAGTATGCCACTCCACCCATTGACACTCGCTGAAAAGCTCTCCCGTAACGTAAAAGCCACATATTCACAGCCATATCTTTGGCAGATTTCATTTGATATGCATATATAGTCACTCTTATCTATTTTTCCCTGCTCCTGAATGCTGTTTTTCGCAGTAATTCCCAATGTCCTATCTGCGTCTTCCTCATTTGCAATACAGACATCAACAAATTGCATTAGTTCTGGCATTATGGATTGTGCTTTTTCGCTACTCCACAAGTTTTTACGATAATTTAGATCACAAGAAATCGTTATGCCTTTCGATTTTGCAGTTTTACAGGCCTCCAAACAGATTCCAATCATGTCATCAGATAGAGCTGGATCAATGCCAGTCCAATGGAACCAGTCAATATCCTTAAAAATTTCATTCCAATCAAAATCGTTCAATTTTGATAATGAAAATGTAGAATACTCTCTGTCATAAATTATCTTTGACGGACGTTGCGATGCACCCTTTTCTAGATAATATAATCCCATACGTCCATCACCATATACAATCTTACTAGTATCGACTCCAAAATAGCGCAATGAATTAACTGCCGAAACCGCAATATCATTTTTCGGCAATTTCGTCAAGAACGCTGAATCCACACCCAAAATAGCCAATGAAACTGCTACATTTGCCTCAGCACCGCAAAAGGAGGTCTCCAAACAATCTTTTTGAAAAAATCTAGTATAGCCCGGAGAGGCTAGTCTTAACAATATTTCTCCAAACGTTAATACTTTCATTTAGTTACTCTTCCCACCATTCAATCAAACAAAACGCCTACAGTATCACAATATTTCTTGGTCTTGTAAGAAACCGGATAGGTATTTCGTTGCAATACGTACGAAGAACCTTTGTCATTCCTTCATTCATTGCATCCAATACCGCATTTCTTGTGACAAACGCAAGGCGACTGTCTCCATAATTCTCATTTGCATCATGTGCATATCCATCAAAGCCAGCAAGGTAAATTTCCTTGGCACCATACATACTCAAAAACTTTACTGCCATCAGCCCGGCATTATCCCGAACTTCCTGAACATTCGAAAGTAAATCACGATAATTCAGCTGTAGATAGATATTATCAGCTGGAATGTTGGATGTTACAATACATTTACAACGTTTTTCCGGCTCTAATTCCCTAAACCTGCGCAAATTACTTAGAAAAATATAATTTACATCTATCTCTGGATAACAAAAGTTTACACTGATTGTGACAACATTCTCTTTGCTAGAAAAATCAACGATTTTTTCCTGCTCATCAAATGAGCTTTTCCCTGGTGCGACTAATAAAACCGTTTTCCCATTCAATTGCTTTTTCAGTTCATCCTTATGTTCTTCCTGAACATTCCCGGTTGCCATATACCGTAAATACAATTCTTCAATATATGTTCTGTCGAAGATATATTTTTTCTGCTCATCCATCATCTCGAATATTTCATTCATATCTCCAACAGTAAGCGTTTTTCTATCATCTAAATATCCAGCATAGTTGGGATGCGCATTGTGTGAAGCAGACAAATAATTCGCCAGTGAATATCCCCAGTAATTTTTCTGATAGAAATCATTTATAATGTCATCAATTATTTCCAAAAGAGGCTTTAGCTTGTACTTACCATCGGCATTTTCGTTAAGATACTGCACAAACAATTCTGTATTGAGATTGCCTGCACCACGTCCCATCCCGTAGACTGATGAATCAACAATTAGTTTTCGGTTTGTCTGCATATCCACCAGACTCTGAGCATTGGAATAGGCCAACTGCAGATTATTATGTGAATGAAACCCAATCCATATGCACGGTTTCAAATTGTGCTCGACGATATAAAATAGTCTCGTCAAATCCTTTCTTTTCATCATACCAAAACTATCAACAATATAAAACGCATATGGCTCTATTTCATTTACTCTACTGATCAGCTCCAGAAATTCCTCATCTGTATAAGCAACCGACACCATTGCTTGAACAAACACCTTATAACCTTTCTCTTTTACTTTTTGGCAAGCCTCTAATCCACCACTCATGTCCTTTTTATGAAAGGCGACCCTAATTCCATCCACAGACGCTCCATTATAATCAGGTAATTTCTTAGGGTCAAACTTTCCATAATCAGCCAAAACAACAAAAAGTTTTCCACCTCTGTTTTGGGGAATTATTCTTCCAACTTGTTCCAGTGAATTGAATCTTGTATAATCACTATCGTATTCTATAGATTCTTTAAAAAAGCCACATTCAATCACGTCTATATTGGATTCAACAAGACCATTTACGATTTTCTTTTCATTTTCAAATCCGAAATGGCAATCATTGCAGTAACCACCGTCCCGAAGTGTACAATCTAAAAGCTGCACTCGTCTCATTTTTTTATCCCTCTCCAATCAATTTTATATCGTATTAACTATCCTTTAGATAATTGTAGATTGCATCTGCAATCACAAAATCTTCCTTTTCATCTATATCAATACTTTCAATTTCTCCTACTTCTACAATAAAAGGGGATTCTCCAATCCTGCGGTCAAGTTCCGTGATTATTCTTTTTCTATAAATATAAAATCCACTAGTCTCTTCATAAAGCACGGGCAGATCCTGTGTTCGCGGAATATTATTCAGCTGATAATTGAAAGGTACGCCATCTTTCCATAAAAAATCTTGAAGCTTTTTGGCTGCAAATGATGAATCGAACTCTCCGGAAATAACTGCATTAAGACCCTTTTCAATGCTTTCCGCTCTAATAAACGGAGCTGTAGTATGCGTCATAACATAAATATCAGCCGGAACTTCCTCTGCAAAAGCCTTTAATACCTCATTCATTTTCGTCGTATCCTGATCAAGTGAAGAAGAACGTCTCAAATACTGAACGCCTTCCGGGATAAATTCTTTAATATCCTGATTGCTACAATACACATAAATCTCATCAATGGATTTAATATTCAAGAGTGTAGATAAAACATAGTGGCACAGTGGTTTTCCATTTGTAAATGCCTTTGTGTTTTTTTGCGGCAATCTTCGGTTATTCAATTTCATCGGAACAACAGCAACAATTTTCATCCTATTTCCTCCTGCTTTAATCCCCAATAATTCTGGAATTTATTCATTCAATTTCATCAACAGAGTGACAAATCTTGATCATATCACTATATTTCACAAACAATTTATGTGCAATTTCCCACATTTCTCCTGAAAGCAGTCGTGAATGGCAATGTTCATGATCCACGCATTCATATATTGAGTATGCTTTTACTCCCTGTCCCAAAATCAGAATCGGATTCAGTATACTGGATGATGAAATCGTAATAAGCACCTTATCAGACATGTCAACATTCATAAGGATTAGTTCCCAAGGTATACTTGTATCCTGATTTGTCTTATACCCTAACTCCAAAAAACGGTTATGCGGATTCCTAGGATGTATTTTAACCATGATTTTATCTCTTCCAACGCGCTCTGCCAATTTCTCGATGACCTCCAGATCATCAATTTGTACTCCCTCTGCAAAAAAAGATTCCTCTAAAAAAATATACTTCTTATCGTATACATCTGTGGACTTGTCATAAGCAAAAGCCTGATTGCAAAGTTTTCGAAATGTATCATCTTGACTGTCAATTTTCTTCAATTGCTCAACCTGAAATTCTGGTATCCAAACCATATTTTCCGGATTAAACACCAACAATTTTGTAACATTACCATAAATTGTTTTTTTTCGATAAACAATAGAGTGGAGCCATTTTTTGATTAAACTTTTAACTGGAATATATGTACTTTTATAATCTTCTTCATACAAACGGCTATAAGTAAATAATCCATCCTCGAAAATAATAAGCTTTAATCTTGAATATTGATGCGCCAATGCATCAAAAAGGAGCTGAGAAAAAAAATCTACATTAGCCATATAAAGTTCAGTATACTTCGCATTCAATTTAACAAAATTCTTAAGCACATGCTGTGGGCACATACTCATCATAATTCTCTGTTTTCGATCAAATAAAATCTTATGTCTTGCAAATGCACTACTCTCTACATAGTAAACCTGATCAAATATACCCGTTTTTTTTATATTTTCCGTCAGTGTTTTTGCACCGTTCATGTGATCTGATATAATTAGATCCGATACTTCTCTCTGGTGATATATGTATTTAATCCACATTGCCACCAAAACCTGATATACTGAGTTACAAACAAACAACTGTCTATTCATATTGTTTTCCTTCCATTTTCAATTATCCCATATAATTTCACTCCTACAATTTCAGTGTCTTTAACAAAATATGTTCCAAAGCAGGACTAATTGAAAATATCTTCCATTTTATCATTTCTTTTAACGGAACTCCTGTCAGGTTTCCATATTCTCGCCTGATTTGCTTCATTCGAGCATCATAGACGCTATCTTTGCTTGGCGCGCCCCAATAGTATTCTTCTAATACTTTTAATACTCTGGCTCTGGTTTCGTGGAGTAATTCGCTTTGTCCTATTTCCTGGTAAAATCGATAACGAATCAGCAGTGCCTCCAATGAGTCCAAGTGTCGCACATCATTTTTTACGCTCATAATACTTCCGACTCGCTGCGTCACATAATGATATCCCATATAATCTATACACGCAACACGCCCTGCCTTCCAAATAAGCTGTGCCGCTACAAACTCATCCTCGTGCCACTTCCCGGCAGGAAATGTAGTTTCGCATAGAAGACTGCGATGATACAGTTTGTTCCAAGCGACAATATAGAATAATCCTTTTTCCCGATAAAAACGCGGCAGAATTTGCTCTGCAGACAAACACTCGTTTTGAATAGGGGAACCATCCGACTCTCCAGTAGGCAAACCAGTCTCATCAACACAAAGCACATTACACAACGCCATTTTTGTGCCGTTCGACCGCACGGCCGCATAGAGCCTTTCGATCATTTCAGGTGCAATATCATCATCGCTGTCCACAAAAGCCAGATATTCCCCTGTAGATGACCGAATACCGACATTTCTGGCATCTGACAGACCGCCGTTTTCTTTATGAATCACACGGACTGTATCGGGATAGATTTTTGCATATTGATCTGCAATTTTTCCGGTGTGATCTGTCGAACCATCGTCTACAACGATACATTCAAAATTGGGGAATGTTTGTTTCTGAAGATCTTTCAAAATGCTATGTACATATTTTTCTTTATTATAAACTGGCATCACAATGCTAATCACAATCATTTACCTCTCCAAATTCATTTCTTATAATCTTTTTCTCATCATTTCCTTGTGTAAGTATACTCTCAACCTCTCTATATGTTTTATCACAATTATAAATTGGAATAATTACTGATATTTTTATTTTTTCTTTGATGCCAGATAATCAACAACGTTATTCCTCTCTTGTATTT
>ENA-ORLU01002457-ORLU01002457.1-human-gut-metagenome-genome-assembly--contig:-NODE-2457-length-10798-cov-2.497621_pt1 | contig 10798 bp, 12 predicted proteins | sample MGYA00243009_ERZ508833 | MGnify/ENA primary metagenome ERZ508833 (study PRJEB26277, sample SAMN04329763) | human gut metagenome | biome: human-associated habitat | host: Homo sapiens | place: USA...
GGACTTCAAAATCATGGCGTAAACTATTTTATCAGCGACATTTATCCTCGTATTAAGGATTTTGATACGGAAATCATCGTCAACGTTTCCGGGGCAAAAATAGAGGATTATGTGGCCGTTTGCGAGCGTCTTTCCGAGTTGGATAAAATTCATGCCATCGAACTGAATATATCTTGCCCGAACGTAAAGCAGGGAGGCATGGCTTTTGGAACGACCTGTAGCGGAGCCTCTCAAGTGGTGCGTGCTGCACGGGAAGCATACGGAAAAACTTTGATAGTCAAGCTGTCGCCTAACGTTACAAATATTGCAGAAATCGCACAAGCCGTTGAGGCAGAGGGGGCAGACGCTGTTTCGTTGGTGAATACATTTTTAGGAATGTCAATTGACGTAGAGAAGCGTCGTCCTTATCTTTCGACTGTCACCGGCGGTCTGTCAGGACCCTGCATCCGTCCGATAGCGGTGAGGATGGTTTGGCAAGTGGCCAGTGCGGTGAAAGTGCCTGTTATTGGATTGGGAGGCATCATGAACGGCCGCGACGCTTTGGAATTTATCTTGGCCGGTGCAACTGCTGTTCAGGTCGGAACTGCCAATTTTGTGGATCCGGCAGTAACCTTGAAGATTGTTGACTACATAGAGGATTACCTGAAGCGTCATAATATATCTTCCATCAGGGAATTGATTGGAGGAATGACCGTCTGAACTACGTTGGCGAAGTTGTATGACTGTTGATTATTCAAAAGTCAGTATGCTGCCGGCTGTCTATTCTTCCGTGCGATTCGCGCTTGAAAAGAAAGGTGAGAATCCTTTGATTGTTTTCGGATTTAATCCGAGTACGGCAACAGACGGGAAGCCGGACAATACAATGAGGAGTGTTGTTAGGATTGCCGACAGTCACGGTTGTGACGGGTTTGTGATGTTGAATCTTTATCCTTTGCGTTCTACCAGTCCGGACGCTTTGCCTTTGGAGGGAGACATTACGTTGCATCGGAAAAACTTAGCTGTAATAGAGACTATGCTTGAGCGCTATCCTCACGCCGATGTATTGCTTGCATACGGAAATTTAGTGTTTAAGCGAGGGTATACGCAGGTTTATGCGAAAGACATAGCTGCGTTGTTGCAGGCGAGGTCGCGTCGGGTGTTGTGCATAAAAAAACTGAAGAGCGGGATGCCTAAGCATCCGCTATATTCCAATTCCGCCGCTCCTTTGTCGGAGTATGTTTTTCCGGGATTGTGAATCAAGTGAAGCGGCAGAGACTATTCTTGTGGCAAATTGAACTATTAGCTGGTTTCGCCGGACAAAAAGAATAAAAGGTTGTGTCATGCAGACACAACCTTTTTCGGTTTTTATTTTCAGAACGTTGGTTTATTTCTTGAAGAAGCGGTTGTAGAGACCTTCGAATCCTTGTCCGTGACGAGCTTCGTCCTTAGCCATTTCGTGAACTGTGTCGTGGATTGCGTCGAGGTTCAACTCTTTAGCTCGTTTAGCGATGCGCATCTTGTCGGCATTTGCACCGGCTTCGGCTGCCATACGCTTTTCAAGGTTGGTCTTAGTATCCCATACCATGTCGCCAAGAAGTTCAGCGAACTTGGATGCATGTTCAGCCTCTTCCCATGCGTAGCGCTTGTAGGCTTCGGCAATTTCAGGATATCCTTCGCGGTCAGCTTGACGTGACATTGCAAGGTACATACCTACTTCAGTGCACTCTCCCATAAAGTGGGCATTGAGGTCTTTAATCATTTCTTCGTCGCAGCCTTTAGCTACACCGATGACGTGCTCTGTCACGAATTGAAGAGCTGCTTCTTCGTCTACTTCTTTAAACTTGCTTGCCGGAACACCGCATTGTGGGCATTTTTCGGGAGCTGTTTCACCTTCGTGTACATAACCGCATACTGTGCAAATGAATTTCTTAGTCATAGTTGTAAGTTTTTAATTTGTTGTTTTTAATTTGTAATATCTTTAGTTTTTCTAACTGTCTGCTCTATTCTTTAAGGCACTTTTTACACAGGCCTTTATAGTAAATCTCAGTTTCTTCTATAACAAACTCTTTGTTGTTTTGTTCATCGTTTGTTTCGGGAAGCGGGAGGTCTATGATACATCCGCATTTCCGGCAAAGAAAGTGGGAATGGGGGTTGACGGTTCCGTCGTAGTGTGCTGTTTTCTTATCGATTGTCAACTCTAATATGGCGTTGTTTTCTTCAAGAAGTTTCAGCGTGTTGTAGATCGTCGTTTTCGAAAGAGTCGGCATTGATTTGACCAAGTCGCTGTAGATGGCTTCAACTGTCGGATGAGTCCTGTGGCTCATCAGATATTCCATGATGGAAATCCGTTGGGCGGAGGGCTTGATGTTGTGCTCCTTCAGTCGGGCGATTGCAGCGTTTGTCATAATCCTGTATTTAGTTCATTTTTGAAATCATTACAAAATTAGAAACATTATTTTATTCTTGCAAGTTTTTCAGCAATTTTTTTTCTTGTCGGGTGATTTTTTTTACGGCGTAGGACAGACACCTTAATATAAGGTCTATTTTTTTGTGTGTTTTTTGTGTGCCTTTTGGAGGCGGATATGGTATCCGCGCTTTTTATATCCCGGGCCGTTGTAGTGGTATGCAAATCCGTTCCAGTCTTTTTTTCGAAGATATTTCACGAGATTCATGCGTATGCAGAATTGGGCGAAGAGTTCGAGCTGTTCGGCTTCTGATGTGCTCATTTTTTCAATGAACTCATCAAGTGAGGCGCAACCGCAGTTTTTCCAGTTGAATCCTCCTATTTGAAACATACCCCAAAAGGTTGCCTTGTCGGCTATTTCCGTGTTGATTTTGCGGGCAGCATCGAGGCGTGCCCACTGGGCTTTACCATAGGAGCCGTATTTTCTGACATTCGGCGCGCGAAAAGCTGTGGAAGAACTGTATTTTGCGTAGTTTATTCCGGCTCGTCTCAAGAACCGCTTGAAAATGACAAGGTCGAAGTTGATGATGGGGATGCCAGGCTCGATGAATCCCTGATGGCTGTGGCCGGCCTCAATTTCGACAACGGCTTTCATGGTGGCAATGTCGATGCCCAGTTCATCCGCCACTTTGGAATAGTCGTTTTCGGTAAGGCGGAAGTACTTTGCAGAGTCGGCTTGCAGTGAGTCGGTTTGCAGTGAGTCGGTTTGCAGTGAGTCGGTTTGCAGTGAGTCTGTTAGTTCCTTGTTTATGGTGGAATCATAATTGGGACAGGTCTCGTCATTTTATTTGTTATAAGAGAAGAAGCGGAAGTTGCGCTTCCGGAGGTCGGCAGGCGTTGAAACTTCCGCTTCGTTTCGTGTTATGAACATTCTGTCAAAGTCGCTTATTTTTCAGCAACCATAACGAGGATTCTGACCAAGTGGTTCCAGAATTTTTCAACGGCCGGGATGTGCATTGATTCTTTTGGCGTGTGTACGTCGCGCAATGTCGGGCCGAAGGAAATCATATCGAGCTTCGGGTTGTTTACCAAGAAGTTGCCACATTCCAGACCTGCGTGGAGAGATGTGCAAACCGGTGTGATGCCATATAGGTCTTCGTATGCTTTTACTGCGACCTTCAAGATTTCAGAGTCCATATTCGGAGTCCATCCGGGATATCCGTCGCCTTGTTCCACCTTTGCTCCGGCAAGTTCGAAGTGGGTGTAGATTTCACTGGCAATTTCGAATTTGCGGGATTCTTCTTCGCTTCGTTGGGATGTCGTAATGACAATCTCTTTCTTTACGCGGTCGATGCGGATGAGGGCCAAGTTGGTTGATGTGCTCACCATTCCCTTGATGCTGCGGCTCATGGCTATGACGGCATTGGGTGCAGAGTGAATGCACATTACCACACGTCGCGCTGTTTCGATGTCAATAATACAAGCCGGTGTTTCGGCCGATTCCAGCGTTATTTTTTGTGCGTCTTCGATGCCTTTGTATTCTTCTTCCACGATTGCGGCAAAGTGGTTTGCGCGTGTGCGCAAATCTTCTTTTTTGTCGGCCGGCACTCCGATAACGGCATAGGCGTTGCCTGGAATTACGTTGCGGAGTTCTCCTCCGTTCATGTCTGCAATGGCGATTTCTCCGTAGGCGCGGTAGCAGTCTATCAGGAAGCGGGCGAGTTGCTTGTTTGCGTTGGCGCGTCCGAGGTGGATGTCGGCGCCGGAATGTCCTCCCTTGAAGGACGTGATGGAGAATGTGAAGAACTGGAAGCCTTCCGAAACGGGGGCGCAAGTGTATGGGAAGCGGCCGATTGTGTCAATGCCTCCTGCGCATCCCAAAAATATCTGCGCTTCGGCTTCAGAGTCGAGGTTGATGAGCGTCTCGCCTGAAATCATGTCTTTTCCGAGGTTTTTGGCACCTGTCAATCCGGTCTCTTCATCGATTGTGAAGAGCGCTTCAAGCGGTCCGTGAGCAAACGAATCGTCGACTAACGCAGCTAACGCAGCAGCCATGCCGATGCCGTTGTCTGCTCCTAATGTAGTCTTGTAGCCTGCGGAGTGTACCCATTCGCCGTCGATTTCTGTAAGAATCGGGTCGGTGTCAAAGTTGTGGGTTTCGGGTTTCGTCTGGTTGGGCACCATATCCATATGGCCTTGCATGACGATGGTCGGAACATTTTCTTTGCCAGGGGTGGCAGGCACGCGCATGGCGACGTTGCCAATTGCGTCGGTCTTGGCTTCAATATTATGCTTTTTTGCGAACTCTAAAAGATATTCGCGGATTTTTCCCTCCTTCTTTGAAGGACGCGGAACTTTCGTAATTTCATCGAATATGCCCCAAATCAGTTTAGGCTCGAGTTCTTTAATTGTCATAGTTGTTTAGAATTTAAAAATTGTTATGTTGATATTTGAAATTTTGTTAAAACTCAATTGTTTCATCGTCTAAGTTATAAAATTAATCTGAGTTTGGCGATAAAATTAGCGACCTTTCGCTATATTTGCAAGCGAAAAATAAGAAAAATGCCAACTTTTTTACTTTCTGTCGCTGTTATAGGAGTCTGTATCATTTTGTTAGGAGTAAAAGTGTTTTTCGTCAAAAACGGAAAGTTCCCCTCCGGACACATTCATGACAATCCGGCTATGAGAAAGCGAAATATTCGTTGCGCACACAGTGAAGAAACAGAAACTTTAAAAAAATAAAACCAAAAAACGAAATGAAAATTTTTCAGGCAATTAAGATGGCGCCCGTTTTGCTGATGGCGCTCGCCCTTTTCTCTTGCGGTAGTGCAGAAGCTGAAAAGGAGACCACGGCAAACACAGCGGCAACCGTTCCGCAAAAGGTGAATATGGCTTACATCGACAGCGACTCGCTGCTATCAAAATACAATTTTGCGAAAGACGTGCTTGAAGCAGGGCAGCGGGCTCAAAATCGCGTAGAGTCGGCACGCAATCAAAAGATGCAGGAAATCCAGCGTTTTGCCGCTCAGATGGAACAGAAATATAAAAACAACCAGTATCTGACAGAGTCGAGCTTCAATGCCGACCAGCAGAAGCTTCAGCAGATGAACAATGACGCTGAGCGGTATATGGCTAATCTGCAGAATCAGCTTGCCAACGAAATGGGCTTGAGCAACAAGCAGCTCAATGACTCAATCAATAAGTGCGTCAACGAGTATGCCAAGAAGCAGGGACTGTCAGTCGTGTTGAGAAAAGAAGCGACATGGTATCTCAATGGAGTGCCTGACGTGACAGAAGACATTGTGAAAATTCTAAACGAACGTTACAATAAGGTGGAAAAGAAGTAACAAGGTGAATTTTTAAGGTTTGGTCAGGGGAGTCGCATGTTGCGATTCCCCTGATTGATTTTTATGGAAATTTATTTAATTTTGCAGTATGATTGAAAGAAAAACCATACAACAGGATTCTGAGGAGCGAGCAGTGCTTGTCGGGCTGATTACGCCTACGCAAAGCGAGTCCAAGTCCAACGAATATCTTGCCGAGCTTGCATTTCTTGCGGAGACGGCAGGAGCAGTGACCGAGAAGACTTTTTTGCAGCGTCTCGACAATCCACATCCCCGCACGTTTGTCGGCAAGGGAAAGCTTGAGGAAATACGCCAGTATGTGGAGGACAACGGCATTGAACTCGTGATTTTTGATGACGACCTGACTTCGAAGCAGGTGCTGAACATAGAGAACGAACTGAAAGTGAAAATTCTCGACCGAACCAACCTGATTCTTGACATTTTCGCCAAGCGGGCGCAGACTGCAACGGCCCGCACGCAGGTGGAGCTTGCCCAGTATCAGTATTTGTTGCCACGGCTTACGCGCATGTGGACACACTTGGAACGTCAGCGAGGCGGTATCGGAATGAGAGGTCCGGGAGAGACACAGATTGAGACGGACCGGCGTATTATCCTCGACAAGATTTCCCGGTTGAAGGAAGAGCTGAAAAGCATTGACCGACAGAAATCATTGCAGCGGAAGAACCGCGGCAAGCTGACGCGTATTGCTCTTGTCGGCTATACGAATGTCGGCAAGTCGACGCTGATGAATCTGTTGAGCAAGTCGGACGTATTTGCCGAAAACAAGCTTTTTGCAACGCTCGATACAACTGTGCGGAAGGTGATTATCGACAATCTGCCATTTTTGCTTACCGATACAATCGGGTTTATCCGCAAACTTCCGACTCACTTGGTCGACTCGTTTAAGTCGACTCTCGACGAGGTTCGCGATGCCGACATTTTGGTTCATGTTGTCGATATATCGCATCCACAGTTTGAAGAGCAGGTGGAAGTGGTCAATAAGACATTGCAAGAGGTTTGCGAGTCAAAGGACAAGCCGATGATTCTTGTGTTCAACAAAGTGGACGCATTCACCTACAAGAAAAAGGACGAAGACGACCTGACGCCTCGTACGCGCGAAAACATTCCGCTCGAAGAACTCAAGCAGACATGGATGGCAAAGATGAACGACAATTGTATCTTCATCTCGGCAAAGCAACGGCTGAATATTGAGGAATTGAAAGAAAAGCTATATTCCATGGCCAGGGAAATCCATATGAAGCGATTCCCTTATAACGATTTCCTCTTTCAAAAGTACGACGAGGAGGAGTTTGCCTGATTTTTTTGGCGTTCTTACCGGTGCAGCGGGCAGTCGGGCGAACGACTGACATTGAGCGTAAAGAAATCCATCGAAGCTGCGTCGAACGTCAGCAGGCGATTGGCTAGCGGCGTTCCGCACCCCGTGATGACTTTCACCACTTCGGCCGCTTGGATAGTTCCGGCAATACCGGCAATCGCTCCGAATATGCCATATGCCGCACTTGGCTTTTCCGCACGGGCTTCCGGAAAGACGCAGCGGTAGCATGCCGACCCCGGCAGGACGGTCATCACGTTTCCCGTGAATTGGTTGATTGCACCGTGGACAAACGGACGGCTTTGTGCCACACAAGTGTCGTTGATGAGATATTTTGTTTCGAGCGAGTCGGTGGCATCGACAATCATATCGTAGTCGGCTACGATTTTCGCGGCGTTGTTCCTGTCGAAGCGGGTGTTGACGGCTATTGTTTTCACATCGGGATTGAGTGCGGTGATTTTTGCCGAAGCCGAATCTGTTTTCAGGCGTCCTATATCATTGGTGGTGTGAATGATTTGTCGTTGCAGGTTGGATAAATCCACCTTGTCGAAGTCAACCAGTCCGAGTGTCCCCACTCCGGCAGCCGCCAAATAAAGAGCGACAGGCGATCCGAGTCCGCCGGCGCCGACAATCAAGACACGGCTGTCGAGCAGTTTCATTTGACCTGCTTCCCCGACTTCGGGCAAGAGAAGATGACGTTTGTAGCGTTCGTATTGCAGTGTTGTCATACGGATGCATTTTTCGAATTAGTGTATCAAAGATAGCGTATTTCGCTGAAAGCACAGGTGTGTTCTTGGCAAAATAGGAAGAAAATATTGTTAAGATGAAAGAGGAAAAGAAGTTGAGCTGTATAGATTGCGGCACTCAGAATTGCAAGTATAAAGACCGCACTTATCCCGATTTCTGTCTGATGACTCACCTCGATGATGCCGATTGGCTGTGGTCGATTGAGCGTTATGGGGAGGGTGACAATCATCGGGTGATGGTTGCTTCGGCGGAAGTGGAGTATGAGGGTTATTGTCGGCTTACGCGAGTGGAGGAAATTATGACTTTTGCCCGGAAAATGGGATACCGTCGCATTGGAATAGCCAATTGCATCGGACTTCAGAGCGAAGCGCGAATTTTTGCGCGAATCTTGCGCGAGAACGGATTTGAAGCATATTCAGTCATTTGCAAGGTTGGCGGAAAAGCCATGTCGTCGATGGGGAGTCCCAAGCAATGCGAAGAAATAGGGGCGGCTATGTGCAATCCATTTTTGCAGGCTCGTCTGCTCAATCAGGCCCGGACGGATATGAATGTGGTCATAGGGTTGTGTGTGGGGCATGACAGCTTGTTCTATAAATATTCGGATGCGTATGCCACGACTTTGGTCACAAAGGACCGTGTCACGGGGCATAATCCAGTGGCTGTGCTCTATACGTCGGGTTCTTATTATGGCAAAAAATTGAAAGGAGACTTATGATTAAGGCGTTGTTTTTTGATATAGACGGGACGCTTGTCAGCTTTGCGACCCACCGTATTCCTGAGTCGGCAGTGCGTGCGCTGAGGCAAGCTCGTCAAAACGGGCTCAGAATTTTCATTGCCACCGGGCGGCCGCGTCAATTGATTGATAATATCGGAGAAGTCTCGGACTTGATAGACGGTTATGTTACGGTTAACGGCGCTTATTGTTTTGTCGGTGATGAAGTGGTGGCTTTCAGTCCGATTCCCGCTTGTGAGGCTCGCGCTATCCGGCAGGCGGCTGGCAGGATGGGAGCGGCGTGTCTGTCGGTAGGGTGTGGCGGTCTTCGGATGGACAACGCTTCCGAGGAATTGCTTGGCTCGTTGCGGCAATTGCTCAATATCGGTGATATCCGGGAAGTGGCGTCGTTCGACGAATTGGCGCGTCAGGGAATTGTGCAGATGACTGTGTTTGTCACTGAGGAGCAAGAGCCTGAATTGCTTGCGGGTGCGCCGACTGCAATTTCGTCGCGTTGGTATCCGACTTTTACGGACGTGACGTCGGACGGAGCGGACAAAGGCCGCGGCATTGCGCGGATGGCGGAGTATTTTGGCATTCGGATTGAGGAGACGATGGCGTTCGGCGACGGCGGCAACGACGTGGCGATGCTGCGGGCGGCCGGCATTGGCGTAGCGATGGGCAATGCCGGTGTGGATGTGCAGTCGGCCGCAGACTATGTTACGGACTCCGTTGACCGTGACGGCGTTGAAAAGGCATTGTTGCATTTCGGGTTGATTTAGGGCTCTTTCGGTCAGGGGCAGTAAAAATATGCAAAGGCAGGCGATATGATTTTTCTCTCTCTTTGTATAAGACAGGAGGCGGCTCGGCAATACTTTCGCTCAAAAGTACGCTTTTGGCTCGGTGCCGCATTCGTCTTTCACTATTTTTGTCGCTCTTATGTGAAACTATGATAATTTGTCGGTTATGAAGAAGATTTGTCTCTTGTGTGCTTTTATGCTTGTCTTTTCGATGAATGCCTTTGGACAAAAAGGGAGCAGTGTCTTTTCTGTCTTTGCCGGCGATGAGCATTTATCTGAGTTGCGGGATGGAAAAGGGGTGTGATGTCGGCGTTGAATTCAAGCATTATTTGAAAAACCATTTAAATTTTGAGGATAATCCGGCCAAATATAGCGTTTTGTATCCTAGTGTGTCCGCATGTTTGTTAAAGACTGCGAGGGAACATCTTTTTATGTTGGCTGAGTCTGAGAAAAAGTCATCTGGTTTGCAATTGAAAAAAAACACATCGCTTTGTGAGAAAAAAAACGGTGCAAAGTGATTGTCGTATAGAAAATTATGCTTAACTTTGCGGTCGACTATTATAAATATAATGTCTAACTTACTAAATTAACTTATTTTATTAACAATTTATTTTAAATGAGCGAATTAACAAATTCTCCGATTGCTGATTTCGATTGGGATTCGTATGAAAACGGTCAGGTAGAAAGCGGCAAAACTCGCGAAGAGTTGATTAAGACTTACGATGAGTCTTTGAACACAGTCAAGGACAAGGAAGTCATTGAAGGAACTGTAATCGCATTGAACAAGCGTGAGGCTGTTGTCAATATCGGTTACAAATCAGACGGTATTATTCCGATGAGCGAATTCCGCTACAATCCGGAACTGAAGGTTGGCGATGTAGTTGAAGTGTTTATCGAAAACCAAGAAGACAAAAAAGGCCAGTTGATCCTTTCTCACAAGAAAGCGCGCGCAACTCGCAGCTGGGATCGTGTCAACGAGGCTCTTGAAAACGACGAAATTATCAAGGGTTACATCAAGTGCCGCACGAAGGGTGGTATGATTGTCGACGTGTTCGGCATCGAAGCCTTCTTGCCGGGTTCACAAATCGATGTCAAGCCTATCCGCGACTACGATATGTTCGTAGGCAAGACTATGGAATTCAAGGTTGTGAAAATCAACCAGGAATTCAAGAACGTTGTTGTATCTCACAAGGCTCTTATCGAGGCTGAGCTCGAACAACAAAAGAAAGAAATTATTGCAAAACTCGAAAAGGGTCAGGTGCTCGAAGGAACTGTCAAGAATATCACATCTTACGGTGTATTCATCGACCTTGGTGGTGTTGACGGTCTCGTGCACATCACAGACCTTTCTTGGGGCCGCGTAAACGATCCGAACGAGGTTGTGAAGTTGGACGAAAAGCTCAACGTGGTTATTCTGGACTTCGACGACGAAAAGAAGCGTATCGCTCTTGGCTTGAAGCAACTTCAACCGCATCCATG
>ENA-ORLU01002462-ORLU01002462.1-human-gut-metagenome-genome-assembly--contig:-NODE-2462-length-10784-cov-10.351733_pt1 | contig 10784 bp, 10 predicted proteins | sample MGYA00243009_ERZ508833 | MGnify/ENA primary metagenome ERZ508833 (study PRJEB26277, sample SAMN04329763) | human gut metagenome | biome: human-associated habitat | host: Homo sapiens | place: USA...
GTTCAGTAATTTTGCGAATATTGCATATAAGTTGTGCATACGATATTTGTCTATTAAAAGTTTGGTCACCTTTAATTTGCTAAATATCAACAATATGCACAACTTTTTAAACATAAATCTTTTATAATTTAATTCCGCCAATAGGTTTATATCCTAAGATTTTAGTTGGTTGATTTTTATAGAGGGGCTGTCTGCTCATTTCATGGTTCTTGTTCTTGTCTGTCTTAGAACTATGATAATAAGAAACAGCCTTCTCTTTTTTTATTTACTTACTTCTTTCAGTTTCGTACCGTTTAAGTCATAAATAGAAACCTTTCCATCTTCGAATATTGCAAACGTAGGTACATTTCCACCTTTGGGGAAAGTGACAGAACCTGTGTTACATATCACCATATTTTCTTTCTTTTCAAGTTTCCACAAGTGAGTGTGTCCGTAGAAGAAGTAATCATGTTTTCCCTTTGGAAGTTTCTCCTCATTATATACATGTCCATGTGTCAGGAAAAGTCGTTTTCCGTTATCTGCTACCAAAGCGTAATCCGCTAGAATAGGAAAATCGAGCAGCATCTGATCTACCTCAGAATCACAGTTGCCTCGTATGGCAATAATTTCATCTGCCATGCTGTTGAGGCGTTCTGCTATTCCTTTGGGATTAATTCCTTCAGGGATGCTGTTTCGGGGGCCATAATTCAAGATATCACCTAGTATGAACATCATGTGGCAAGCTTGCTCTTTATAAAACTCTAAGACTTTTTCCAAGGCTGGCAGTGAGCCATGTATGTCGGATACAATTAAATATTTCATGATAATGTTATTATAAATTTGCGCAAAAATAGAAAGTTTTCTGAAAACATACAGAAGTATTTTTACGATATTTTCGGTGTTATTAGAAATAAACAGATATTATTAAAAAGTATTGTTTTTATAGATAAGTTCCCTTGTTAAAGTTACTGTTTAATTTTATTGTGTCAATAAGTTATTGATGATTAGAAAAATATCGCACAACAATGATATCTTATTATTATGTTTTTATAGTAATCAGTAGCTGTAATATTGGTGAGGAAATGAGGAGAATGGATAAATAAAAAAGAGATTCAAGAAATAGTTCTTGAATCTCTTTTATTATTGTATGCTCGGCATGAGTATTAGCTAACGGGTGCAAGTCCCCAATGAGCCCTAATAGCGGGAATCATACAGCCAAAAGCAAGGGTGTCCATCGCGAGTTGGAATCTGAAAGAAGCTGGCGGCAAACATCTGGTCTGACGAACAGAAACTTCATATAAGGCATATGACCGTGGGTAAGGTTGCGAAACAAACTAAAGCCCTATAGCTATTCGGGACGGTTAGTGTAAATGGAGCAGACATAAGATTGAAAGTTAATACCCTTATCCGAGGAGGTCTCACGGACATATGGTGAGGATGAATGATTCGAAGTACCATGATGGAGTAAAGCTTGCCGTGAGAAGTCAGCAGAGGTCGTAGTACCCAAGGCATGTATGCCTATAGGGAAGGACCAAACTTTATTTAAACGGCATAACTGAAAACTACCGTTTGTTGGAACGAATGCATAAAACCAAAACAGAAGTATTGGGCTACCTTTAAAGAGATAGGACGGAATCCGAAGGGTATAAAGGAGCGCAGACCTACAAATGGATGGTTGAAGAAGATGTCGTGGAAGTGTCTTTCGAAGAATACGAAAGGCATCCATAGTAAAGAACCGCCGTATGCCGAACGGCACGTACGGTGGTGTGAGAGGTCGGAAAACGAAAGTAGGAAGAAAACTACTTCGTTTTCCTCCTACTCGATTATCAGAATACTTGTTTAATAAAACAGGAGAATTATTCTTCACTCCAGTCCATTGCAGCCATACGCTTGTAAGAAGCATAACGTTTCTTAGCCATGTCTTCACAAGCAGCGAACAAGTCTGCAGCTTCAGTAGGATACTGTTTCATTACAGAAGCGAAACGAACTTCACCCTTCAAGTAGTCTTGGAAGCCTTCCCAGTTTGGTTCTTTAGAGTCAAGTGAGAACGGATTCTTACCTTCTTCTTCCAATGCTGGGTTGAAGCGCCACAAGTGCCAGTAACCACATTCTACAGCCTTAGCTTCTTCAGCCTGAGATTTACCCATACCAGCTTTCAAACCGTGGTTGATACATGGAGCATATGCGATAACCAATGATGGACCTGGATAAGCTTCTGCTTCGCGGATAGCTTTCAAAGTCTGAGCCTGGTCAGCACCCATAGCAATCTGAGCTACGTAAACATAACCGTAAGTAGTAGCAATCATACCCAAGTCTTTCTTACGTACTCTCTTACCTGAAGCAGCGAACTTAGCGATAGCACCCAGCGGAGTAGCCTTAGAAGACTGACCACCTGTATTAGAGTAAACTTCAGTATCCAATACCAGGATGTTTACATCTTCGCCAGAAGCAATCACGTGATCCAAACCTCCGTAACCGATATCATAAGAAGCACCGTCACCACCGATAATCCATTGAGAACGTTTTACCAAGTAGTCTTTGAATTGGTAGATAGTAGCGCAAGAAGCACATTGGTCCTTAGTAGCTTCTACCAGCGGAATGATCTTTTCAGCAGCAGCCTTGCTCTTGTCAGCATCGTTACGGCCTTCAATCCATTCCTGGAATGCAGCTTTGTGTTCTGCCGGACAGCTATCGCTGGCAATAGCAGTCTTCATAGCTTCTTCCAGACGGCTACGCAATTTCTTGTTCGCCATTTCCATACCCAAACCGAATTCGCAGAAGTCTTCGAACAATGAGTTAGCCCAAGCCGGACCCTGACCCTTTTCATTGGTAGTGTAAGGAGTTGAAGGTACAGAACCAGAGTAGATAGAAGAACATCCGGTAGCGTTAGCAACCATTTCACGGTCACCGAACAACTGAGAAATCAGTTTCACATACGGAGTTTCACCACAACCAGAGCAAGCTCCAGAGAACTCGAATAACGGAGTAGCGAACTGAGAGTTCTTCACGTTAGCCTTGATGTCAACCAAGTGTTGTTTGCTCTTCACATTGTCAGAGCAGTAAGTCCAGTTAGCAGCTTCAGCCAACTGAGTTTCAAGCGGCTTCATAGTCAAAGCCTTGCCACCCTTCTTCGGGTTACCCGGACATACATCGGCACAGTTACCGCAACCCAAGCAGTCCATAACGTCTACCTGAACACGGAATGTCATACCGTCGAACTGTTTACCAACAGCCTTCAATGTAGCGAAGTTTGCACCTGCTTGTTCGTTTGCATCCAATACGAATGGACGGATAGCAGCGTGAGGACAAACATAAGCACACTTGTTACACTGGATACAAGTTTCAGGATTCCATTCAGGAACGAATGCAGCTACACCACGTTTTTCGTATTTAGCTGTACCCTGATACCAAGTACCGTCTTCGATGCCTTTGAATGCAGATACCGGCAACAAGTCACCATCCTGTGCATTGATCGGACGAACTACTTCGTTGATGAAAGCAGGATCGTTATTGGCAGCTGCTGCTTCTACTTCAAGGTTAGCCCAAGCAGCATCAACAACCAGCTGTTTGTATTCACCACCGCGGTCAACAGCAGCATAGTTCTTGTTAACCACATCTTCACCCTTCTTACCGTAAGATTTCACGATGAACTTCTTCATCTGTTCTACAGCCAGGTCTACAGGGATAACGCCTGTGATACGGAAGAATGCAGACTGAAGGATGGTATTGGTACGGTTACCCAAACCAATTTCCTGAGCAATCTTAGTTGCGTTGATATAGTAAACAGTGATATTGTTTTCAGCAAAGTATTTCTTCACCTTGTTCGGCAGGTTCTTAGCCAACTCTTCGCCTTCCCAGATTGTATTCAGCAAGAAGGTACCGTTCTTACGCAAACCACGGGTTACATCATACATGTGCAAGTATGCCTGAACGTGGCAAGCTACGAAGTTCGGAGTATTTACCAAATAAGTTGAACGAATAGGATGGTCACCGAAACGCAAGTGAGAGCAAGTGAAACCACCTGACTTCTTAGAGTCGTATGCAAAATAAGCCTGGCAATATTTGTCGGTATTGTCACCGATAATCTTAACAGAGTTCTTGTTAGCACCTACTGTACCGTCAGCTCCCAAACCGAAGAACTTAGCTTCGAACATACCTTCACCGCCCAATGCGATTTCTTCTTTCTGAGGAAGAGAAGTGAAAGTAACGTCGTCTACGATACCTACGGTAAAGTGATCTTTCGGCATAGCCAATGCCAAGTTTTCATATACAGCCAGAATCTGAGCCGGAGTAGTATCCTTAGAACCCAAGCCGTAACGTCCGCCTACGATAAGAGGCGCATTTTCCTGTCCGTAGAAGCATTCTTTAACATCGAGGAACAAAGGTTCGCCGGTTGCACCCGGTTCTTTGGTACGGTCGAGTACAGCAATACGCTTAGCAGTCTTAGGAACAGCTGCCAAGAAATGTTTAGCAGAGAACGGACGGTACAAGTGTACAGAAACCAAACCTACTTTTTCACCGTTAGCCATCAAGTGGTCGATAGCTTCGCGAGCAGCTTCTGTTACTGAACCCATTGCGATGATAACGCGTTCTGCATCTTCAGCACCATAGTAGTTGAACAAGCCATAGTTACGTCCGGTAATCTTGTTGATTTCGTTCATGTATTCTTCTACGATAGCCGGAACTGCATCGTAATACGGATTACATGATTCTCTGTGCTGGAAGAAGTGGTCAGGGTTTTCAGCCATACCGCGTGCCACCGGTTTGTTCGGGTTCAATGCACGTTCGCGGAATTCAGCCAAAGCTTTCTGGTCAACCAGCGGAGCCAAGTCTTCGTTTTCCAGCATTTCAATTTTCTGGATTTCGTGAGAAGTACGGAAACCATCGAAGAAGTTCATAAACGGAACGCGAGACTTGATAGTAGCCAAGTGAGCTACACCAGCCAAGTCCATAACTTCCTGTACAGAACCTTCGCACAACATAGCGAAGCCAGTCTGACGAGCAGACATTACGTCCTGATGGTCACCGAAGATACACAAAGCGTGAGAAGCCAGTGTACGAGCTGATACGTGGAATACGCAAGGCAAGAATTCACCTGCAATCTTGTACATATTCGGGATCATCAGCAACAATCCCTGAGAAGCAGTATAAGTAGTTGTCAATGCACCAGCCTGAAGAGAACCATGTACAGCACCAGCAGCACCACCTTCAGATTGCATTTCTTGAACCAAAACAGTTTCACCGAAGATGTTTTTACGACCTGCGGCTGCCCATTCGTCTACATATTCAGCCATTGTAGAAGATGGGGTGATAGGATAAATAGCTGCAACTTCTGAGAACATATATGAAATATGTGCTGCAGCTTGGTTACCATCACAAGTGATGAATTTTTTTTGTTTAGTCATACAATTACTAATTATATTTAGGTAATAAAATCTGTGCCGTTAAACGTTAATAAAGAAAACCGAACAACCATAAAGGTATTTGGTTTCCATGTCCTAATTCTGATTTATGCATGGCATAATAGATATTAGGATTGTTCTTGAACTTATATCCTTCATTGCAAATGCGGAAGTTTAAATTTTCGTCTACTATGAAAGATGTTCCTTTTTCTCCTTTGTTTACTTTATGGTCTTTCCATAGTGAATTAACGAAAAATGTTTCCAGAACATCTTGCTCTTCTACTTTTACCGGATAAATACTGTACATCAGATTTGTATTATGCATCATGATTTTAGCCGGCTTTTTGGGGAAGACCTCACCTTTGGGATAAACCATATTTATGAGTCGTGCGTCGGCAAGATACTTGATATAGTTCATTACTGTAGCACGAGAGGTTTGTATGTCGGTAGCCAGTTGACTGACATTAGGGGCAACTGGACCATCCACTGCCAACAAATATAATAATTTTTTTATTTTGGATAGATATTTTAGTTCAATTTGTTTGATAAGAAGTATGTCTACTTCTATCATCATATTCATGGTTTTTAATAAGTTTTCTGAGAAGTTTCTTTTTTCCAGAAAAAAAGGATAAAATCCATGATGTATGTAGTCTTGAAAATAGTTAAGCGGATTTGTGTGAGGTAATATTGTTTTAGCTATATGTTCGTGGTTATTCAATATTTCTTCCAATGAATAAGAAGAAAAATGATTGCCTGTTTGGAGATTTAAGAACTCTCTGAATGAAAATCCGCGTAGATTGTAGGAACGGACAATTCCATTCAGCTCTGGATTTTCGTCTTTCAGGCGCATTACAGAAGAACCCGTAAAAACAATTTTTAAATTAGGGTAGTGTTCATAACAAGTACGCAAATCATGACTCCAATGAGGCAACTTGAATACTTGGTCGATAAGCAGCACTTTACCTCCTCGCTTAACGAATTCGCCGGCAAAATCGACCAGACTGCATTGAGAGAAATAGAAGTTATTCATGTTTACGAACAAACATGAGCGATCAAAACCAAATTTTTCTTTTGCATATTGCAATAAGAATGTTGTTTTACCTACTCCTCGTGTACCTTTGATACCTATCAAGCGAGCACTCCAATCTATTTCATCCATCAGGTCGCGTCGCACAGGGGCATTGGTATGTTCGACCAAATAATTATGTGTTCTGTAAAATACTTCCATGAATCTCTGTTTCTTCGGTGCAAATATAGTAATAGTTCATCAATTTGCAAACTGGAGTTGACAAAATATTCTTTTTTACGTTAACTTTGTATCTTGTAAAAAAGGTATTTTTATGCGAAACGAAATTTATCTCTTTAACCCGGAAAATGATATGGCTTTAGCCAATTTTACTCCTTATTATAAAGCTCCTTCTGAAATAATTCGTATGGCGAATGATTTATCTGTGCTTCCCGCATGGTATGCACCAGAAGGAAGTACGATAAAAGTAGACTCCTTGTCACGTGTGTCTTTGTGGAGAGAACAGTGTCCGGCGTCAGATTTTCTTCCTGATGTAATATGGAGTGCTGAATGGGAAAATATGCCTTATAAACCATGGGGCTGGAGTCCTTCTTTGCTTTATACTTTAAGGAAGGCTGGGGTAAATGATAGCTTTCTTTTGTCGGATATGCAGATGGGGCAAATAAGAGTACTTTCTGGACGGCAATGTTGTGTGAAAATATTGGAGAGCTTTTCGCGCATGGATGGTTTATGTGGTAAGGCAATGACATGTAATTCTATGACCCAAGTGAAAAAGTATATTACTTCTTTGGAAAGATGTGTCTTAAAAGCTCCGTGGTCCGGAAGTGGAAGAGGTATTATGTATGTGTCTTCTAAGGAATGGAATGACTCTGCTGAGGGATGGGTGTCGCGTGTATTGCGGGTGCAGGGCGAAATTATGGTAGAACCTTTATATAATAAGGTATGTGATTTTGCAATGGAGTTTTATGCGGACGGAAATGGTAGTGTTAGTTTTGTTGGCTACTCTCTGTTTGATACTGACGCACATGGAAACTACAAGGGGAATTTTTTATTATCAGATGGACAGATAAAAAAGATTCTGTCGCAGTATATACCTGATGAGGTTTTTGATAATGTTTGCCGGACTATGGAAGGAAGTCTTGCCTCGCTGTTGAATAAAGATTATTGTGGATTCTTGGGAGTAGATATGATGATCTGTTTAGAAGATGGAAGATATTTACTTCATCCTTGTGTAGAGATTAATTTGCGTATGAATATGGGAGTCGTATCACATACGATATTCAATCGTTATGTGCATTGCTTAAGCCATGGTAAGTATATTGTGAAATATTATTCTGAAGATGGAGAGGCTTGGGATGCATTTTGTCAAATGAAAGCAACTTATAAATTGCATTTATGCGATGGTAAACTCGCTGAAGGATATATGCCTCTTACTCCTGTGAAGCAGGATACGCATTATCATGCATTTTTGTTACTAGACAGGATTTAATATTTTTTATTCTTTCCTCCAAAGAATCCCCGTACTCTACGTAATATTTTGATACCGGTCATTAAACCATCATATGCAGCAATACCCATATTGATTTGTTGCATTAAGCTGTCTATTTTGTTCTGACCTTGCTGAGGGATAAATAATTGTTGTGACAGATTATGCATTCGGTCTTTGGAAAGTTTCAATTCTTTTTGTTTGGCAAGTCTACGTTCTCTGATACTTTCAATACTGTATGTAATAGGCTGTTCTGTTTTCATTGTTTGAAACTTAAAGTGAGTTGTTGGAAGAGTCATCTAAAAATAATCTTGCTAAAAAATTAACCATTGGCTGAAATATTAATTTTTGGCGCAATCTGTAAATTATAAACGCAAGTAATATGAGTATTCCGCCTATAATAGCATATCCGGCAACTAAACTGCCTGTAGCCGATGCTAATACATATACCAGCATAAAAGAAAGGTAGAATGCTGCCATTGTGCCTAATATAATAAGGACAAATATAAGGGTCAGAGTAGATAACAGAATAGTTAGCTTTTCTACTAAGTCTAACTTGACATATTCTCCTTGTAATTTTAGATATTTCTTTACTTCTTTAAATAATTCAGTTAGATTGTCGATGCTTTTATCATTAGCAAACATAGGCATTGGTTCTTAGATGAAGAAAGGCAGACTTTTTCATTCGTTTCTGTAAAAGTCTGCCTTTAGTTTTCATTAATTCGGTTATTCTGCATCTTTTACTTCTGATGCGATTTGGTCTACCAAATCATCCATTTCTTCACGGTTCAGTCGGATTCCCTTTTTACGTAAAAGTTCTGCAATTTTGCTACGAGTATCTTCACCTTTTTCTGGTGCGAATAAAACACCTGCTGCTGCTCCTAATGCTAGTCCACCTAAGAATGCAGCTACTACGTTTAATGCTTTCATAAGTATGGTCTTTATTGTTATTACATTTACAAATATAAGTAAATCTTTGAGATATTATTTCTTTTGTGCGGAAAAAACTTTTATTGCTGCTAATCCTATTTGGATATTAACAGATTTTAATATTATAAGTACTATCAGGTGCTTTTATATTACTACTTTTGCAAGTAAATTTTGAAATGCTGAAAATTGAACAATAAACTTAAATAAAATTTCAGTCAACATGAAAAAGATCGTTGTATTGGGAATGGGATTATGCGTTGCTTTAGCATTCTCTTCCTGCAAATCAAGTGAAAGTGCTTACAAGAAAGCTTACGAAAAAGCTAAACAGCAAGAGTTAGCTGATGCTTCGGCTGCTAGCACTACTACAGAAGCTCCTGCAGAAATTGTAGCTCCGGTAGAAACTGCTCCTGTAGCTCCTGTAACTTCAGCTCCAGTACGTGAAGAAAAGGTAGAATTGGTATCAGGTGAAGGACTTCGAGCATATAGCGTGGTTTGCGGTAGCTTCGGTGTTAAATCGAACGCAGATGGCTTGAAGGCTCAAATGGATAATGAGGGTTATAATGCAAAGGTTGTTTATAATGCTCAAAATAACATGTATCGTGTTATCGTAGAGTCTTTTGATACTCGTAGCGAAGCTGCCCGTGCTAGAGATGCTTTTAAAGCAAAATACCCAAATCGTAAAGATTTCCAGGGAGCATGGTTGCTGTATAGAGTTAATTAATATGGTCGATAAGTAAGAAATATTATTCTATAAAGCGTATTCGAAGCGATAGCATTTAGGCTATCGCTTTTTTTTGTACCTTTGTTCGGCAAAAATGAATAATGTAGTAATTATGAAAATGAAACTAGTAGCTGTGATGGCTCTCATAGCTTTCCCTTTTATTGCGTATGCACAAGAAAAAGTTGTGCCTTTGAAATATGGTAATATGGATCAGTGGGTTACACGTAAGATACATGAATCGGGTGTAATTGGAGGTGATACTAAATTATTATATGAGGTAGGGCCTACAAAAGTAATAGAAGGGAATGAAGCATACGTAAATCAAGGTGGATCCCCTTGGGCAAATTCCAATGTTATGGCAAAAGTTATGGGTATTGTAAAGACAAATACCAGTGTTTATCCGGAGCGTCGGGGAAATGGGTATTGTGCTCGTTTGGAAACTCATATTGAAAGCGTGAAAGTATTAGGATTGGTTAATATAACTGTATTGGCTTCAGGTTCTATGTTTTTAGGAGATATGAAGGAACCTATTACGGGAACAAAAGATGGAGAAAAAGCTTTAAATTCTGGTGTAAAGTTTACTTCTCGTCCTAAAGCAGTACGTTATGATTATAAGGTGCAGATGTCTGGTGAGGCAAATCGTATAAAACAGACAGGTTTTAGTCGTAAAAGTGTTGTTCCTGGACAAGATTGCGCTATTATGACTTGTTTGCTTCAGAAGCGTACGGAAGATGCTAATGGAAATATTATTGCCAAACGTGTGGGTACAGCTGTTGTGCGTTATAGCCGTACTGAAGGATGGAATGATAAGGCTACTTATGAAATAAAGTATGGTGATATAACTCATGATTCTAGCTATGATCCAGAACTCATGAAATTGGGAGTTGGAGGATATTATGCGCGAAATAGTAAAGGCGAAAGTGTGCTTATACAAGAAAATGGCTGGGCAGATTCTGATGAAGCTCCTACACATCTGATATTGCAGTTTACTTCTAGTTTGGGAGGAGCGTTTGTCGGATCTCCAGGTAATAAATTTTGGATAGATAATGTGTGCTTAGTGTATTAATTAATTTTAGAGGAGGATGATGATCTTCCTCTTTTTTGTTTTATATGGTCGTAAATATTCGGTGAATATTGATTAATAAGTATGGCAGAAGCTTTGGTAACCATTCTATTTTCCGCCTTGACACGCATGTTCCCTAAACCTACCTTTGCGCCGTAACCCTTAAACAACAATGA
>ENA-ORLU01002470-ORLU01002470.1-human-gut-metagenome-genome-assembly--contig:-NODE-2470-length-10750-cov-4.060995_pt1 | contig 10750 bp, 11 predicted proteins | sample MGYA00243009_ERZ508833 | MGnify/ENA primary metagenome ERZ508833 (study PRJEB26277, sample SAMN04329763) | human gut metagenome | biome: human-associated habitat | host: Homo sapiens | place: USA...
ATGGAAGTAATGCAGAAAAAGTAGTATCTAAAAAATACATAAGTGAAGGAAACTTATACAGATTAATCATGAAGACAAAATTGCCAAATCCAATAAATTTTGAAAACTGGATAATGGATGAAGTAATTCCAGAGATAAGAAAACATGGGGCATACTTAAATGATGATGTAATAGAAAAAACACTTAAAGATCCAGACTTTATAATACATTTAGCAACTGAGCTTAAAAAAGAAAGAAAAGAAAAACTAATGGCACAAAGAAAAGTTGAAAACTTAGAAGCAATAATTACAATAGATACACCTTACACAAACTTTGGAAAAAAGGTTGCAGTAAGTTCTGATGCAATAACTATAGGTCAATTTGCAAAACTACTTAGAAATAACGATATAGTAATTGGTAGAAACAGATTGTTTACATTATTAAGGGATAGGGGCTAACTTATAAAAAAGCGAAAAGACAAAAACATGCCAAAACAAACATACCTAGAACAAGGACTATTTAAAATAGCCGAAAATGTAGTTAAGACTGTTGAAGGAGAAATACTATCAACTACAACTTTAGTAACAGGAAAGGGACAAATGTATTTTTTAGATTTACTAAGCAATTAGATTATTAAAAATTATAAATTTAATATAAAAGGGGATAAAATTATGGAATTTCTAAACAAAAATAATTCTAAAAAAGAATCAATGACAAATAAAGAATTTGTAGAAGCTGTAAAATATATATTAAGCCATGAATTACTTTCTTTAAATGATAAAAACAATTCAAAAGAAAAATAACAAGTGTGGCATTGGAAACAGAGGAAAGACAAAGATTGTTGTAAAAGAGCATTTTTCTGAAAAGGGAAAGACAATGGAAGAACTTCTGACTGATGTTATGCTTGAGAAAGCAAAGCAGACAATCGCATAAATTCGGTGCAGTTGTAAGAAATAGATTGAATGTGAAAAATAACCCATGTTATACTTTACTTGCAAGCAGGTATTGTAAACATGGGTTAGTTATAAAGGAGGATAACTGACAATGAAACAACAGATTTACAATACTGCACTTTATCTTAGGTTAAGCCGAGATGATGAATTACAGGGCGAAAGTTCCAGCATTACCACACAGAGAAGTATGTTGCGTTTATATGCAAAAGAACATCATTTGAATGTCATTGATGAATATATTGATGACGGCTGGTCGGGAACAAATTTTGACAGACCGAGTTTTCAAAGAATGATTGAGGATATAGAGGCAGGAAAAATCAACTGTGTTGTAACGAAAGACCTTTCCCGACTTGGCAGAAATTATATTATGACAGGACAATATACAGAATTGTATTTTCCCAGCCATAATGTCCGTTACATAGCGATTGATGACGGGGTAGACAGCGAAAAAGGCGAAAGTGAGATTGCACCATTTAAAAATATCATCAATGAATGGGTGGCAAGAGATACAAGCCGTAAAGTGAAATCGGCATTTAAGACAAAATTTGCAGAGGGTGCGTATTATGGGGCTTATGCTCCGTTAGGATATAAGAAACACCCCGACATCAAAGGAAAACTGCTGGTTGATGAGGAAACAAAATGGATTGTTGAAAAAATCTTCTCCCTAGCCTATCAAGGTTACGGTAGTGCAAAAATCACAAAGGTACTGCGAGAAGAAAAAGTTCCGACAGCGTCTTGGCTGAATTTCACAAGGTACGGTACTTTTGCACATATCTTTGAGGGAAAGCCCGAAAGCAAGCGTTATGAGTGGACGATTGCTCATGTCAAGGCGATATTGAAAAGTGAGGTTTATATCGGAAACAGTGTTCACAATATGCAGTCTACGGTATCGTTCAAGAGTAAAAAGAAAGTGCGTAAACCCGAAAGTGAATGGTTTCGAGTAGAAAACACTCACGAGCCGATTATTGACAAGGAAGTGTTCTATCGTGTGCAGGAGCAGATAAAATCAAGACGCAGACAGACAAAGGAAAAGGCAACGCCGATTTTTGCAGGGCTTGTCAAGTGTGCGGATTGTGGCTGGTCTATGAGATTTGGAACGAATAAGGCAAATAAAACGCCATACAGTTATTATGCTTGCAGTTACTACGGGCAGTTTGGCAAAGGTAATTGTTCTATGCACTACATTCGTTATGATGTGCTGTATCAAGCCGTATTGGAACGATTGCAGTATTGGGCTAAGGCAGTACAGCAGGACGAAGAAAAGGTATTGAATAAGATACAAAAGGCTGGCAATGCAGAGCGAATACGGGAAAAGAAGAAAAAGGCAAGTACATTGAAGAAAGCCGAGAACAGACAAAATGAGATTGACCGTTTATTTGCGAAAATGTATGAAGATAGAGCCTGTGAGAAGATAACAGAGCGAAATTTTGTGATGTTGTCCAGCAAGTACCAAAAAGAACAGATAGAACTGGAACAGCAGATAACAAGCCTAAGAGAAGAACTAAGTAAAATGGAACAGGATATGATAGGTGCTGAAAAGTGGATTGAGTTAATCAAGGAATATTCCGTACCAAAGGAACTGACAGCACCGTTGTTAAATGCAATGATAGAAAAAATCCTTATTCACGAAGCAACAACGAATGAGGATAACGAAAGAATACAGGAAATAGAGATATACTACCGATTTATTGGAAAAGTAGACTGATAATGAGGGGTCATATCTTTAACTAAGGGAAACTGGTTCTTCTGATCCAAGTACAACTAATCTTATAGCGCTTGCAAATCTATTTGATATTACACCTGAAGAAATGTTGAAAGAAATACGATAAACTTTACAAAAATACCTACCATTTTAAGTGATTATTTATTATAATTGTGAAGTATTTTTTTTAAATACTGATTTTAAAATTTAAGGGGAGTTTGTAGTATGATTCAATTTTTTAAAAACAACATCGAACCTAGAAAGAAATTAAGAACAGCTGAAATTATTGTTCTTATTGCATTAGTATTAGGTTCAATTATTTCTCTTTGTGTAGGTCTTAAAGAAGTACATTCTAATCCTGGTAAAGTGGATTATGTACAAAGCATTGTAATGAAAAGAAATACACAGGATGAAGACTATAGTTCAGACAACACAGTATGTGATGTTACATATAGTAAAGGTGACAAACAGCTTGTTGTTTCTTATTCTTATGAAGAATATACACAGTTAAAGAATAAGACTATTACTGCTTATGAATTCAAGACAAGTAATGGAACTGACTTATACTTTGATCACAAAGATGTGAGTCAGAAAGAAGTTAAAAATTCTTATAAGCAGGTCATGGCAAATAAGACTATGTATATCTTTAACCTTGCATCTTCTTTATTTATCTTAAGCTTATCATTGGCTTTGATGTTGTTATTCTCTAAACAGTTTACAACATATGAAAAGAGCTGGTTCATGACTATCATGGTACTTGCTACTATTTTCGCTGTTGCATTCCCAGAAGAAAGTGCAAATGGTGTTAATGGTATTGTTATCATGTTATTGTATCTTTTAGATACATTCTTAAATATCTTATGTGAATTACTCATTTCTAAACAGTCTCGTTACAACTTCTTAGTATCTGTTGCTGTAGAAATTGCGGAAATCGCAATGTGTATTGTATTAATGTATCGTTTTGCAACAATGGTGACTACATTATTCTTCTGGCTTCCAATTGATATCATCAGTTATATCAACTGGTCTAAGCATAAAGATGAAGAAGAAGATGAATTAACAATGGTAAGAAAACTAAAAGGTTACCAGGAAGTACTTGTTATTGTAGGTATCTTTGTATGGACTGTCGTTGTTGGTTATTTCATCAGTGGTTTAGATATTGCAACTGATTTCTATACAAATAAGACATTAGAAACATGGATCATTTATATTGATGCCTGTGCTTCTGCCGTAGGTATTGCGAATGGTTTATTTATCTTCTTCAGATTAAGAGAACAGTGGATTGCATGGTATATCTGTGCTGCTTTAGAAGCGATTATTAACATCCTATCTGGACAATATGTATTATTAATTCTTAAACTTGGTTACTTCACTAATACAACTTATGGTTATATTAAATGGACTAAATATATTAGAGAACACCAGAAAACAAACGAAAAACTATCTTTATTCTAATTAAATTTCTCTATAACTTGAGAGTAGCTTATAAAACTGCTACAATAGGAACGTAAAAAACATATAGAAACAGGAGTGATTATTATGGCAATTGCTGCAGGAGATTTTAGAACTGGACTTACATTAATCGTTGATGGCGATCCTTGGGTTGTTTTAGACTTCCAACATGTAAAACCTGGTAAAGGTGCTGCTATCTTAAAGACTAAGATGAAGAACCTAAAAACTGGTTCTACACAAGACAGAAACTTCAACGCTTCAACAAAATTCGAAGCTGCTAACATTGAAAAGAAAACAGCACAGTACTCATATGAAGCTGATTCTACTTATTATTTCATGGATATGGAAACATATGATACTTATGAATTATCAGAAGAACAGATCGGATTCAATAAGTATTTCATCGTAGAAGGAAGAGAAGCATCTCTTATGTTCTTTGAAGGTGATTTATTATCAGTATCTATCCCAGAAAAAGTTGAATTAACTGTTGCTAAGACAGACCCAGCTATTAAAGGTGCACCATCTAACCAGACTAAGGATGCTGTCACTAATACTGGTCTAACATTAAGAGTACCTCAGTTTATTGAAGAAGGCGAAGAAATCGTTGTCTTCTCATCTGATGGAAAATACGCAGGAAGAGCTTAATATAAGCTCTTTTTTCACATATGAATAAAGTTGTACTTGTAACTGGTGGTGCTCAGGGGATAGGGAAAGCCATCGCATTAGAACTTGCGAAAAACCATTATGATGTAGTGATCAACTACCTTACTTCTAATAAAGCAGCGGCTTTATTAGAAGAAGAGATTAAAAAGAATTATGATGTACGTGTGATGATTATTCAAGCGGATGTATCAAAGGAAGAAGAAGTGGATGCTATGATTTCTTTAATAGAGAAAAAATGGGGTGGTGTTGATATTCTTATTAATAATGCTGCTGTTGATTTATCCAATCTCTTTCATCTTAAGACAGCAGATGAGTTTAGAAAGACATTGGATGTCAATGTCGTAGGGGCATTTAATTGTAGTAAGCGTGTCTATAGACATATGCTTGATCAGGAATATGGACGTATTATTAATATTTCTTCTACCAATGGTATAAATACTTATTATCCAATGTGTATTGATTATGATGCCTCTAAAGCGGCACTAATCTCATTAACACATAATCTTGCCTTTGAATATGGGCCATATATTAATGTGAATGCTATAGCACCAGGATTCATTGGAACAGACAATGAACTAGATGGATATGATGAAGAATTCTTAAAAGAGGAACAAGAAAAGATTATGGTGAACCGTTATGGTAAACCAGAGGAAGTGGCTTATCTTGTGAAGTTTCTTATTAGTGATGAAGCCAATTTCATCAACAATACAATTATAAGAATAGATGGCGGTCAGAAAGGCAGCTGTTAAAAAAAGGTCCTGAAATCAATCAGGACCTTTCGTGTTATTTCTTTAAAACATTTGTAAGGGCGAATAGAATAGAAAGTTTACTGTATTCTAATGTCAAACCACCCTGGATATAAAGTGTATAAGGTGCAATAACAGGCGCATCTGCACTTAATTCAATTGTGCTACCAGAAGTAAATGTACCAGCAGCCATTACTTCATCATGAGGATAACCAGGCATTGGTGCAGGCATAGTGGCTACAAATGAATCAATTGGAGAACTATTCTGAATAGCCTGTGTAAACTTCACTAGGTTTTCTTCTGTACCAAGTTCTAATGTTTGAATAATATCAGTTCTTTCTTCATTATATCTTGGAGATACATTATTAAAGCCTAACTTTTCTAGCATATAAGCACTAAACACAGCACTCTTTAAAGCGTTCTTTACTGCATTAGGAGCCATAAATACACCTTTGAAGAATGTATTATTCATATTGAAGTTAGCTCCTAGATCTTTACCAATACCAGGTGCAGTTAATCTTTCAGCACACATAAAGATTAAATCTTTTCTACCTGCAATATAACCACCAGTAGGTGCAATACCTCCACCTAGATTCTTCATTAAAGACCCTACAACGATATCAGCACCGATATGTCCTGGTTCCTTCTTTTCTACAAGTTCACCATAGCAGTTATCTACCATGATAATAACATCCTTATTTACTTCTCTGATCTTAGTAATAATACGTTCAAGCTTAGAAAGTGTTAAAGATAAACGTGAAGAATAACCCTTAGATCTCTGGATTTCTACAAGTTTAACATCATTCTTCTTTAAACGTTCTACGATTTTATCATCATCGAAATCATTGTCAACTAAATCAATCTGTTCATAAGATACACCATGAGCCTTTAATGACTGACTAGATTCTCCTGAAATACCAATCATTTCCTGTAAAGAATCATAAGGTGCTCCAGATAATGAAATCATTGTATCACCATGCTTAAGTAAAGCAGATAAAGTTAAATAAAGCGCATTGGTACCACTCATGATCTGTGGTCTCACTAATGCATCTTCGCATCCAAGAATAGTTGCGAAAATAGCTTCTAGCTTATCTCTTCCTGAATCATAGCTGCCATATCCATTCATGTCCGCAAAATCAGAATAGCTGACATTATTCTCAATAAATGCAGAAAGAATTCTGTTTGAGTTATAGAAACAAACATCATCGATCTTTTTATAAATGTCTTTTAATGCAACATCAGATTCATTCGCAATTTTTAATAAGTTTTCATCTATTTGTTCTAATATCATAATTATTCTCCTTTGAATACCTGTGCTATTATACACCAAATACACCACTATTTTAAAGAAAATCACAAACTCTTAGAATTTTAAATCCTTACAAATAAGATGATTTGTTGAAGGATTATTTTGTTCTGTTTACTCTGTTCAAGAAATCTATTAGAATATCTAATGAAAGGGGTTTACATATGTATAAGGTTATAGAAGTAAAACAGAGTATATTTGAAGATAATAATAAGGATGCAGATTTATTAAGACAGGAATGCAAAGAGAAGGGTGTTTTCTTACTTAATATCATGTCTAGTCCAGGTTCAGGAAAGACAACCACATTATCACGCACTATTGAAACAATCAAAGATGAAGTGAATATTGGTGTTATGGAAGCAGATATTGATAGTGATGTAGATGCGCACACTATTAGTCAGTATGGTGTACGTACAATACAATTACACACAGGAGGCATGTGTCATTTAGATGCGGATATGACAAGACAGGGATTACATGAGTTAGGAATGGAAAATCTAGATCTTGCAGTATTAGAAAATGTAGGAAATTTGGTATGTCCTGCGGAATTTGATACAGGTTCCTCTTTAAATATTGCGATATTGAGTGTGCCAGAAGGGGATGATAAGCCTTTAAAATATCCGCTTATGTTTGAAGTATGTGATGTCGTGCTTATTAATAAGGTGGATGTTCTTCCCTACTTTGATTTTGATATAGAAAAATGTAAAGAGAATATTCATTATCGTAATAAGAATGCAAAGGTGTTTGAAATATGTGCAAAAAGTGGAGAAGGAGTCAAGTCTTGGTGTGATTACCTTTTAACACGTATAAGAGAATGGAAGGAATAAAATAATGGCCTATAGAGATAATATTGATAGACTTGCAAGACGTATTACAGACCGAATACCAGTGAAGTTTAAGAAGCTTAAGGAAGATGATCCTGAATACAAATGTTTAAGTGAAATCTTGAATGATGAACAATGTAATTTATGTTTATTTTTTGAAGTACGCAAACCTATGTCTTTTGAAGAAATTCTTAAAAGAACAGGCTGGGAAGAAGAACGTGTTGAACGTGTATTAAAAGAAGTATGTGATATAGGGATGATTGAGTATAACTGGGAAAATGAAGATCATCATAAACAATATGTGATGCCTCAGTTTGTCCCTGGTTCTGCAGAATTCATGGTTATGAATAATGATTTAGTCAAAGAACATCCAGTTGTGACTGATTTTTTTGAACAGATGACAAGATTACCACTAGAAAAGGTCACTCCAATGGTGCCTCCAGGAGGGGCTGGTATTGGGATGCATGTTATTCCAGTAGAAAAATCTATTGAAGCCAATCAGGAAGCAGTGTCTGTAGAAAAGATTTCTCATTGGTTGAATAAGTATGATAAGTATGCTTTATCTCCATGTTCATGTCGTAGACAACAAAGAGTTCGAGGAGAAGGGACAGGTGATATTGAAGCCGATGTATGTATTGCGGTTGGGGATATGGCTGATTATGTTGTAGAGACAAATAAAGGTGGTCATTACTGTACTTATGAAGATGTTATTGAAACATTAGAAAGATGTGAAAGAAAAGGTTATGTGCATCAGATTACAAATATTGATGGTGAAGATAAGATCTTTGCGATTTGTAACTGTGCAGCAGGTGTTTGTAATGCCTTAAGAACAAGTCAGCTCTTTAATACACCAAATATGTCTGCAAGTGCTTATCGTGCACACGTGGATGTCAGCAAGTGTGTAGCCTGTGGTAAGTGTGTAGAAGTATGTCCAGTAGGAGCTGCAAAGCTTGGACAGAAGCTTTGTACAAAGAAGGGTCCTATTGAATACCCACAGGTAGAATTACCAGATATGATTAAATGGGGACCAGATCATTGGAATCCTGATTTTAGAGATACTGCCAAAGTCAATTGTCATGAAACAGGAACTGCTCCTTGTAAAACAGCCTGTCCTGCTCATCTTCCTGTACAGGGCTATATCAAGATGGCTAGTCTTGGACGTTACATGGATGCTTTAAAGCTTATTAAAGACTTTAATCCATTCCCTGCCGTATGCGGTTCAATCTGTAATAGAAGATGTGAACAGGAATGTACGCGTGGATTATTAGATGCTCCTCTCGCAATTGATGAAATTAAGAAGTTTATTGCGGAAAAAGAACTTAATGAGGAAGAACGCTATATCCCATTATGTGAAAATGAAGAGGGCGGATTCTATCCTCATAAGATGGCTATTATTGGTGCAGGTCCTGCTGGTATGAGCGCTGCTTATTATTTAAGAATTAAGGGTTATCCTGTCACTATCTTTGAAAAAGAAGAAAAACCAGGTGGTATGCTTCGTTATGGTATTCCATCATTTAGATTAGAAAAAGATGTCATTGATGCAGAAATAGAAGTACTTAAGGTAATGGGCATTGAATTGAGATGTGGTGTAGAAATCGGTAAAGACATCACTATTGACGGATTACGTGAAGAAGGTTATGAAGCCATCTATCTTGCGATTGGTGCACAAGGTGGTAAGAAATTAAATATCCCTGGAATGAATGAAGAGTATGTTATGACAGGTGTTGATTTCTTAAGAGAAGTTAATAAAGAAGAGAGTAAAGATATGCTTAGTGGTCATGTAGTTGTCATTGGTGGTGGTAACGTGGCTATGGATGTGGCAAGAAGTGCTTTAAGAAGTGGTGCAGTGTCTGTTGATTTATTCTGTTTAGAGTCAGAAAAAGACATGCCTGCAAGCCCTGATGAAGTAGAAGAAGCCATCCATGAAGGTATTACTATGCATTGTGGATGGGGTCCTCAGGAAATCAAGGATCATACAATCACATTAAAGAAATGTATCTCTTTAGGAGATGAAACAGGTACTTTTAATCCATCTTATGATGAAACACAAACAGAAAGCTACCCATGTGATTATGTCTTATTATCTGTAGGACAGGATATTATTCCTGTAGAAGGATTAGATATCAATACAAATCCAAATGGTACAATTCAAGCGGATGCCATTACTTTACAGACTTCTGTACAAGATATCTTTACAGGAGGAGATGTCTATACAGGTCCTCGCTTTGCGATTGATGCGATTGCACAGGGTAAAGAAGCGGCTGAATCAATGCACCGTTTTGTACATAAAGGTCATTCACTTACTTTAGGTAGAGACTTACACCAGTTTACTCAGCTTGATAAGGACGATATTTTAATTACTTTAGACTTTGATCATTCAAAGAGACAGATTCCAGGTACAAAACAGGGTCTTGCGACAGAAACATTTAAAGACTTACGTTCTACATTTACGCCTGAACAGGTACAAACAGAAGCAAAACGCTGTCTTGGATGTGGCACAAGTGTAGTAGATCCTAATAAATGTATTGGATGTGGTCTATGTACAACTAAATGTGAATTTGATGCAATCAAGCTTACAAGAGATATCCCAGAAGGAAGCAATATGGTAAGATCAGAAGATAAGTTGAAGGTGATTCTTCCTTATGCTGCAAAAAGACAGATTAAGATTTTACGTAATAAGAAGAAATAAAGATGCATGAATTAGGTATTGTCGTACATATTGTCAGAACATTAGAAGATGTTGCGCAGGAAAATAGTCTCACAGATATACGCAAGGTCACTTTACAAATAGGCAAGGTCAGTGGTATTGAACCAGACTATTTAGTAGACTGTTGGGAATATTATAAGAAGAAAGTGCCATTGCTGAAGTATTCAACACTTGATTATGAATGGATTGAAGCTATTACAATCTGTCATAATTGTCAAAATACTTATTCTACAATCGATTATGGCAGAGAATGTCCTTATTGTCATAGTGGAAATACTGTCTTACTGCAAGGCAATGAATGTTTAATTAAAGAAATAGCAGGAGAATAACTCCATACAAAAAATGAACCTTTAATTTTTAAGGGGGGTCAATAAAAAACTCGCTTTAAATATTTGGGGGTTTCCACTTGTAAAGGGCA
>ENA-ORLU01002473-ORLU01002473.1-human-gut-metagenome-genome-assembly--contig:-NODE-2473-length-10746-cov-6.353923_pt1 | contig 10746 bp, 8 predicted proteins | sample MGYA00243009_ERZ508833 | MGnify/ENA primary metagenome ERZ508833 (study PRJEB26277, sample SAMN04329763) | human gut metagenome | biome: human-associated habitat | host: Homo sapiens | place: USA...
TTGCCGTCCAGATGGTTCCAGCCCTCGGCAAAGGTGGTGGGGTCATAGTAGCCGGGGCTGCCCACCGAGGTGAACGCCTGATCGGAGTAGACATCCACGCCGCCCACGGCATCGATGATGCTGATGAAGCCCGCAAAATTGATGCGGAGGTATTGGTCCACATTGACCCCGTACAGGTTGCCCAGAGTTGCCATGCTGGTCTCCACGCCGTACAGACCGGCATGGGTCAGCTTGTCCTTGCTGTTGGTGCCCGCCAGATCAACGTAGTAATCGCGGGGGGTGTTGATGAGCGCCACCCGTTTGGTGGAGGGGTTGACCACGGCAAGGATGTTCACATCGCTGCGGGCCTTTTCAGTCAGTTCGCCGCGGTTGTCAACGCCGCTCAGGTAGACCACAAAGGGCTCCTTGGTGATCTTGTTGGCCTCGGTGCCGGTGACAAGGCCGGAGGTCACGTTGTCCAGTGCACTCAGGCCCTGCTGCGCCCAGACACAGCCCAGTGCCAGAAAGGCGCACAGGAACACCGAGAACACCCGGGATACCTTGCGGGGGGCGCTGTACTCCTGGCAGCGCTTGACCAGCAGCCAAAACAGCACCAGCAGTGCCGCAATGATGACCAGATACAGTGCGGGCAGCATCTGGGTGCGCCAGAGCTGGAAGAAGGCCGCAATGCTCAGAATGGCTTGTAGGATCAGCAAAACAGTACCTCGTTTCGGGTTGGCCGCGCCGGTATCCGCATCCGGCTTGCGGCGGGGGGGCTTTGACTCCGGGGCAGGCCCGCCGGTATGCTTCGGCGGCTTGGGCGGTGCAGGCGGCGGGGTGGGAGCGGCAGTTTCCGGCGCAAAAAAGGCCGCGCTGTCCACCTCCACGGTTTTTTCTTCCGGTGGGCGGTGACCCCGGTGGATATGCCGGGTGCTGTCATCGTCCATATGGGAACGGGAAGTTTCATCAAACATAGGAATTCTCCTTTTTGACATGTCCTCAGGCAAGGGGCACGATGGTAAGAACGGCCCGTGCCGGCAGGCAGGTGGCCGTCTGATCCTCCTGCGAGATCCAGCCAAAGCTTTCGCAGATGTGGTCAGGGCAGGGGGAATCAATGAACCGTGCCGCGCCGTCCCTGACCTCGATGTGCACCGTCAGATAGCCGGTGTCGATGTCATAGACGGCATCCTTGTCCAGGGAGATCTTCTGCACCGTGTTTGCATCGCCGTAGATCAGCTCCGCGCCCAGGGTGCTGCCGCTCTGCCCGGCACTGCGGAGGTAAAAAAGCACCCCCGCGATCACCAGAACAACAGCGGCGAACAGTAAATTGACCCAGAGATTTTTTTTCTGCTTCATGGCTCAGGCATCCTTCTGGGGGAACAGCTGTTCCAGCTCGGCCAGCCACAGGGCGGCGCAGGCATCGCTGGGCATCCGCCAGTCCCCGCGCGGCGAGAGGGTCACGCTGCCGATCTTGGGGCCGTCGGGCAGGCAGCTGCGTTTGAACTGCTGGGCAAAGAACCGCCAGTAGAAGTTGCGCAGCCACTTGTAAAGCACCGCGTCCGGGTATTCCTCCCGGCCCGCAAAGGCTGCCCTGGCCAGCCGGAAGATCTTTGCCGGGCCAAAGCCGAAGCGGAGCACATAATAAAGGTAGAAGTCGTGCAGTTCATAGGGGCCCACCAGATCCTCGGTGCGCTGTGCGATCTCGCCGTTGTCCTTGGCGGGCAGCAGTTCGGGGGACACAGGGGTGTCGAGGATGTCCAGCAGCACCTCTTTCAGGGCCGGGGTGGCGGCAATGTCGGCTTCGTACCGGACAAGGTGGCGCACCAGCGTTTTGGGCACGCCTGCGTTCACGCCGTACATGCTCATGTGGTCGCCGTTGTAGGTGGCCCAGCCCAGGGCCAGCTCGGAAAGGTCGCCGGTGCCCACCACCAGACCGCCGGTGCGGTTGGCAGTGTCCATCAGTTCCAGGGTGCGCACGCGGGCCTGACCATTCTCGTAGGTCACGTCCAGCACGCTCTCGTCCTGGCCGATGTCCCGGAAGTGGCTGTGCACCGTGGCGGCAATGTCAATCTCGGTAAAGCTGACGTGCAGCTCGTCACAGAGGATCTCTGCATTGCTGCGGGTGCGCTTGGTGGTGCCAAAGCAGGGCATGGTCACGGCCAGCACATCGGTGGTGGGGCGGCCCAGCTGCTTCATGGCGCGGACAGCCACCAGCAGGGCAAGGCAGCTGTCCAGACCGCCCGAAATGCCGATGACGGCTGTTTTGGCGCGGGCGTGCTCAAGCCGCTTGGCCAGGCCATCGGCCTGCATCTTCAAAATCAACTCACAGCGTTCGGCGCGCAGCTGTTCATTGTGGGGGATAAAGGGGGTGGGGTCTACCCAGCGGGTCAGCACGGTGTCGGTCAGGGCCAGGTCGAACTCCACGGTCTGGTAGCCCTCGGTGCTGGGCTCAAAGCTGGTGTTGCGCGCCCGCTCCGATTCCATCCGCTGGCAGTCCAGCTCTGTCTCGGCAAGGCCGCCCGCAAAGGGCTTCACCTCGGCCAGCAGGGTGCCGTTCTCGGCGATCAGGTCGTGGCCTGCGAACACCATGTCCTGGGTGCTCTCGCCGTGGCCTGCCGAGGCGTACAGGTAGCCGCAGAGCAGGCGGGCAGACTGGTTTTCTACCAGTGCCCGGCGGTACTCAGCCTTGCCTACCGTTTCATCGCTGGCCGAAAGGTTGGCGATGACGGTAGCGCCTGCCAGTGCGTGGAAGGTGGAGGGCGGCAGGGCACTCCACAGGTCCTCGCAGAGCTCCACGCCCAGCACAAAGCTGGGCATCTGACGGCAGCGGAAGAGCAGGGAGGTGCCAAAGGGGACATCCTGCCCGCAGACATTCACCCACTCCACCTCGGTGGAACCGGGGGTGAACTGCCGCTTTTCATAGAACTCGCCGTAGTTGGGCAGGTACGTTTTGGGAACCAGACCCAGCAGCTGCCCGCGGCAGAGCACGGCAGCGCAGTTGTACAGCTTGCCCCGCACCATCAGGGGCAGGCCCACAAGGGCCACGGTGTCCAGCTCCCGGCTGGCATCCAGCAGCTCCTGCAGGCCGGTCAGGGCTCCCTGCTGCAGGGTGCGCTGCAAAAACAGGTCGCCGCAGGTATAGCCGGTCAGGCAGAACTCAGGGAACACGGCCAGCTTCACGCCGCGGGCGGCGGCGGCACGCAGCTCCGTGAGGATCTGCCGGGTGTTGTAGGCGCAGTCCGCCACCCGAAGCGCGGGCGAGAGGGCTGCTGCTTTCAAAAAACCATCTTTCATCGGAGGATTTCACATCCTGTCTCTCTTGTTTGCCCACGGAGAACAACTGTGCTCCCGTGGTGAGGATAGTATACCACACTCTGACCAAAACGAAAAGAGGGCTGTTATCAACCTTCTCTGTCCCTGCGCCTGACGGTGGGGCAAAGAAGGGTTCTAACAACCCCCTGTGGATACACCAAATGGAAAACGAGATGGACCGTAAGCCGGGTTCTGTATTAAACGACGATCTGTCTAGGCCTGCCATTGCTGACAGGCTCATGCCGCCTTCGGGACACGCGAGCAGCGCTGTACGTCCCATATAGGCGTTGCTTCCGGTAGGGTTTACAAAGCCGCATGGTCACCCATGCGCTGGTGAGCTCTTACCTCGCCGTTTCATCCTTACCGCATTGCTGCGGCGGTTTGTTTTCTGTTGCACTTTCCCTAAGGTCACCCTCGGCTGCCGTTAGCAGTTACCGTGCTCTGTGAGGCCCGGACTTTCCTCAGAGCGGTCAAAGCCGCCCCGCCGCCGTATGTTCCACTCGTTTTCCGTTCCCCATGATACCATAAAAAAACAAGATTTGCAAGTGACGATGAAATCTGGTATAATAAATCTAAATATGGCGTGAAATTTTTGGGAGGAACAAAGGATGCAGCTGCTTTTCAATGTCCCGCCCGAAGCCGATGGCGTGCTGCTGCGCGGCTTTCTGCGCCGGTGTGCCGTCTCCACGGAGCTGGCCCGGGCGGTCAAATTCCATGGCAGCGGCTTTTTTGCAGACGATGCGCCCATTCTGGCCAACCGCCGCGTGCAGGCGGGGCAGACCATCCGCTTTGCGCTGCCCGCCGACGGCCCCGGCGTGGAGCCGCAGCCTGAGATCCCGGTCAGGGTCGTTTACGAGGATGCTTTTGCCGTGGTGCTGGAAAAACCGCCCCATCTGGCGGTCCACCCCACCCTGAACTACCCCGGGGACACCCTGGCCAACGGCTATGCCGCCTGGGCGGCTGCCCACGGCGAAAACCCGGTGTTCCGCCCGGTGAACCGGATCGATAAAGACACCAGCGGGCTGGTGCTGGCCGCAAAGAACGGCTATGCCGCGCCCCTGCTGGCCGAGGGCGTAGAGAAACTCTATTACGCCATCGTGGAGGGTGAACTGCCCCTTGGCCCCGGAGTCATTGATGCCCCCATTGGCCGGAGAGGGGACAGCATCATCGGGCGGTGCGTGACCCCCGAGGGCAAGCCCAGCCGCACCGAGTATACCATATTAAGGGCAGCGCAGGGCCTGAGCCTTGCCGCCTGTGTTCCCGTGACGGGCCGCACCCATCAGATCCGGGTGCACTTTGCATCCATCGGCCACCCGCTGGCCGGGGACGACCTTTACGGCGGGCACCGTGACCGCATTGCCCGGCAGGCGCTCCATTGCGCCCGGCAAAGTTTCCGGGTGCCGGCTTACACCGAGGTGCCCGGCGGCATCCGGCTGGAAACGCCGGTGGAGGAACACGCCCGCACCGTTGCAGTGGAGAGCCCTCTGCCCGAGGATATGCGGGCATTGTTGGATGCTGAAATATGAAAATACGGTGAAACCTCTGTGAAAGCTCTGCCCAAATTTTGTGACAAGCCTTGTATCGGCCCGGGCAGAGTGTATAATTGATATGAATTTGTAACTTTCGACCCAAAACGTCAGGAAGGAGCAACCCCTTTTGATCGAAGAAAAAACAAAGGAGCCGCAGAGCCAGGCTCCTGCAGCGCCGGTGAAGGGCAGAGAAAAACTGCGCAGCTTCTGGGCAAAGGTCCAGATCTCCGGCCTGCTGCGGCGGCACCGTTTCCGCCGCAAAACGCAGCGGCACATGAATGATGTGGCCAAAAAGCTGCGGGCCAGTGCCGTGGTGCTGGCAGTTGGCGAGGCACTTTATGCACTGGGCTTTGCGGCAGAGTACATGGTGGTGCGCACAGGGCGCGGCATTGCTGCCGTGGCCCACAGACTGGCCCGCTGGTGCAGGAATGCCCTGCATACCATCAGTGCAACAGCCTTTCCCGGTGCGGCGCAGATGTTCAAGGATCTGCTGGCACCGCTTTACCTGTTTTTCAAGGGTCTCGGCGCTGTGGCGGCCCACGCCAACGATGTGCGCCGGGAGCGGGGCTTTGGTGCTTCCGTAAAAGCGGCCGGGCGCTATTTTGTGGGCGGGCTCAAGCGCAACCTGAGCCTGCTGCCCCGGACAGCAATGTACATCCTGCCCCTGTGTATGCTGGCCGTGTTCGTCACGGTCTGGAACAGGACGATGGCCCAGCCTTATGCGCTGGCTGTGCAGGTGAACGGCCAGACCGTTGGCTATGTGGCCAATGAGGAAGTGTTCAACCTCGCAAAAGAGGATGTGATGCAGCGCATCAACTACGCCGGTTCGGACAAGACCGAGCTGACCATCGAGCCGACCTATACCATCTCCGTGACCCACAAGACCATGGACGAGAGCGAGACGGCGAACGCCATTCTGCAGAGCGCCAGTGACCAGATCAGTGAGGGCACCGCTCTGTATCTGGACGGGGAGCTGACGGCAGTCTGCTCCGATGGTGACACCCTGCGCAGCTATCTGGAAAGCCTGCTGGCCCCCTACGAGGATCAGACGGACGAGAATATCAGCGTGGGCTTTAACAAAAATGTGACGCTGGAAGATGGAATCTACTTCAACGACAGCTTTGAGGATGACAATTCCATCGAGAATATGCTGACCGGCGTGCAGCAGCAGGAGAAGATCTACACGGTCAGGGCGGGCGATACCCTGTGGGACATTGCCCAGAAGAACGACCTGACCTTCCGGGAGCTGTGTGCCCTGAATACGAATTTCAAGGGTGCTCCCCTGACCGAGAACTCCAATATCCAGGAGGGCGACCAGCTGATCGTGACCAAGCAGGAGGCTCTGCTGGAAGTCCGCATCACCAAGGTGGAGACGCGGGAGGAGGAGATCCCCTTCGGCACCGAGACCACCCAGTCCAACGAGTACACCAAGGGTACCACCAAGACCCTGCAGGAGGGCCAGAACGGCCTGCGCCGCGTCACCATGCAGAACGTCTACGATACCAATGGCGTGCTGCTGGAGCAGACCATCCTTTCCACCGAGACCATCCGGGAGCCGGTGAACAAAAAGGTGGTCGTTGGCACCAAGAAGGTCACGAAGTACGGTGCGGCGGCATACATCGGTGGCAGCGGTCAGTTCATCTGGCCTGTGCCGGGCTACCGCAACTGCTCACGCTGGTATAGCAGCGGCCATAAGGGCGTGGATATCTGTGCCTCTGCCGGTACGCCCATCTATGCATCGGCGGGTGGCACTGTGACCAAGGCGGGTTATAACAAGGCCGGTGCCGGTACGGGCTATGGTTATTCTGTGATCATCAGCCACTCCGGCGGCTATACCACGGTCTATGCCCACTGCCTGTCTCTGGCGGTCAGTGCGGGCCAGACCGTGCGGCAGGGCCAGCTCATCGGCTATGTGGGCAGCACGGGCCGCTCTTCCGGCAACCACTGCCACTTCGAGATCCGCCGCAATGGCTCGTACATCGCACCGCAGAGCGTGTTCTCCGGAAAGCGATAAATCAGAACAGAACCTCTCCGGCAATGCGAAGCATAAACTTGGCTCCCCTATCAGGCAACAACGACGACCGCCGCCAGTGGCGGATGAAGGGAGGCGTTGTTGGGGCAGCGGCCAGCAGGACACGAGTGCAATACTTTGCACGAAGTGGACGCTGGGAGCCGCAACTCGTATGCTGGCGTGAAGCGCCTGAGAGGTTTATTTTACAAACAAAAAGGAGAATGATTATGGCAACACCCCACATCAGCGCTGAAAAAGGCGATTTCGCAAAGACTGTCCTGATGCCCGGCGATCCGCTGCGGGCAAAGTTCATCGCGGATACCTTCCTCAAGGATGTCCGCCAGGTCACCGGTGTCCGTGGAATGCTGGGCTTTACCGGCACCTATGAGGGCCGCCCCATCAGTGTGATGGGCAGCGGCATGGGAATGCCCTCCATCGGCATCTACTCCTACGAGCTGTACAAGTTCTACGATGTGGACAACATCATCCGCATCGGCTCTGCCGGCAGCTACACCGACAAAGCCAAGCTGTTCGATGTGGTGCTGGCCGCCGGTGCCGTGAGCGAGAGCAATTATGCCCGGGTCCAGAGCGGCTTTGAGGGGGACCTCACCCTGCCCAGCCAGACCCTGAACGACAAGCTGCGTGCTTCTGCCGCAAAGCAGGGCATCCCCCTGATCGAGGGCAACATCCATTCCTCCGATGTGTTCTATCGCCAGCCCTCCGATGAAAAGCCCACCTACTGGGAAAAGCTGCGGGATGAGCGCGGCTGCCTGTGTGTGGAGATGGAGAGCTTTGCCCTCTTCGCCAACGCTCAGGTCCTGGGCAAGAATGCCGCCTGCCTGCTGACCATCTCCGACAGCTTTGTCTCCCCGGAGATCACCACCGCCGAGCAGCGTCAGACCAGCTTCACCAACATGATGAAGGTCGCACTGGGCGCGGAGTACTGATTTGCATTCACAAAAAGGGTTGTTGTCACACGACAACAACCCTTTTATGTTTTAAGTGTCACTATAATGTCCGAAACAGGATGCGATGATGATACTGCCAACTCATTTAATCTACCTCGATCAAATCGTGCTCAGTGAGCTTGGCTTTTCCGGTATCGATGTCGTGGACGATCTGGCGGAGATGATTGATGTTGCTTTCCGAGTAGAACGGGTCGGCGGAAACCTCAAAGGGAATGCGGTGCTCCCGGGAAACTTTTTTGGCGAAAATCGTGAATGCCGTTGTCATAGAAAGTCCCATCTCGGCGCAAACCTCTTCCATGCTGCGTTTCAGGTCTGGGTCCATCCGGAAGTTCACATTGACTGCATTTGCCATTCTAATACACCTCCTTCTTGATTCTATTATATGCGTCTGTAATGAAAAATGCAAGAACTTTCGTTACATAATAAATGGATAACGAGAAATCTCTTGAAGAATTTGAGAACACGCCGTATAATTGAAGTGCAAAAGAGGGGATGAAAGATGGACGACTTTCAACCAAATCAGGATATCTGCCTTGTACCTTATTACCCAGCCTATGAAATTGCCCTTCCGTGGTATCAGGACGCAGAACTGTGCCATCATGTAGATAATCAGAATCGCATTTATGACCTGCCTATCCTGAAAAATATGTACCAGTATCTGGATAGTCATGGTGATTTGTTCTACATTGGATATAAGGGCATTCTGTGCGGAGATGTATGCTTGCAGACAAGCGGAGAAATTTCGATTGTGGTCTGCAAAGAGTATCAGAATCGGCACATTGGGAGAACAGTGATTGGGAAGATTCTTGCACTGGCAAAAGAGAAGAAATATCCGCAATGCTATGCAGAAATTTATTCCTTCAACAAGCAGTCCCGCAAAATGTTTGAAAGTATAGGATTTGTTCAGAAAGACGCAGAAACGTTTGTTTATACTTTAGAATGAAAAGGAGGCCCCTATGACCAATCTGACTTTAGACGAAAAGAAAGCCCTGATCCGGATGGCACTGGAAGCCCGGGAGCAGGCCTATGTGCCTTACTCCGACTTTATGGTGGGTGCTGCCCTGCGGGCCGAAGATGGCCGCATCTTCACCGGCTGCAATGTGGAAAACGCTGCTTTCACCCCCACCAGCTGCGCTGAGCGCACGGCCCTGTTCAAGGCGGTGAGCGAGGGCGTGACCCGCTTCACCGACATTGCCGTGGTGGGCTCTCGCCGCGGCGAGGTGAACAAGCAGATCACCTCACCCTGCGGGGTCTGCCGTCAGGCGCTGTTTGAATTCGGCGGGCCGGAGCTGAATGTCATCATGGCAAAGACCCCCGATGATTTCATCGAGCGCAGCATGGACGAGCTGCTGCCCTTCGGCTTTGGCCCCTCCAACGTGGCGGGCAACAAAGCCGTGGAAGAGTGAGGCAGGAAGCGGAGATTTTGCTAAAATTGGCGAAACAGTACGACTTTTACGCGAATTTTACAAAAAATCTGTAAAGATTTTGTAATCGGAAATGCCTTGCTTTCCTCACATGACCAGGCTATACTTGGGTCAGTAAATGTGCAAGTGTGCGCATTCCCTTTGTAAAGCGCAATTTTTAATGTATAAAAAGGAGAGTTTTCTTATGATGATTTCTCGTCGTAACTTCCTGGCTGTGGCTGGCGCTGCAGCTGCTGCCGCTGCTCTGACCGCCTGCGGTGGTTCTTCCTCTTCCACCAGCACCGCTTCTTCCACTGCTTCCTCTGCAGCCTCTGAGGCTGGCTCCGAGGCTGCCAGCAAGATCACAAAGGTCGCTCTGACCTGCGATACCGGCACGATCGATGACGAGAGCTTCAACCAGGCTTGCTGGAGCGCTGTTTCCAGCTACATGGGCGATGACTGCCAGTACTACATCCCCGAGGCTGACGCTTCCGATGAGGACCGTGAGACCATGATCCGTCAGGCTGTCAACGATGGCGCTGAGGTCATTGTCTGCGTCGGCTACCTGTATGGCGCTTCTCTGGCATGGGCTGCTGAGCAGTACCCCGATGTCAAGTTCATTGCCGTCGATGTCACCCAGGGCGATATCGGCACCGATGAGATCCCCTCCAACTGCTACTGCATCACCTTCAAGGAGGAGCAGGCAGGCTATCTGGCAGGTTACGCCATTGCCAAGGACGGCAAGACCAAGCTGGGCTTCCTGGGCGGCATGGCTGTTCCCGCTGTTATCCGTTACGGCTACGGCTTCGTGCAGGGCGCTGACGCCGCTGCTCAGGAGCTGGGCACCAACATCGACATCAACTACTTCTACGGCGGCCAGTTCTACGGCGATGCAAACATCACCTCCCGTATGGAGGGCTGGTACTCCAACGGCACTCAGGTCGTCTTCGCCTGCGGCGGCGGCATCTACACCTCCGCTGTTGAGGCTGCTCTGAAGAGCAACGGCTATGTCATCGGCGTTGACGTTGACCAGAACTACATCGGTGTCAACGGCGTGGCAGACGGCTCCTTCGCTTACAACCCCTTCATCACCTCTGCTATGAAGGGCCTGACCGAGGCTGTCAACACCGCTCTGTCCGACATCGATGCAGGCGAGTGGGGCGACATCGCTGCTTCCAACGGCAACTTCGGTCTGGAGGACGGCGACTACGTCGGTCTGCCCACCGATGCTGACAGCTGGAACTTCGAGACCTTCACCACCGACGAGTACGAGGAGCTCAAGGGCAAGATCAAGAGCGGCGAGATCACTGTTGATAACAGCTCCGACGACGCTACCAAGCCCACCGTCAGCGAGTTCACCACCGTCAACTACATCCAGTAAGCTGTTGTCCGGCAGGCCTGCCTGCGGACGATCGATAGTTCTTTTCAAAGCGGGGCATCCTGTAACGGGGTGTCCCGCTTTTTTTTTGTCTTCTATTGGCGTAATGCGGGAAAAATGCAGCGTACTCTTCGTGAAAAGAGTACAAAAGTAATACTATTGTCTG
>ENA-ORLU01002476-ORLU01002476.1-human-gut-metagenome-genome-assembly--contig:-NODE-2476-length-10742-cov-171.547961_pt1 | contig 10742 bp, 9 predicted proteins | sample MGYA00243009_ERZ508833 | MGnify/ENA primary metagenome ERZ508833 (study PRJEB26277, sample SAMN04329763) | human gut metagenome | biome: human-associated habitat | host: Homo sapiens | place: USA...
TGCAACGGTCATAACAAGGCGCGCGCCCTGCAGGCTGCCATCGAAGGTCCTGTTACCCAGGCTTGGACCATCAGCGCTCTGCAGCAGCACCAGCATGGCATCATCGTTTGTGATGAGATTGCCTGCGATGAACTGAAGGTGGGTACTTACCGCTACTTCAAGGATATCGAGAAAGATAACATCTAAGTTATCTGATGCCTATAAAAAAGAATAAGGATGATGACTATTCGTCATCATCCTTATTTTCTGCTATTACCTGAGGACCGCGAACCTTGTCCTTGAGTCCCAGACCTTTCTTGATTTCAATATTTACTCCATCGCTCAAACCAGTGGTTACCTGTTTGCGCTCATAAGTCTTCTTCTTGTCGCTACCTTTTATGATATATACAAAGGTAGAATCGCCGCTAAACTCGATGGCGCTCTCCGGAACGGTGAGTACATGGGTAGCCTTTGCTAGTACAATCTCGGCATTGGCGCTGTAGCCAGAACGGATCTTGCCGCCCTTGGTAGAACGGATGGCTGCCTTTACCTCAAACTGGTTGGCACCATTGTTTTCTACAGCCTTAGGTGAGATATATTCCAGGTTAGCCTCGAAGTTGAGATTCTGCAAGGCTCCGATGGTAATCTTCATCGGCATTCCTGTAACGAGACTTCCCACTTCGGTTTCATCGATATTGCCACGGAAGATGAGGTCGTTCATGTTGGCCACACTGGCGATGGTAGTACCATCGTTGAAAGTGTTGGCAAGAATCACCGAGTTACCCACCTTGACCGGAATATCGAGGATAATGCCCGAGATGGTAGAACGGATGAGGGTGGAAGAAGCGCTGGCATTGCTCTTGCTTACACCATCGCGCACCACCTGGAGAGCATCTTCGGCAGCGGTAACCTCCTCGCGTGCCTGTTTCATCGCCTGCTTTACCTTATCAAACTCATCGGCGCTGACCAGCTGTTTCTTGAAGAGCTGTTCCTCGCGGCCGTAATCCACCTGTGCCTGTTTCAGGTTGATTTCTGCAAGGCGCACGCGTGCCTGAGCCGAACTGAGCTGTCCCATATCCGGAATCACCTTTACCTTGGCGATAACCTCGCCCGCCTGAACATAATCACCTGCTTCTTTGCAAATCTCGGTGATGATACCGCTAATCTGAGGCTTTACGCTCACTTCGTTGCGAGGCTCAATCTTGCCCGTGATGACGGTAGTTTTCAAAACATCAGCCATCTTAGGAGTAAACTCAGTATACTCCACAGGCTTAGGCTGCGATTTCTCATAAAGGAACACGAAGGTTCCGATGAAAATCAAGGCGACTATCGCCGCAACAATCAACTTTGAATACTTTTTCATATCTTTTATATCTTATTTTTCTTTTATTCGTCTCTCATCGCATCTACCGGTTTGATGCTCATGGCTCGCCATGCAGGGGCGAGTCCGGCTAGGCCGCCGAGAATGCAGATGAGGATGGCAGAAGAGATGGCCGTCCAGAAATCTACCTGGAAGTGGGCGGTAAGAATGCCATCCGTGGTGTTCGCCATCTCTAGCATCTGCAGGATGGCAACACCGAAGAGAATGCCGCTCATGCCGGCTACCAGGGTGAGGAGAATACTCTCGGAGATGATTTGTGAAAGTATCATCTTAGGTGTGGCTCCGATGGCTCGGCGGATGCCTATCTCGGTGGTTCGCTCCTTTACCGTTACCATCATGATATTGGAAACTCCGATGGCGCCGGCGAGAAGGGTACCGATGCCTACCAGCCAGATGAGGAAGTTGACGCCCTTGAACAGGTTGTCGAGCATTTGGAAGAGAACTTCGGTATTGAACACCATAATGCCCTTTTCGTCCGTAGGGTCTATGCTGTGGGCTCTTGCTACGGTTTCTCTCATCCGTTGGGCAATGCTGCTCATTACTACGCCCGGTTTGCCGGTGGTGGCTATGATGTCAACCGCCTTACCCCGGTTATAAGCGCTGCGCAAAACCGATTGGGGCAGAGTGATGGTTTCATCGGCACGACCGCCGAAATTGATGCCGTTGCCCGAACGGTAATCTACCCCTATCACCATATAATAGGTAGAATCTACTCTTACGCTCTTGCCGCACGGATCACCGCCGCCAGGAAAGAGATTCTTGTAAATCTGTTTGCCGATGACGCAAACCTTGCGCTGCTGGCGCACATCCATCTCGTTGATGTATCTGCCGTAAAACATCTGTGGCGCAGAAACCAGGGCGTAATCGGGATTTACGCCCTGGGTGCTGCCGCTGAATTTCTTGTCGCCAAACACAACCGACTTGTTGCCGCCGAAGAGCAGCGGGGTAATGACATCGAGTTCGGGCACCTGGTGGCGCAATCTGTCCAGGTCTTTCTCTTCCATCTGCCAGGAGCGCCCCTTGTTGAATCCCTTGTAGGGTTTGGTGGTGTTCTGCGCCCAGATGATGGCGGTGTTGGTGGCAAAGCCTGTGAAGTTGTTTTGCAGCATCTCCTTCAGTCCCTGTCCGCCACCCATCAGGGCGATGAGCATAAACACGCCCCAGAACACGCCGAAGCCCGTAAGCAGACTGCGGCTCTTGTTCCTCGTGATGGTGTCGAGAATCTCTTTATATGTATCTAAATCTAATCGCATAATAATAATTTATAGTTTACTCCGCTCTCAGCGCCTCTATCGGTCGGATTCTTGCAGCCTTGATGGCTGGGATGAGTCCGGCGATGGTGCCTGCGATGACGATGGTGATGGTGGCGCCGATACAGGTGCCGATGCCCACCGTAGGGTTCACAAACATGGCGGCTTTAAACAGTCCGGTATCTATGGTGGTGTGGCCGATGGTTGCATCCATGATTTCGTTTGCCGCCACGCCACATACCATTCCGATGTAGCCGAAGAACGAGGTGATGATGATGCTCTCGGTAATGATGAGCTTCAGTATCGACCAAGGCTTGGCGCCGATGGCTTTTCTTACACCAAACTCTCGGGTTCGTTCCTTCACGGTGATGAGCATGATGTTGCTAACACCCACGATGCCGCTCAGCAGGGTGAACAGACCCACTATCCAGAGTGCCGTCTGCATGATGGCGATTCCCTGGTTCATCTGGATATTGTCCATGTATCGGTTCCAGAGCCAGATGGTTCGCTCGTCATCAGGTGCTGCCTGATGGTTGTTGTTGATGCTGGCACGATAGTTCTTCTCAAACTGCTCGTTATCTTCCTTGGTCTTCAGGTTCTTGATGGTAAACTCCAGACTTCCCGCATCATCGCCCTTGGCGTAAATGGTCTTTATGGTGGAGTAGGCGATGAAGGCTTCGGTATTGTTGCGCGATTCATCATCCTTATAGATTCCCACCACCTGGAAGTTGAGGTTGCTGATCTTTACGTTCTTGCCCACCAGCGAACGGTAGTCTTTGCTGAGTTCCTTGGCCTGGCTTCGGCTCAGCACCACATTCTTGCGCTGGTCCTTCATATCGATTTCGTTGATGAATCGTCCGGCAATCAGCTCCGTCTTGTCGATTTTGGGATGCGTAGGAGCCACACCCACCAATGACTGGCTTGCCACATAATTATCGCCATAGTTGATGTTCACGTTATACTGTTCCAGTCTTCCGCCCACATCATCTACATACTGGCCGTAGGTCTTGTTGCTGATGAGGATATCCTTGTCGTTGAGCGTGATGCTTCTGCCCTCCTTCAGTCCCTTGTAAGCCTTGGAGGTTTCGCCCGGGAATACTCGCATGGAGTTGGCAAGGAATCGGGTGCTTTGCTGCAACTGGGCATTAATCAGTCCGTTGCCGGCGCCCAGCAGGAATATCAGCATGAAGATTCCCCAGGCAACGGCAAATCCCGTGAGCGAAGTGCGGAGCTTGTTGCGCTTCGACGTGCTCCATATTTCTTTGATTAATTCTCTCATGTTCCAAGTTCAAAGTTATTTCACGTAGTCTTTCGATACGAGATGATGGTCTCTGTTGTCTTCGATGCTTCCGATGAGTCCGTCCTTGATATGGATAACCTTATCGGTCTCGTTGGCAACACCGCTTTCGTGGGTTACCACCACGATGGTCATTCCCTCTTTCTGGTGCAGTTCCTTCAACAGGTCCATCACTTCCACGCTCGTTTTGGAGTCGAGGGCTCCGGTAGGCTCATCGGCAAGGATGATTTCGGGTTTGGTGATGAGGGCACGGGCGATGGCTACACGCTGCTTCTGTCCTCCCGACATCTCGTTAGGATAATGGTTGGCCCATTGCTTCAAGCCCAGTTTTTCGAGATATTCCATCGCCAGTTCGTGGCGCTTCTTGCGGCTCACGCCCTGGTAGAAGAGTGGAAGTTCCACGTTTTCCACCGCTGTCTTGAACGAGATGAGGTTGAACGACTGGAAGATGAAGCCAATCATCTTGTTGCGGTATTCGGCAGCACGGGTTTCCGAGAGGTCTTTGATGAGCACATCATTGAGTCGGTATTCGCCCGTATCGTAGTTGTCGAGAATACCCAATATATTTAATAAGGTGGATTTTCCCGAGCCGGAAGCACCCATGATGCTGACGAACTCGCCACGTTCGATGTCGAGGTCGATGCCCTTCAGCACATGGAGTGGCTGAGCACCCTGGTAGGTCTTATTGACGTCTTTTAGATGAATTAATGACATATTACTTTCGTTTTATGGATATCAATTTAAACCATTAGACGCTTGCAACTTTCAGAAAGTTGCAAGCGTAACTCTTTTTTTAAAACGTTATTACATACACCTTATTATATATAAGGCAAAGACAGAAGCTATAAATATATATTTGAGGATGAATAGTGTCATCATATCTTTATCTTTTTGAGATTCTTCTCCAACTCTTCCTTCACTTCATCGATGGAGATGTCGAGAAGCTGCATCTGTCGGGCGAGTTCCGGGAGTCTTTCTTTCATAAACTCCTTTTTGCGGGTTTTCTTGATCTGCTTCTTGGCTCCTGCGGAAACAAAATAGCCCAGGCCTCGCTTGTTGTAGATAATCTCATCGGTGGCAAGCAGATCGTATGCCTTCACGGCTGTGTTGGCATTTACCTCCAGCAGCACGGCGTATTCCCTGACGCTCGGTATTCGCTCGTCTTCCTTGTACTTGCCCGCCAGAATCTCATCGCTCAGTCGCTCGGCTATCTGTACGTATATTGCTTTATCGTTACTGAAAATCATAATCTTCAATTTTAATTTCTTACATGTTGATCCACTTGTTGCAGATTACCTGCATGCGGGTGAAGATCTTGTAGGATGCCCAGAGGCTGGAGGCTGCCAAAGCGAGGAATATGACAGACCAGAAGATTGCCATGCAGAGAGAAGTGCCCGGATTATCATAGTTAAGATGCTTGAAGAAATCGAAAGCTCCCCATTCTTCAAGTTCGCTGCCACAATAACCTATAATCATGAAAATGATAATGCCAGATACGGCTGTCAGGATGATTGGCTGTTTGCGGAAGAATGTGCCGCCTAGCAGGCAGAAGGAGTAAATCATGGTGAGAAAGCTCCATCCGAGTATGGCTGCATCTATTTTATATTGCCATGCTAAGATACTGATAGGATTATTACCGGCATCGGTTGCGGCTTTGTATATTTGGCTTAGAGAACTTCCGATGATACTTGCATGGTAACCGGGAGTCATGAAGAAGCTCAATACAAACTGCACGAAGTCGGCTATAAGTGTAGCAATGAGCATCATGATGATACTACCTATACTCATCATCAGGAAACGTGCAGCATATTTTTCCAGATTGTTGGCTGGTAACATCATAAAACTCTCACGTTGCAGCTTGGTCTTCATATTGCTAAAGATGTTGCAGGCAGATATGAAGATAAACAATATGAAAATAGCGGCAAGGAATCCGGTCATTCTACATTCGTAGTAATAATTCAAATCTCTTTCTACAATGAAATAGCTATGAGGGAAAGAATAAAGCATGGAAATGGAAAGCATGATGATGCCGATTGCCAATCCTGCGATACTGTAGAAATAGCTTTTCCAGTTGGTAAGCAAATCCCTGCGCAGCACCATTCCGAATCTATGTAAATCAAAAGTCTTGTTCATAATCGTCCTTATTTAAAATGATTTTATATTTTTCTAATTCTTGATGAACTTGATGGATAATTCTTACTCTGTAAGTTTTCCACTTATCACAGCATTGAAGAGCAATTCCAGGTTCATCTGTGTTTCCTGTTCACCCTCCTGTCGCTTGCAGATGGCGGCATTGCCCTGCAGGGTTGGCTCGGCGTAGAGTACGGTGTCGTCCATCTCCTGTGGGTTGCGGTACTCGAAGGTGTATTTCCCGCAGATGTCTGAAACCGATGCATCGAGCAGGAGCTGGCTCTGGTTCATGATGATGATGTGGTCGAGCAACGACTCTACATCGTGCACCTGATGAGTAGAGATGATGAGGGTGCGGTCTTCCGTCATGTTGTTGGCGATGACCTTACGGAACTGGCTCTTCGATGGGATGTCGAGACCATTGGTTGGCTCGTCCATCAGAAGAAAGCGGGTACCCGTGGCGAGTGCGAAACTCATGAATACCTTCTTCTTCTGTCCCATCGAGAGTTCGTTCAACTTGAGAGAGAGTGGTAAATCAAAATCCTTGAGGCAACGGTCCAGCACTTCCTGCGAGAAGTTTGGATAGAATCCCTGGTTCATCTTCACGTAGGTGGCGAGGGAAACGTTGGGCAGTTCAAACTCTTCGGGCACCATGAAGATGTCCTTCAGCATCTCGGCTCTGCGATCTTGTGCCGAAATGCCATCCACGAGAATGGTACCTTGTTGCTGGCGGAGCAATCCGCTGATGAGGTAGAGCAGGGTGCTCTTGCCTGTACCATTCTTACCGAGCAAGCCATAAATGTTGTTCTCCTTGAGTTCCAAAGAGAAATCTCTAAATACAAGGTGCTTGCTACCTGGGTATCTGAAATCAATGTCTTTAATCTGTATCATAATCTTTAATGTTTTAGTGTACTACTTCAATAGAACACTGCAAAGGTATGCTTTTCTGCGATAACTTCCAAACTTTTGGGCAATTATTTTTATACTTTAACGTATTGTTAACAATTCCACCTTATTATATTATAAGAAGAGTATGATATGAATGTCTTGTAATATAGAACTTTATAAAAAACAAAGGCATCGGAAAGCAAAAACTTCCCGATGCCTTGATGCTTTTTATTAAGTCGTTTAGATATATTTCATGAGAATATCCCAAACTGCAATGATGTGGCAGATACTACCAGCTAAAACGAAAAAATGGAACACGGAATGCATGTATTTCTTCTTGTTGATACTGTAGAATACGGCGCCCGTAATGTAGCAGACGCCTTCGGCAATAATCCACCAGACTGTGGCGGTGGATACGGAGTCTATCAAAGGTTTAAAGGCAACCAGTACCGACAATCCCATGCCTACAAAGCAGATGGTCTCCAGGTTGCTGTGATCCTTGAGTCTGGCAAAACTCATGATGGTTCCGGCAATGGCGCAAGCCCAGATAAAGATAAAAAGACTCCATCCCCAATATCCCTGCTCTCGCATCGCAATGAGCGTGATTGGCGAGTAAGAACCGGCAATATGCCAGTAGATGGCGGCATGGTCCCATTTGCGCAGTCGCTCCTTCCATTTGCTCCAGGCAGAAACAGCATGGTAAACCGTTGAGGCGATGTAAGACATCAGCATACCGAACAGATAGAGGATAACTCCCGCCGTAGCCCATCCGTTATGCATCGTAAAGCACCAATATAAGAAGATGGCTCCCACGACAAAGCCCATCAGGATACCTCCTGCATGCGACCATGAGTTCCAAAGTTCTTCTTTATGACTGAAATGTATCTTTAGTTTCATATCTCTATATATCTTTTCGTTACACATTCTGCTGATTTTGAGAAATAGGGCATTCAAGCCACTATACCTAAATCGTTATCAGCTATAACATTGCAAAGATACTAAGAATTTCTTAAAGTGGACTATCTTTTAGGAATTCTTTCGATTTCGGGAGTGTTTTCTTTGCTTTATTTGCTGATTGTTTGTCCTTTTCTGCTTTCTTCGAAAAATAAATCAAAAAAATATTGGAGTGTATTGGATTTTTTTATAATTTTGCGATGTGAAAATGAGAAATCATCTCTCACAAAATAGAAACTATAAACGCAACTAATAACTTAGAAAGGTAATATGAAGTTAAAATCAATTGCACTTATATTGATGACTGTCGCACTTCCGGCGATGGCAGAAAAAGTATCTGTAAATACAAAGGGTATGTCGCTCATTCTAGATGTTGAGAATGGAAAGCCTGCCCAGTATCTCTATTTCGGTACTAAGTTGAATCCTAACGATTTGCAGAATCTGAAGGTCGCTACTGATGGCCGTATGGATGCTTATCCGGCTTACGGACTGAATACTCCAGCTGAAGCAGCGCTTGCCATGCGTCATAGTGATGGCAATCTTTCAACTGCACTCGTGGCTACGGGCTGTGATGTGAAGAACGAAGGAAAAGCTTCTGTTACGACCGTTCATCTGAAAGATCCTGTATATAATATAAAGGTAGATTTGAAGTATCGTGCATACAATGATGTTGATATGATTGAGGCATGGACCGAGATTCTGAATGGTGAAAAGGGTACTGTTACCCTGACTACCTTTGCATCGGCTATGCTTCCTATCCGTCGTGGAGATGTCTGGATGAGTCATCTTTCCGGTACTTGGGCAGCAGAGGGACAGTTGAGTCATGAAAAACTGCAGCCAGGAGAATTTGTAATCCGAAACAATGATGGTACCCGCAATTCGCATACCGATCATGCTGAAGTCATGTTCTCGCTCGATGGTAAAGGACAGGAAAATGCGGGTAATGTTATTGGTGCAGCCTTGGTTTATAGCGGAAACTATAAGCTGAAGACGGTTACCGATGATACCGAATATCATTATTTTTTTGCCGGTATTAACGAACAGAACTCTGAATATCATCTTAAGAAAGGTGAGACTTTCAAAACTCCAGTACTCGCTTTGACCTATTCAACACAGGGCTTGAGCGGTGCAAGTAGAAACTTCCATAAATGGGGACGCAAATATATCTTGGCACATGGAGATAAGGAGCGTGATATCTTGCTCAACTCTTGGGAAGGTGTTTATTTCGACATCAACCAAAAGGGAATGGACCAGATGATGGCTGATATCCATAGTATGGGTGGTGAACTCTTCGTGATGGATGATGGATGGTTCGGAACCAAATATCCTCGTGTTACTGATAACTGTGCGCTCGGCGACTGGGTGGTTGATACCAAGAAACTTCCTAATGGCATTGAAGGCTTGCTGAACGATGCCAGGAAAAACCAGGTAAAGTTTGGTATCTGGATCGAACCGGAAATGACCAATACTACCAGTATGCTCTATGAGAAGCATCCTGATTGGGTTATCAAGGCTCCTAAGCGAGATGCTGTTCTGGGCCGTGGCGGTACCCAGCTGGTGCTCGATCTCTCAAATCCAAAAGTACAAGACTTTGTTTTCGGTGTAGTAGACAATTTACTTACTAAATATCCAGATATAGCCTACATTAAGTGGGATGCCAATATGCCTATTATGAATCATGGCAGCCAATACTTGTCTGCAGCAGAACAGAGTCATCTCTACATTGCTTATCATCAGGGATTTGCGAAGGTTATCGACCGTATTCGTGCTAAGTATAAGGATGTGGTGATTCAATGTTGCGCAAGTGGCGGTGGCCGTGCCAATTGGGGCATGCTCCGTGGTTTTGATGAGTTTTGGGTAAGTGATAATACGGATGCCATGCAGCGTATTTATATGCAGTATGGAACCAGCTATTTCTTCCCAGCCATCGCCATGGCAAGTCATATCTCTGCTGTGCCAAACCATACCGTATTCCGCACTACTTCTTTGAAGTATCGTATTGATGTAGCTATGAGCGGGCGTCTTGGAATGGAAATCCAGCCAAAGAATATGACGGATGAGGAGAAGGCTCTCTGCCGAAAGGCTATCTCTGAATACAAGGAGATTCGTCCTGTTGTTCAGTTTGGCGACCTTTATCGTTTGGTTTCTCCGTACGATAATCAGGGTTTGTCTTCTATTATGTATGTTAGTGAAGCAAAAGACAAGGCTGTCTTCTATTGGTGGAAATTGGTAAACTTCTATAATGTTCATTTGCCAAGAGTTAAGATGGCTGGTCTGGATGAGAATAAGATGTATAAGGTAAAAGAACTTGATGTAATTGATAACAAGCCTCTTGATTGTGAGGGAAAATCTTACTCTGGTAAGTATCTTATGGAACATGGCTTGGAAATGCCGTATGTTCATGAGGTAGACTGGGGTAAGAAGAACGACTGGTCGTCTCGTGTTCTCTATTTGGAGGCAGAATAGTTTTCTGGTACCATTATGTATATGCGCATGCATGTGTGCCCACACGCAGATATGAGCGCGTGTATGTATATAATAAAGTGTTTGGTACCAAAATAAGTGCAAAATAAGATGAAAGTGTTAAAATACTGTTAATTTCAAAACTTTTTTCGGAAAATATTTGGTGGTTTCGAAAAATGTTTGTACTTTTGCACTCGCTTTTGAGAAATACAACTTCTCTTAGCAACTAAAGAAAGAGTTCTTTGAAAGATTTTACATAAACAGACAAGTAGTACAAGAAGCGGTTTTGGATTACACCTTATTATATATAGGGATATGAAGAAACTGGGTAAAAGAAACGAACCGTCAAGCAATTGACAAGTCAGGTTTACTAAGCTTCAATAAACGAAAAGGATATTCG
>ENA-ORLU01002478-ORLU01002478.1-human-gut-metagenome-genome-assembly--contig:-NODE-2478-length-10741-cov-5.088428_pt1 | contig 10741 bp, 10 predicted proteins | sample MGYA00243009_ERZ508833 | MGnify/ENA primary metagenome ERZ508833 (study PRJEB26277, sample SAMN04329763) | human gut metagenome | biome: human-associated habitat | host: Homo sapiens | place: USA...
AGTGAAGAACTGTTGATCTTAACAACATTGGTCGTCCCTTTAGGTACATAAAGATAAGTAATATTCGCAATCAGCGGATTTGCCACCTCATAATTGGCAATCTGATCTCTCATATATGACAGCAGTTCCGCCCGCGCCACGGAACTTGTCTCGTCAAAATATAAATGAAGATCCTTCCCCACCGTACTGTTCGCCTGCAAAAGCCAGGAGACAGAGTTCATATTGTTCATCAGTGCCGTCAGATCCTCCGACACCTGACTTAAGTCGTTCTCCACTCCCTGCCGAACCGTTTCCTTGTTGATCTGGTAAGTATGCGCCAGCATCATAGCCTCCACAATCAGCAGCGGAACCAAAACGCCCCCGGACCAGACCTTGATAATCCTCCGTGCAAAAGATTTCGGCAGACGATTTCTCTTTCTCTCCATTTCCCATCCCCCTCTTTTCATCCATTTTACTCATTTTTCAGAAAGATGGCAAATAGAAAGTAAAGATTTACAAAATAATGAGACGTTTAGACAAAACAGCGCCCCGAATTTTTGACGCGGGGCGTACTGCTTCTTCTTAATTTACAACTGAATTTTTGAAAATTAATAAAAAGATCCGGATAAATTCCTGCCTTAACCTGATCTGAAAAAGGAAAACTCTTCCGTGTTGTCCGTCTCAAAATTCCAGACTGTAATTCTGTTTTTGACAGGATCTACAATCAAGTTCCAATTTACCTTCGCTTTATTTTACCATAGTGCTTTCTAAAGTGCTATTCTAATATATACAAAAGTGTAAAAAGGCAATCTTATCGACTGTCACTTACAATCACACACATACCAGGTTTTTCAATACAATCTCTTCTGCACTGGCTTTTATATTATTCATTAACCTAACCCACTTCATCTGATCCTGTACCTTTAATTCTTCAGTTACACCCTGTTTTTCTGCCATCTGTTTCATAAGCATTTCCACCTGTTCTCTGACTTCCTGATCGATCTGATTCAGATGTTCATTCAATTTTCCGGTCAATAACATGTATTGATATCTTGCTGATCTGTGTTCTTTTAAGAACTGCTTTCGTAACATTCCATATTTTCCATATGTCGGTTCTTCTTCTCTTAAAACCAGATCCGGCAAATAGTAATCTCCATGCAACGTATAGCTCATTCCATTTTTCTCATCATAAATCTGTTTTTTCATAGTCTAAATCTCCAATCCTTTGTATTTTGTTTTATTTTTCTTACGTTGTTGGTTTTCAATCTGGCTCTTTTGAGTTGCCCATTCCAACTGTTTCAGAACGCTTCCCTTTGGCATTTGTTCCATTCGACGCTGCTCTTCCAATTCCTTTTGTTCTTTAATATCCTGCTGCACTACATCCTCTACAACTTCTGTTCCCAGAATACGCACCACTCTGTCATATCTGTCCGAAGTCTCCTGTAAACGTTGATTATCATTTGATAATTTTCCATTTTCCTTACGTACATCGTCTAACTGTTTCTGGATATTATCACATTCCTCAACAGATTTTTGATATTTATTTTTCCAGCTTTCTACCATTTTGTTAAGTTCTACAACCTTTCCAGCTAATGCAGCAATCTGATTTTTCATCTTGATAAACAATGGCTTGATTTTATTCTCCCTGTAAGGTACTGCACGTTCAAATGTTCCTGCCTCCGGTAAAAACGTCTTAATCATTCCATATTCTTTTATTTCCTTACTGGCATTATCCATAATTGGTTGCAGCACATTCCGTCGATCTTCCAGACTTTTTAGTTCTTTTTCTACGTCCTCTGCCCTTTGTTCTGCTTCTTGCTTCTCCCTAATTGCCTGTTCCTTATCATCTTTTAAAATCTGGATATCTGCTCTGGATTCCGCAATTTGTGCTGTCAGTTCTTCGTTTTCTACAGTTAGATACTCTTTCTCCTGCTCCAGCTCCTGTACTTCCTTTTTTCGTTCTTTCTTCTTGAAGTTATAAACATCCAAATGTTCCTCATGAGTACCTTTCTGTTCCCATTCAATGCCATGTTGTTTTGCAATCCCTGCCAGAACTTCTTTTTCATGGTTCATCCACTGGTTTAACTCAGTATCATGCTTATTCCCACCTTGAAATCCAAGACTTTTTAATGCCTGTTTCAGCGAAACTCTGGTGTCCATTCCTTTTCCTTTCCAATCAGTTACATAAGGAATAAAATCAATATGTAGATGTGGCGTAGCTTCATCCTGATGTAGATAACAACCAAATACCCGTAGCGTTGGATTCCGTTTCTGGAAGTCCTTTACATACTCATCCAGTACTTTTACAGCCTGACCTCCTTCTGCTGTTCCGACAGCCATATCTTCTCGATTTCCAATCTGGAAAATCACTTCATGGAACAATTTTTCCTGTTTTCCCTGCCGGATTTTTTCATAGTAATTTGTAATCTGCCGATCTTTTCTTTTTCCGATGTTGTATCTACCCACAGCATCATCAAATAACTCTTTATAGACTTCCTTCAGATTTTCATTCTGGTAACAAATATTTAATTGTACTCTGTCCGGTTCTACATTCTCTGCGAAAAACTCTCTCCTGTTATGAGCCAGAGAGCCTTTCCCAATCATACCGCTAATTGTTCGTTTTATCATAATATTTCTCACCTCTTCTCTGAGCAAGTGCCAGATATGACACATAATTTTTATTTACGCCAGTCATGGCGATATTAAGAAACTTTCGCCGGATACGGCGGTTTTGTTACTTTTGTCAAAAGTAACGCAAAAGCACTTTCGACAGCCGTACCGTCCATCAAAAGTACCCTTGCGCCCTCCGGGGGTATAAGACGTCCAGGGGACGTCTGTTCTGCACCGACCGAAGCGGAACGAAGACCTATCCAGTCAAATTATTCCGGTATTCTTGCCTGCACATATTCCAGATCTCCACAGTATGGCGTTCCAACCAGATACCATTCTCTTGCTGGATTCATCTCCATTCTTGTCCTTACCCACTTATCATCGACCAGCACCTCAAGACCTTCTCCACAGTGAAATCCCGTATCAATCCATAAGTCTGATGCCAACACCCATATCTGTCATTGCTACTGTTATATCCTAATCTTCCCTGTTTCATTGTATCTTTCTCCCTTCTTCACAACTATCAAATTTACAGCCGTCTCACATTCCAGCCACAGTTTTCCGTCTGCACCTTACCAACTTTCTCCTTGTTTACTTCTCACAGGTGCGTGACACGCTCCTGTAAAAAGATAATCAATAAGAACTGTTACCATCGAAAGCTCTCTTGCATTCCTTTTCTGTCCAGATACTCCTGCCGGAACTTTTCCCGTTCTTCTTCTGTTGGCGCAGTTTTGAATTTACTGTATGCCTCACGATTTACCATTGCATCCAGCTTTTTCTCCAGACCTTTTCTTATATCATCTGCTTCCTGTTCCTGATCCAGTAAATGATATTTTATAATCTTTCCAAATAACTCCTCTGGAATCATAACGTTTTTCAAGTTCTCACCTTCTTACAATTTATGTAAGGACGCAACACTGCAATGTCTTTACAGATTGCAACCTTGCATTTTAATTCCGCATTTTCTATATACTCTGCAATGTTGCACCCTTAATTTATTCCGGCTTAACTTTATCTAAATCCCAATACCATGAATTGCCGATTCGTCTTGCCTTAATTTCAAGTTCCTTTTTTGCATTTTCCAGTGTTCTTTTAGAAATATTCAAATCTTCTGCCATATCAAAGATTTCACTGCTTTGCACAGAAGTTGATGTTTCTGCCAGTTCCCTCAGCATCTTTTTTGCCTGTTCCAGTTTATTTACCTTTGGAGCAATTCCACCAAGCACCTCATCTGCTGTGATTTCATAGTCACCTATCCACTCAAATCCGGTTTCTGTCAGGCGAAATGCTTTGGAATGTCCAAATGCAGCCAGATTATTTTTAATCTGAACCACTGCTCTTAAGTCCGGTTCTCCCTCTATTCTTCCTACCAGTAATACGCTTCTGGCTACTGCAAAAAAGTCAATCGAACCCATTCCTCTATATGCAGCTTTATTTCCACCAGCTTTATTCATATGTCCGATTAATAAAATTGCACATTTATACTTTTCTGCCAGCAAGCTCAATCTTTTTGTCATATCCCTTGCTTCATTTGCCCGGTTCATATCCATTGTTCCTCCAAGGTATGCCTGAATCGGATCTAAAATAAGCACTCTCGCACCAGTCTGTTTGATAGCAGATTCCAGTCTCTCATCAATCATGGAGAGTGATTTTTCTGTTTCATCTATAACCATGATTCTTTCACAGACCGCTTCTGCCAGCTCCAGTCTGGGTTTTACTGTATCTGCCAGTCCATCTTCCGCTGTCTGATAAATAATATTTACTGGTTCTGTTACTTTCATATCGCTATCCAGTCCTTCTCCTTTAGACAATCTCGCTGCAATATTTAATATCAGCGTAGTTTTTCCATCGCCCGGATCACCCTGAATGATCGTTAATTTCCCATAAGGGATAAATGGATACCAGAGCCAGTCCACTGTCTGGGACTGGACATCTGACATCTTTATCATTTTCAATTCTGTTTTATTCTCATTTCTCTGTTCCATAAATTCCTCCATTTTTCAAACTATTCTCGCCAATTATCTGTTGTTCTCTGGAAGAATCCCTGCTATAATCAACTTGTCTAGGGTTGACATTTGTGGATTCGTCCCCATTTGTCACATTGCTCCGGTTGTTCGTACTTCCGGAGCTTTTTATATTTTCATCATCCAGCATATCTGCCACCACTTTCTGCTGATCTGGATATAAGTGCCCATAAGTATTCAATGTAATGCGAATGTCCGTATGTCCAAACCTTTCTTTAATCATCAATGGTTGCACTCCCTTATTAATCAGAAATGCCGCATGACTGTGACGAATGTCGTGTACTCTTATCTTTTTTACTCCGGTCTTTTGAACCACCTGTTTTAACTTATGCTGTACCGCTTCATGAACCATTGGAAAAATCCGTTCATCTTCGGGCAACTCATACAGTCTGCTAATATAGTCCTGAATCTCTTTTTTCAGAAATTCCGGTATGGAAATCGTACGGTTCGATTCTTCTGTTTTGGGAGATGTAATCACGTCCTCTCCATGCATACGGTAGTAAGTTTTATTGATATGAAGTAGATTCCTTTCAAAATCAATGTCAGCAGGTGTAATGCTGAGTGCTTCGCCTTCTCTCGCTCCTGTCCAGAATAATAATTCAAACAGCACATAATATTTGCTTCCCGGTTCTATTCCGGTCATAAACTGCCGATATTCTTCAATTGTCCAAAACTTCATTTTCTTTTTTGAAGTCTTTCCCATACGTTTTACTTTGTCACAGGGATTATCTGCCAGATTGTAGATATTCTTCGCATGATTAAACAATGCCGTCATCTGATTCTGTATTGTTTTCAGATAATCATCTGAATATCCTTTTTCAATAATCGTATTCTGCCACTGGATAATCTCTGCTGGTGTGATACTGTTCATCGGTCTGTCCTTAAAATACGGTAACAGTTGAGCATTCATCGTATCTCTTTTGTTCTTGATACTCCTGTCCTTCAATGACTGAGACTTGTCTCGGAAGTAGACTTCTACAAACTCTCCCATTGTCATATCCATGTCTGCTTTCGCTGTTCTTTTATACTCCGCTTCAAAATTTAATGCTTCTTTCTTAGTACGGAATCCTCTTTTTACTTTTCGCTTTTTGGCTCCTGTCCAGTCCTCATAATAAAATGAAACATACCAGGTTCCTCTTTCTTCATCTTTGTATGCTACCATACTTTCTCGCCCCCTTTACATTGCAATCTGGGAATATCCATAAAATTTTGTTTCCCAGTAGGGACGTGGAATCCGAAATCCAAAACCGGATCAGTTAGAAAAGATAGCAACTGCACTGGGATTAAATGTAAGTGTTTTTCTGGATTTTAATATTGAAACAGTCGGAGATGTACTTTCTCTGTTGTTTTCTATTGATGATTCAGTGAACCTCTCACTTGCTGAGACACCTGAGCAGAAGATTTCACTGACGTTTGATAATCCTACAATGCAGGACTTTTTCAGGAAATGGTGTCAATTTAAAAACGTCTATGAAAAGGAAAAAGCTGAAATATTAACTATTGAAGATGAAGATAAAAGACAAGCAGAACTGGATAAGCTGAACGCTACCCAGGAAGAATGGAAACTGCGTGCTATGGGAACTACGATAGGTTGTCATACTATTGTTAAAAAGGGCACTGAGGGGAATTGCTTATCATTCCATGCTACCATTACACCATATCGCCGCAAATACCCAGACCTACTAATAAGATTTCTTTTTTCATAATATCAATTCCTTTCCTGACTGTTATAATCAAAACATGGGTGCTATCATAACGGTAGGCGGTTAGTCCTTCAACAGAGGGTTGCAGAGTGCCAGTGGCACTCGTTTTGCAACGACCGAAGTGAAACGGAGACCTGTGACCCTCTGATTACATAGAAACTCGAAAGAGAATCCACTGGAAAGGAGGGCTAAGCCATGAGTATTGTTGATTTTATAGCAGTAGTGAGCTTCGGCTTAACCTGCTTTGGTCTTGGATATACCTTTTTTAATTCTATGTACATTAAATTGTTAATCATTCTTATTCTCTCCTGATTCCAAATTTTGCAACATCTCAACAAACTGGAAGCTGTAAACCTGATTGTTTCTAAATTAACTGTGGCATACCATTGATAAACATATGCCATGCCTGTCATTTTTCGCACTAAGTTTCCATCCGTGCATTTCAACGATTTCTTTTGAGAGGGCAAGCCCTATTCCGCTGTTTCCGTTTTGTCCCGTATAAAAACGTTCAAACATATGGGAAAAATCCTCTGTGCTAAGTTCTCCTCCATCGTTCCAGATGGAAAGGACTTGATTTTTCCACGATATTTCGATTTGACTACACGCATATTTTACGGAATTAGTTATCAGGTTAGCAACAGCGTGTTCCAGCTTCTCCGGGTCTCCGTTGACATATCCTTCGTCCAGTTCTAACGATACTGAAAGGTTTCGCCTGTTCACAATTCCTTCAAGCGGCATCAAAATATCTTGAACCAGTGATGCCATTTCTATTGGTTCACACTTTAATGGTTCCGTACCGCTTTCCATTTTTGATAAATACAGGATATCCTCAATAAGTTTACTCATACGCTCCGTCTGAGACACTATCATTCTGCCCGCTTGAGAATAATCGGTAATGACTCCCATTTCAATCTCCTCCGCATATCCGCAAATTGCCATAAGCGGGGTTTTTAATTCGTGAGATGTATTTTCAAAAAAGGTCTTCTGAGCTTTGTCATTTTGTTCAAGTTTTTTCCCGAGAAAATATCCAATGGCAGCACCGAGAGCGGCAATGACAAAAGCATCCAGCAAAACACCAAAACTGATTTCTTTTACGAGTTCTGGTTCGCCGGTAACATCCACATAAGCAAGTAATCTCTCATTGCCGTCTTCGTAATACTCTGTTCTGGCTTTCATATAATAAGTTGCTTCGTTAATTTTTGCCCTTTGCATTTCATCAGACGGGTGTGTTTCATACCAGTCAATAAGTTTCTTCTCTTTGGGTGTCAGAATCTGATATATGTCATCCCTGTTTTCTGAATCTGCCCCCATATATACAAGTGAGGCATAATATAAAGAGCCCGTATCATTTTCAGATTCGTAATTCAAATATTCGTCTGAATCCAAAGTAAAAACGTTTTTAATTGCATTCTCAGCTCTCAGCTCTATTTTTTTATTAAAAACTATGTTCAGAATCAGCAGGCTCAAAAGCATGGCTGCCATAACGGCGGAACCTGTAAGTGTGGCAATTTTATAACGTGTCTTATTCATTACAATCCTCCAGTTTATAGCCATAGCCCCAGACAGCACTAATGCGAACTTTGCTGCCTGCGGTCTTCATTTTCTGCCTGACTCTTCTTACTGTCTCATCGACAACTCTGGTTTCTATCTCCGTAGAATCTATTCCCCATACTTTGTCGAGAATTTCATTCCGGGGGATTGCCGTTCCACCATGTTCCATAAGACATCCCAGAAGCGAAAATTCTGTCATAGTCAGACCAATATCATGCTCTTTCACAATGGCATTATGCTTCTCCCATGAAAAACACACATCACCAAAGGAAATATCTGCCTTTACCGGTATATTCATTTCAACTCTTCGGAACAACGCATTTACCCGGACAACAAGAAGTGACGGCGAAAATGGCTTAATCAGATAGTCATCCCCTCCATACATAAATCCCTTCATATGGTCAGACTCTGAATCCTTTGCCGTCAAAATAATAATAGGAACTGATGATATTGTCCTTAGCTTTTTACATATGGAAAGACCGTCTGAACCCGGCATCATAATATCAAGAATAACAAGATCACAGGGCTTCTCCTGAAAAGCAGAAAAGAGTGTATCACCATTCTTGTATGCTATTACCTCATATCCGGCATTGGATAAAAATTCTGTGAGTATTTCTCGTATATCCTGTTCATCATCTGCCAAATAAATTTTTTTTGCCATATCTTTAATCCCACATGAGGGGAGTCCCTCAGAAATTCTGTGAGATTCCCCATATTATATCTTTCAAAATCAGTATATCTGTATTTTAGTTCCACTCTGCTTTCGCTTCAAGAGCGATTGCCTGTGCCTCCAAAGCATCAATCTCATCTGAATACTTCGCATAGCGAGAAGCAAATTCCTCTTCCGAGAGGTTATCAGAGCCGTTATAAATATTGTCATAGATTGCATTAATTTTATTGTAAATACTGTTAAGCTGATTGACTTCATCTTCGCTCAAATTTCCATAGTATCCCGCTTTCTTTTCAAGCGTTTCAATCTGTGCGTTCAGTGATGTAATCTCGTCATCATACTTTGCATAGCGGGCTTCGATCTCATCGTCTGAAAGATCATCGTCCGTCCACACTTCCGCATCAATTTCTTCGATTCTTTCATATGCTTTCTGAAGCTGTTCTGCTTCCTCTGCGGTGAGCTTGCCTGTATCGTACAGAGCATTACACTCATCCTCGGAATATTCATATTCCTCGTTGTCGATCAACCCGGCTTTTTTATCAAGCTCCTCAAGGCGATCCATGAGGGTATCGGTTTCATCCTGATACTGATCGTATCTGGCATAGATATCTTCATCAGAAAGACCATCTGCATCTTTCATTACCTCTTTGTCGATAGCGTCAAGTCGGTCATAAATGGAGTTAAACTCTTCAATCTCCTTCTGAGTGAGAGAACCATAATCTACATTTGTTTGTGTTACCTCTGATGTAGTCACTGTCTCATCCAGTGTCTCCTTCTGGGCAGCCATGGCAGGAATACCTGCGGATGTAGTCATTGCTGCTGCAAGTGCTATTACCATTCCTCTTTTGAATAATCTGTTCATCATTTTAGTTCCTCCTGATTTTTTATTTACCGGTTGTTCGGTATGGCTAAAGTATAGCTCAGGCAAATGTAAAAATATCCTTAGAACAGTCATGAAAATGTCAAGAAAGTGTAACAGCACAAGATTTCCTATAAACCATATTTACTCTCGCCTCTTAAGGGTTACAGTCTTTTTTCAAATACCAACAATTTTTCTAAATCTGCAATTCCGATTTACCTTCACCTTATTTTACCATAGTGCTTTCTAAAATGCTATTCTAATATATACAAAAGTGTAAAAGAGCGATCTCTTCTCTCACACTCACACATAAAGGAATTGAAGAACTGGATTTTGAGACACGAATCCGTAAACGAGATGAACTTTTAACACAGAAATTTTCCAATAACGAACAGAAATAGTATCATAACAGTATCACAGGCAGATATGCGAAGGTTTTCATTTTCTTCCCATACCTGCCTGTTTTTAATTTATTCGCTATTCTTTACAACCTTATTTTAGTCTTTTACTCAACAGAAAGACCCCGGAAACCTTGCGGTTCCGGGGTATCTTACGTTTGGACACAATGTACCTTGCGGTACTCAATATATATTAGTCAGTGATTACTCGATGATTGTAGCAACACGTCCTGATCCTACAGTACGTCCACCTTCACGATACTTTAATCCCGTTTCATCCTGCATTTTTTATGCTTTTCTATCCAAAATACAGTAAAAAATGGCTGATTTACATGGTCTATTTTTATTTGCCTGATTTCTTGGCACCGTTTTGGCACCGGACGCCTTGTTCTAAATACTTCGTCATCAACACCTACTACTTCCTCTGCCATTTTCTTATTGCACCCATTATTTTTTATTGTTATAATCAGAACATGGGTGCTACCATAACGGTAGGCGGTTAGTCCTTCAACAGAGGGACTGTGACCCTCTGATTACATAGAAACCCGAAAGGGAATCCACTGGAAAGGAGGGCTAAGCCAATGAGTATTGTGGACTTCATTGCAGTTGTGAGCTTCGGCATCACCTGCTTTTGTGCCGGATACACATTCGGCAAGGATAATAATAAGACACAAAAATAACCGCCCCAGCCTCGCAAACTGAACGGTTATTTTTAATCGATTAAGTATGTGGACTAACCGTCTATCGGTAGCACTCTTTTTCTATAATCATATTATCACGCATCTGTGGAAATGTCAAAAAATTCTTTTTCTATTAGAATATAGCCACCCACGCAAACAGGAATTTATCGTCTTGTTCCATTCTTATCAAAATTCTTTCTACTACAATATATTTATGGTTAATATCCCTTACAGCCAGTAAGGAATTATCCATCTTGTTGCTTAAGC
>ENA-ORLU01002480-ORLU01002480.1-human-gut-metagenome-genome-assembly--contig:-NODE-2480-length-10729-cov-3.188979_pt1 | contig 10729 bp, 8 predicted proteins | sample MGYA00243009_ERZ508833 | MGnify/ENA primary metagenome ERZ508833 (study PRJEB26277, sample SAMN04329763) | human gut metagenome | biome: human-associated habitat | host: Homo sapiens | place: USA...
TTTTTAATTTTTTGCTTATTTTATATAATGTTTTTTTCTCACTATATAACTTACTCCTGCAATTGTAGCTCCTACTCCAACAGATGCTATTATAATCCAAAATGCTACTGAACCTGTATATGGTAATTTAAATGGTAATTTTTCTAAAACTCCTTCATTTTTATTACTATTGCTATTGCTTTCATTTTCTTTCACAATTTCATAATCCAGACCGTTGTTATACAACACCCGGTCGAGGATGTAGGTCAAAGGCATATCGTTAAAATTTGCCGTCACAGACCGGGTACCTGCCAAAATTTGTTTCTGATAAACAAAATTATAATTTGTCTTTTGTTTCAAATCGGCCAATACCTCTTCCAATGGCTTGTTTTTATAGCTCACACTCAGATTCTGAGTCATCGCTCCCCCGGAGAAAAAGGTCAAGAAGGCCACTACTCCAAGCAACTGCCTGATGTTCAATTTTAACATAATCGTATAAATTTAGTTAGTACACTTTTATCTGTGCGAAATAATAACGGTGTGATTCTCCAGCCTGAATTTCAATCCACCGCTTTTTTCCAAAATCTCCAATACTTCGTTGAAATCTCCATAGCGGGGTACACTCCCCATAAACACCGTTTCGCTGAGGACATTATCTGCAAATTCGTAATCGAAATTATACCACCGTGCCAAAGTAGCCATGATTTGTCCCAGATTCTGCTCTTCAAAGACAAACAACCCTTTCCGCCAACCGGTTACCACCTCCGTATTTACCGAACGTACAAAAGCGGAAGCCTCTTTCTTGTCAAACACGGCCTGACGTCCCGGTGTAAGAAACAACTCGGCATTCAGGTTTCCAGCCACCTGCAGCGCCACACTTCCCGATATGAGGGTGGTATAGACTGCCGCGTCCTCTTCATAGGAGCGGATATTGAATTCTGTACCGTATACCCGCACCAACTGGCCGTCTGATTCCACATAAAACGGTTTTTCCTCATTGTGCGCCACCTGGAAATACGCTTCTCCTTTTAAAATCACACGCCGTTCATCCGAACGGAACGTATCGGGATAGCTTAATTGTGATTCGGCATTCAACCACACTTTCGTACCGTCCTCCAAAGTAATTTCAAACTCCCCACCTCGTGGTGTAGTCAGGTGATTGAAGCGTGGAACATCGGTCGAATTCTCCTGTCTTCCCTTTATCCGTCGGTTTTTTATGGCCTTTTCGTTCCTGACAGCGTCCGCTCCCAAATCAATGACCTGTCCGTCATCCGTCGTTAAAACGGCCTTTGTCTCTCCCGGATGAATCTGCGAAGCATATAAAGCCGTTTCCTGCCCCCCGATTCCTTCAACCGTCAGGGGAGGCTGCGGTTCATGTCTGAAAAAAACAACTCCTCCCACAATAAGTCCGGTCACGACAGCAGCCGCAATGCCCGCCCGTTTCCCTAGGACCACCAGACGGCGGGACCTGCCTCTCCTGATTTTCGCCTGCATATCTGCCAGGGGCCGCGAAGCGTCGACCGACTTCATCCGCCTCCATTCCCGTTCCAGGAAAGCGCTGTCCAACAAACGCCGGTAAGTCTCTTCGTTTGCCGGGTCGGCCTTCCGCCACGCGTCCAATAACCCGGCCTCCTCTTCGCCGATCGTACCCGAGATACGCTGCAAAATCAAACGGGCAATCTCTTCCGTATATTCCGGTACCGTATTCATAAGATGTCGTTTATGGCTTTCGCCTGTGTGTTACTCTTCGTTCATCGCTTTTTCCAATATCTCTACAAGGCCTTCATCCGAAGGACGGGGCGCATCGGCCGCATATATTTTCCCGTTGCGGTCAATCAGGATAAAACGGGGAATACCGCTGATTCCCCATGCCTGCATGAAGCGTGCGGCCTCCTCTTTCGGGAAGATGAATTGCGCCCAAGCCGGTTTGTCTTTCTCTAGCTTATTCAACCATGCTTTAAGAGCGGTATCTACTGAAATACTGATAAACTGAATCTTATCATTGTCTTTAAAACGTTCCACCAATTTCTCCAAATGAGGAATCTCCGCACAACAGGGACCGCACCACGTAGCCCACACGTCAATGTAGGTCAATTTACCAAAAAAATCGGATAATTTACAAGTCTTCCCATCCGGAGTCTGCAAAACGGCATCACCGGCATCAGTTCCCTTGGCCGTCCGGCAGATACCCGCAATCCGTTCCTCACAATCCCGGATGATCTCCGGATAATCACCGGCGAAGGTCCGGAACCTATCCCAAAATTTCATATAGTCACCGCCCTTACCGAAACAGAAATAAGTAGCCGCACAATTTCTCACCAAAGCCTTTTTCACGACAGGATTCGTCACATAATAATCCACCGTATCCATATAGTGCAAAGCCCAAGGAGTCATATCCCTTCCATAAGCAAGCAGTTCAGCCGGAATTTTACAATGTATATACATACCGGCCAGATCGCTCCTCATACTAATTTCATCATTTACATCGATAGAAGCCAGCAACTCCCGATACTCTTTTTCCCTGCTTTTGTCCTCTCTCAACAAACGGATGCGCAACGATTTCTCAGTAGCTTCTGTCAGACGTGTATAGTAACGGTTGAGTTCTGTACCGGTAACAGAGGGCAAAAGTGCCTTCACCGTCTCCGCCTCTTTCTCTAACAGAGCAAGGTAATCCGCACTGCTCACATTCTCCGGAGCATCCATCGGCATATAACGCATAAAATCGAATGCCCGTGCAAACCGGGTATAGAATTCCGACAACCCCCGGTTATCCCCGCGGAAAGTATACTTCAAATCTCCGTCTTTTTCCCTGTGGAGTATCAACTCCAATGTTTTTCCCTGTTCCAAATGAGCACCGACAATTTCGTTATCATCGACAAAAACCATAACATCATTAAAAGGTGATACCAGACCGGTATCGAACTCAAACGTACCGTCTTCCTTCAACTCCACCGGCCTATACTCCATCGCCCCCTGGTCACCGTCTAAGGAAATTCCTACCTGCAACTCCTGGATTCCGCCGTCCGCCTTTCCTTTCAGAAGCTGAGCACTGCTCCAGAAAGGCATTCCGGCAAGCATAATTGCAAAACACCACTGTGTCTGTTTTTTCATTTTCATTTTTTTACATTTTAAGATTATATTTAAAAGACGTAAAAGGATGGAAAAAGGACAGTAAAAAAAGAAATTTTATTTATTCCGGACAGATAATAAAGGATCTTTAAAAATATAACTATTTTTGTGGTATAAATTCGTATGTTATGGCACAAACCGAACAGCTGCTTTCGGAATTCAAATCCGGAAACATCGGGACTTTTTACAACGAGCTATACGCTAAATTGCTAGTCTATGCCTCCCGGCATCTGGGACCGGATTATGCTTTTTTGGCTGAGGATTGTGTACAGGATGCGGTTTACAAGGCCTATGAACAACGGGGAAGCTTCAAATCGGTCCTCACGCTCAAAGCTTTTCTGTATTCCTGCATCCATCATGCAGCGATTGATATTCTGCGGAAAAACCAGGCGCAATCCAATTACCTCTCGCAACAGGATGACCGTACCGAATTTCTGAACAGTATCATCGAACAGGAAACTCTCAACCTGTTGTACGATTCCATCGAACGCCTGCCGGAAAAATACCGCCGGATCTTCGAACTTCATTTCCAACAAGGGCTTAAAAATGCCGAAATCGCCCAACTGTTAGGTATTACGGAAAGCGCCGTCAAAAAACAAAAAGCCTGCATGCTGGACCTGCTCCGCAAAGACTTGCAAAAACGGACGGGTAATCATTTTCTCGCCGCCACACTGCTGCTGCAATGGCTGCAATGGCTGGAATAAAAACGAAACCATTATCAACAAAATATTTTCGGGAATTATCCGTACCGACAGTTAGTTTCAGTAATCCGCTTATTATAATTCCCAGTAAACATGTATATAAACACCAATCCACATTTTATTGCTGAATAGCCTTAAAAAGGCTACTATTGTAGAAATAATAAGACATCCTAAAACTTACTGAAAAAATATATATTATCAGGAGGATACAAAAAAAGGACTGAATAACGTTTTATTGTTAGACAGTCCCTTGCAAACATACTTTCTCCGCTGGAAACACTATCTATCGCGTCAGTTCTTCCAGTTTATTCAGCAATATCTGACCTCTCAGATTCTTACCAACAATCTTTCCCTCTCTGTCAATTACAACAATAAAAGGGATAGCACTGAACTGATAAAGTTCTTTCACCTCTTTACCAGCCTGTGGAGCCAATACCTGGCACCAAGGCATTTGTTCATCTTCCAAAGCTTTACGCCAAGCTACTTCATCTTTATCGATAGAAACACTCAGGAACTCAACGCCTTTTTCATGATAAGTCTCATAAGCCTTCTTTACATTCGGAATCTCACCCCGACACGGGCCACACCAGGAAGCCCAAAAATCAATCACAAGCACTTTCCCTCGAAAATCAGACGGTCCCAACTTACTCTTTCCATCTGCTGTCAACAAAGAAAATTCAGGAGCGGGCATTCCTTCATACAACCGTTTTTTCTGTTCTAACGTAATATTGAAATTCCTTACAGCCTCGCTATTCGGATAAGCTTCTGTCAATTTTTTCGCTATACGCTCCACCACTGCATTGTATTTATCATCTTGCAATTGTGAAAGCAATACCACCACAGACTCCCGGTCAGCATATATATCAGCCCAATGACTGATACAATCAAAATATTCTGCACGACAAGTATTTCCCAAAGTTTCATTCAATTCCCGCTGTGTCTCCGCCGACAAGTCTTTGCATCCATACAGTACTCTACCGATATCACCTACCATTCTCATGAAACGCATAGACTCCCAATTCAGTACATCCAACACTTCATTATTGGTTCCCCCCTTGACAGCATAATAGGCTGGACGCATAACCTTAAATTTCGATGTCCCGAAACCAGGGAAATCCACACTCACATCCTCATCACCGAGCCATATTGTCGCTTTTTGTCCACGTTGACAATCCAACTCGTACAAACCCGGATTCTTTACAGTCACCTTCATTTCATAAGTTCCGTCACTCTGAATAGTACAGGAATCTATCACTTGTTTGGAATGTCCTTCCTGTTTCACCACCTGAACCACATTCTCTCCCGGACGTAATGCATTTACCTTACCGCTGATCGTAACCACCGAAGACTGTTTTTTATACTTCTCAGGATGACGGATACGATCGGCAATACTTTCAAAACTTTTCATCATCTGTATGTCTGACGGCTCTGTAGATGTCGACAATTCCTTGGCTCTACGCTCCATCAATACTGCAATTGCTTCACGAAAAACCGGGTCCTGGCATTCTACATTCAAGCGTATTCCCCAGTTGTAGACGATAAAATCCGACATGCCACCTTTATCCAAACGCTCTGTAGCCATCTTTATAAACGAAGCCCAATCTCCCTGTTTTTCCGCATAAAACATCCGGGCATCCTCCACAATATTCTCCTTACCGCCGACATCACTTTTCATCAATCGTTTGACATATTTCTCAAATCCTTTCTCATCAAAAGTACCTTGTCCCTCTTGCTCTTTCCAATAACGGTATGCACCTGAATTGTACAACGAATATATTTTCTTATTCACTTCCTTTTCTCCCAATGCTGCAATAAAATCCGCCCGATGTTTATACACATATACGGCCGTCTCATCGTCAACATCCTTAATATATTTACGGAAAAAATCCCAATATTCACGTTCTGTCAATTTGTTCTTATCCAATGTTTTGAAATAGTCCACGCAAATATTTTCCGCTTTCCGGCTCTCGGATGCCAATGACAACACCTCCATATAAGACTGAATGAAAGCAAGCTCACGGTTACCGGAAGCATACTGCTCATTCATCCAGGCATATCCTTTCCTCTCAACGGCCCGTTTCCCTTCCGCCAGCAATATTTTGAGATCAGGAGCACCCACTATCCGATGAATCACATCTCCCTCAGTATTAAAAAACAGCAAGGTCGGGAAGGCATTCACCCCCCATTGTTTGCCCATCGTTTTTGCTTCTCCTGTACCCATATCCATCTTCACATTCACAAAGTGTTCATTGAAATAATCTCCTACTTCTTTCAAGGTAAAGACCTCTTTTGACAAACGCTTACAAGGTACACACCAATCGGTGTAGCAATCCATAAATATGGTCTTACCTGATTTCTTCGCCTCTGCCAATGCCTCTTTCCAGGTTCCGTTGAAAAAACGGATGCCGGCATCGACAGCCGCTTGTTTATCCGACGTTTCCATTTGTGCCTTTATTGCTTTCAAATCGGCTGTATTCAAGCGGATAGTTTGGGCATCTACTCGCACGCCCCCTAAAAATGCCATTATGCTAAAAAACGCAATTAAAAAAGTTGATTTCATCATTTTAAATATTTTTAATGTTATTGTTTTTTCCACCCCATATCCATAACACGTCCGAAACCGTCGTAACTTTTCTCAGAGCTTTTATCCACTACGCCGCTCGACGGATCTACACGCAATTGGTAAACAACCCCCTCACCTGCAATATCGGCAGTCGCAATATAAATAACCTCACAATCATTGACAGGCTTGTTACCACTTGCACCATAAAGGTATTTTTGCAAACGGACACAAGTAATTTCCGTCCCCGCAGGCGCTGTCCATACAGGAGTCGCTTTCGCAGGCACTGACTTATAATCAAGCAAATACAAGGTATTTCCACTTGCATAATAAAAAATCTCTCCTTTATAACCGGCAGTCACGGATACCACTTTTTTATCCAAACCTTCACAACCGCCAAGGTCGTATTTAGCTTTACCGATAGCATTCTGTGTGAATATCCCGCAAAAATCAGCAACGAGCAAATAATGATGTCCCGAAGCATCTTTCATCAGAATATGCTCATAATTATTACGTCCGAAATCGCTGGCAACAAGTTCTAATCCGACTTGATTACAATCGAATGCGGCCTCTTTACCCTGCACCGAAAAATCAGACAATGCCGAACCGTTATTTTTCAGGCAGCGGAATTTTTGTGTCGACTGATTGTAAACAACTCCCATATAACCCGCAGTCGCCATTTGGGCACACCAGGGTGCCAATTCTCCACTCTCATCCTTACAAGGTACTCCGAATTTAAGCGTGTTCCGATTCGACCCCATCGAAGAAGCATTCAAACCATACCCCTTATTGTCATTTACCATGAATTCACGCCGTCCGGAAGATACTGTAAAACAAGTGATATTCCGTTGGGCAGGCACTTCATAAAAAAGATTGTCAAAAGTATAAAGCGACGTAAAAGAAACAGGGTCAACACCCATTATTTCCTGATCAGAAACAAGATAAACGACTTCCGGTTTCGTTGACATGGAATAAACGACTCGTACCGGCTTGCCATTCATAGCCTCCCCATTCAAAGAAGAATATACATCCAAGGTTATCTTTTCCTGTGTAACATCAGGTGAAACCAGGTCATTGGCAATCAAACCGACATCGGTTTTCCCATTCCGCTCGTACAACACCATCCACCCCTCGCTCAAGCCAGCATGTACTTTCAGATTGAATTTCATAAAATCATCCGTTTCCGTCTGTCTGTTATGGACGGAAAAAATCAATGTCCAATTGATAGTCGGCAAACTGACCGCTACGTTCAACTCGATTTCAGTTGAAAGCGTATCGCTGGAAAGAATAGGAGTCGTCGTTTCTTGCTGTATGGCTACCCATTTGAATTCCAATTCCGGAAAGTCTTTTTCGGAACCGTTCACCAGTTTCCCATTGCAATATACTTTCAGAGGAATTGCAAGCGTTTCCTGCAGTGCAACCGAATAGTCGGTACGGATTCCCGCACCTGCCGTATCAATTATGATTTCATCCAAATCACGGTAATCATAATTACCCTTGTCCTCATAGCAAGCACTCGCCATAAACACCCATACAAGCACCCACAATACATTATTCAATACTTTCATAAACATACAATTTAAAATGAAATAGGTCCGTATTCATCCGAGAGGGGGCGGTCAGGATTCGCCGGGTCATTATTATACGCCTCCAATTCCTGACGACATCGATTTTGCCAATAAACCGCTTCCGAATAGGTCAGTTCCCCCGGAGCCGAAGGAATAACAGCACCATAACATACACGAGTAACGGGGACTCCGATAACTTGCGTCATAAAACGATATTTTACTGCACTATATGTTCCCCAAAATTTGCTTAATGGCTGATAAGTTTCCAAATCCTCTTCCCAGTAAAACGGTTTCTTTTCCATATCTTCCACAATCAAATACAATCGGGCATATTCCCTCGCACCACCGCGAAAGCCGTCTTTTTCACGCACCGCAAAAACCACTTTAAAAGAAGAATTTTTAAAATCATCTGTTGACTTCAGGTAAATCGGAAAAATACCCGACACTTCCCCCTGGGGTATCACATAAGGTTTCACGACATAATGCTCGCCGGCAATTACCTGATCGAGGTCACCCTCCACAGCTTCCAATTCAAAGGTACGATCAACCGCTGACGGCATCCCTGCCACCCGGACATTAAACATTACCGAATCATATTCAAGCGTCAAAGGACGGTAATAGTAATTGTACACCGTGCTATCTGTCCGTGAAGTCAATTCTACCCCACCAAACCAAATATTCAAAAAATCCTCATTCAAAGCGAAGAGTTGTCTTTCGTTTTCTTTACAAGCCTCTAAACACAAAAGAGTTGCAAGACACATAAATATATATTTTTTCATACGTTCTATCTTTAAATTTTATTGATTGCTGACCCAACCCGGATTTTCCAGTTCTTCCTTAGGCATCAGTATCACATATCTTCCTTCTCCTGCCAAATCCACATCTGTTCCAGGTACTACAGAACGATTCAAGCGTTTATATTGGAAAAACAACTGACCGCCCCCTATGACTTCTTTACGGTACTCAGCCAAAAGCAAGGTTTCAAAAGCCGAAAGGTCTGCTTCCGACAAATCTGCCACACCACGGTGACGACACACCTCGTTCAACGGTTCCAACACATCACCGGAACTATGGTAACGGCATTCCGCCAAGATGTAATACATTTCAGGCAAACATATCAAAGGCAGTTTGTTACGATAACTCTGTGCCCAAGAAACAGATTCCAACTGGTCATATTTTTTCAGATAACGCAAGGTATTGCTCATACCCACACCCGTCTTAAACAGATAAAGATAACGATAGTCGTAAGAAGAACCATAATATTCCGATAATCTGCTTTCCTCCAAGGCGAAACTATTGTTTCCTCCATCCAGGTATTTATCGACAATATTACCCAAGGTCACAATGTTCAACGCAAACAAATGCTCGGTCGAAAAGGTCAGGTCAGCTACACTCTCATTTGTCAAGTTCTCCTGTTTTACCCACTCGAAACATCCGCTGCCAATCACTTCTTTTGCACACACTTCTGCATTCGCATAGTCCCCTTTATACAAATATACCCTTGCCATCAAACCTTTTACGGCGTAATAGTTCAAATGCACCTGACGATTCATCAGATAGCCGTTATCGTCAATTTCTGAAACAGTGCGTCCTGTCAATATCGGGTCATTCTCCAGACATTTCGCCGCATCCTGCAAATCATTCAATACCTTACCCACAAAATCCCCGACCTTTTCCTGAGGGAAAATCGTCGGCGCATATTCCGTCACATAAGGAATCGCAATCCGTTCCATTCCCACTGTGCAACTCGCTCCGAAAATGCGCAATAAATCGAAATGCAAGTATGCCCGCAATGCCAATACTTCACCTTTAATGATAAAATAATTGTCACCGCTAAACAAATTCTCTTTTCCTTCCAACTCTTTCAGCAGCTTATTGGCATTTGCTATCGCATTATACAAGCCAGTCCATACCGAATCAATCCGTACCTCCGATGCCGCATTCTCAAAATCATACTTCTGGTCATCCTCATAATTATAGGGAACAGACGTCCACTCTTGTCCCAATACACCCAACCATCCGAAAGTCAATTCTTTCCCATACAACGCCTCTTTTGTCATCAACGAATAGACCCCTGACAACGCTTCCTTGAAGCCCATTTCCGATGCGAACAAATCTTTGTCTTTCACTTGCGACTTCGGTTCCACGTCCAGCCAATTGTTACATGACACTGTCACCAACAAGCATCCTATCAACAATATTTTTGTGAATTTTTTCATAATATCTTTCTATTTAGCATTAAAAAGTAGCCTGCAAACTAAACGAACAAGTTCGGGCAAAGGGATATTCCAATCCTCTCTCCGCCTTCACAGTTGAAACACGGAAGACATCCGTCATGTAAAAGGCAATCTTCAGTCGCTCTACATACCTTTTGACATTCAAGCGTTTAAAATCATAGGAAACATTCAACGATGACAACGACAACTCATTCGACTTCTCCACGAAACGCGAGGTCGGATAAGTTTGTGTAGGTATACTTTCCACACGCTTGAAAAATGTCCTGTCACCCGGTTCTTTCCATGTCCCCGTAAAAACCCTTCTGTCCACATTCCACTGCACATCCACGTTTTCCACTCTATCCACCAACGTCTGATTGTAATACTCTCCGCCGGCTTTATATGCAAACGAACAATTCACTGCCAATCCCCGCCATTCTGCATTAAAACCGAAATTACCCTGGAATTTAGGATTTGCCTCTCCACATACCACTTGGTCATTCACGTTCCACACATAGGTCCGGTACCCGTTCCGGTCTATGAACATCTCTTCACCCGACGCAGGGTCAATGCCCA